>Ga0302325_10001521_pt1 | contig 59041 bp, 53 predicted proteins | sample Palsa_T0_2_FD_201948 | JGI IMG/M metagenome (GOLD analysis project Ga0302325, IMG submission 201948) | Peat permafrost microbial communities from Stordalen Mire near Abisko, Sweden - Palsa_T0_2 | ecosystem: Environmental > Terrestrial > Soil > Palsa > Peat permafrost | place: Sweden: Abisko... | reverse complement strand
GGGAGTCGGGCAGGCGCGCCGCTCGGATCGCCGCGGCGGCGCCTGCGATGTCGTAGTCGGTCCGCTTGTAGGAGGCGACCATCGTGTCGAGGTCCAGCAGCATCCACGACGCCCGCGGGTCGCCGTCGCGCGGCTGTCCGACGCTGCCGGGGTTGAGCAGCCATTCGCCCTCGGCGACGTCCAGCTGGGCGCCGCCCTTGCGTGGCTCGCCGGTCGTCAGCTCGCCCTCTCGGCGCACGAACGACAGCGCCACGTGCGAGTGGCCGATCAGCGCGACGCGCTGGCTCTGCACGTCCATGCACAGCTCCGCCAGCAGGGCCGACAGCACGTACTCCCACACCGGGTCGCGCGGGCTGGCGTGATAGAGGCCGACGGCGCCCTCCTGTCCCTGCGGGCGCAGGCTCTTGAGGAAGTCGAGGTTCTCCGGAGCGATCACCTCCTGCGTCCATTTCGCCGCGAGGCTCGCACCGCATGAGAACTCGGTCAGCGGCAGCTCGCCGGTGACCGCCAGGTCGTGGTTGCCGGCAAGGCACACGGCTGCGTGCTCGCGCGCGAGCTCCACGCACGCGTCCGGCTCGGCGCCGTAGCCGACGAGATCGCCCAGGCACCACACCTCGGACGCGTCGCTGGCCGCGACCGCCTCTAGCGCCGCCTCGAAGGCGTGCCGGTTGCCGTGTATGTCGGAGATGACCGCGACCTTCATCCCGACCCTATTCGGCGTCGGAGCCGGCCTCCGTGCCGCCGTACTCGGGAAGGTTCTTGATGCCCTCGCGGGTACGCCACTTGGAGTAGTTGTCCTCCATCGCGTCGATCAGCTCGCGCATGAAGCGCGGGGAGATGTTCACGCGGGAGACGACCACGCCGGGGACCTCCTCGGACTCGACCTCGTGGTCGACGCGCGCGAAGGTGACGGTGAACTCATAGTCGGAGTGGCTGACGTTGGCGAAGTTGGCGTATACGCCCCCCATGATCTCGGGGGACAGATGGATGTTTATGTGGCGCTCGGCGCCTGAGTCTTGGTCGGTCACGCAGCTAGTATCGCAACCGCGACACCGGACCCCATGACCGAACCCGCAACCGACCCGCTGGAGCTCCTGCGCATCGCCGTGATCGACGCCGCCGAACAGCTCGCCGGCGACGGCGTCGACGGGCGCTCGACGATCACGCTGGAGCGCCCGAAGCGGGCTCAGTTCGGCGACTACTCGACCAACGCCGCGCTGTTGCTGGCCCCACGAACGGGCGTGCCGCCGCGCGAGCTGGCGGAGCGTCTGGGGGATGCCCTGCAGGCCACGCTCGGGTCGAGCCTGGAGCGCTTCGAGGTCGCCGGTCCGGGCTTCCTCAACCTGTTCGTGTCCGATCGATGGCTGACGGTCGCGCTCGCCCACGCACTGGAGGCGGGCGAGCGCTTCGGCGTGGGAGCGCTCGAGCGGCGTGAGCGCGTCCTCGTCGAATTCGTGTCCGCCAACCCCACGGGCCCAATGCACGTGGGCCATGCGCGCAACGCCGCCTACGGCGACGCGCTTGCGCGCATGCTCGCCCTGCAGGGCCATGACGTTAAGCGCGAGTTCTACGTCAACGACGCCGGCACGCAGGTGCGCAAGCTCGGCGAGTCGATCCGCGCGATCGCGCGCGGGGAGCCCGTGCCCGAGGACGGCTACAAAGGGGATTACGTGGTCGAGCTCGCCGCCGAGTTGACGGACGCGGCGAGCATGGACGCGGCGCAGGCCGGTCGCGCGGCGGTGACGATGATGGTCGAGCACATCCGCGGCTCGCTGGCGGCGTTCGGCGTGGAGGGCTTCGACATCTGGTTCTACGAGAGCGCGCTGCACGAAGGCGACCCCAGCCCGGTGGCGCACACGCTAGCGATCCTCGAGCAGCAGGGACACACCTACCGCAGCGAGGGCGCGCTGTGGCTGCGCACGACAGATTTCGGCGACGACAAGGACCGCGTGCTCGTCCGCTCCAGCGGCGAGCACACGTACTTCGCCTCCGACATCGCCTACCACCAGGACAAGCGCGAGCGCGGCTTTCAACGCCAGATCGACGTGTGGGGCGCCGACCACCACGGCTACGTGCAGCGCATGAAGGCCGCCTACGAGGCGCTCGGCGGCGACGCCGACGAGCTCGAGCTGTTGATCATGCAGCTCGTGCACCTCGTCAGCTCCGGCGAGCGCGCGCAGATGTCAAAGCGGGCCGGCGAGTTCGTCTCGCTGGAGGAGCTGGTGGCGGAGATCGGCGTGGACGCCGCGCGCTGGTACCTGCTGGCGCGTTCCCACGACACCACCGTCGACCTCGATCTGGACCTCGCGCGCGAGCAGTCCAACGAGAACCCCGTCTACTACGTGCAGTACGCACACGCGCGCATCGCCTCGGTGCTCGCCAAGGCCGGCGAGGAGCGCGTACGAGCGGCTGCCGCTGAGCTGGGAGCGGCTGACGGGCCGCTGCACCCGAGCGAGCGCGCGCTGGTCGAGGCACTGCTGGCGTTCCCAGCGGAGCTGGCCGAGGCGGCGCAACGCCGAGCGCCGCACCGAATCGCCGCGTACGCGCTGTCGCTGGCGCAGACGTTCACCGCCTTCTATCGCGACTGCCAGGTGGTCGGGGTCGAGCAGGAGCAGGGCGGCGGACGGTCGGTGGAATCGCTGCGCATCGCCCTGTGCGTGCTGAGCGCGCGCGCGATCGCACGCTGCCTGGGCCTGCTCGGCGTGAGCGCGCCCGAGCGGATGTAGCGCCGGCGCGCGGTCAGTCGAAGCGCGCGAGGTCGGACTCGAGCCTGGCTGCGTCCGTCGGGTCGAGCGTGCCCATGCCCACGCCGGCGATCGTGGGGGCACGCTCGCGGGCGCGCCGGCGCCAGCTGGGCAGCAGCAGCGCGACCGTCGCAAGCAGCGCCAGCACGACCGCGAGCGGAACCACGTACACGGCCAGTTCGAAGCCGTGCGTGCTCGGCAGCGCCAGCACCGTCGGACCGTACTGCGCGACCAGCGCCCGCTTGATCTGCGCTTCGCTCTCGCCCTCATCGACCAGGCCCTGGATGTATTCGCGCTCGAGGCCGGCCTGCGGCGACTGTGCCTCCTGCAGCGGGATTTTGCAGGTCACGCACATCACCTGACGCTCGACCTGTAGCAGCGTGGTGCGCGGCTTGACCGTCGCCGCACCGGCCGCCGCTCCACCGGCAATTGCCGCGCCTGCGAGCGCGAGGATCGCCACGCTCGCCACATGTGCCGCCAGTCGCCTCATGAGCGTTCCGCGAGCGCGAGCGCGCGCTGGAGGAAGGACTGTTCGACCTCACCGCGAGAGATCGCGACGATGTGGCCCTGACGGTCGATGATGAAGCTCTCGGGCAGTTGGTCGGTGCCGTAGGAGTGCGCGAAGTCGCCGGTCGTGTCGCGCAGCACCGGGTAGGTGAGGTGGTAGCGGCGCACGAAGCCTTCGGAGTCGGGCGACGCATCGAGGTAGGTCACGCCGAGCACCGTGCCGTCGTGGCGTTGCAGCGTGTCCTGGGTGCGCTCGAGCAGCGGTGCCTCCAGCGCGCACGGTTCACACCACGACGCCCAGAAGTTCAGCACCACGATCTTGCCGCGCAACGACGCCAGCGAGCTCTCGCCGTGGGCGCCCAGCACCGGCAGCCGCCTGGCGGCCTGGGGCGCCAGCGGGTAGTCGCCGCGCTGTACCAGTTCGTCGAGCGTGCGGTTGGGCGACTGCGCGGAGACGCCGTAGATCAGCAGCGCGACCAAGCCCGCGCCGGCGAGCGTCGCGAGGATCGGCAGCAGGCGTCGTCTCACGGCCCAACAGGTTAGAGCGGGCGCGTAATATCTGGGCCGGTGCGGCGATAGCTCAGTTGGTAGAGCGCAAGCTTCCCAAGCTTGAGGTCGCGGGTTCGAGACCCGTTCGCCGCTTGTAAGAACCTGAGCCAGAATTGGCTCCAGCAGGCGGGGTTCGGCTCGTTGACTGACGCGTCGACTCAGGCGCAGGAAGTCGGCTCCTGCGTCCATCAGGGCCGCCCGGTGGCGCAACGTTAGGACGAGTTTGAGCGGCTAATTCGAGATCCAGGGCACGGAACGGTCGTGGATGCTGCCGCGTGGCTGCCGTCGAGAAAGGCGAACTTGGCTGTGAATCGAAAGCCGCTGTGTGGGCACGTGTTGGCGAGCGGGATGCCTTTTGGTTCGTAGTTGATGATCCGGCCGTGGATGCGTTCGTGGTAGTGCAGGTGCTTCGGCCCGAGTGTCGCGTTGAGCCGTACGACGGCGACGTCGGGGGCTTCCGGGAGGCTTGGGACGAGCGGGATGCTTAGGTCGAGGCGCCCGCCAAATGGTGGTGCGGCTGGGAGCAGCACGCTGCCGAAGACGATGTGGGCGCTGACGGGTGTTTGCCCGTTTGCGTAGATGAGCAGCGCCAGGCCTCCGTTGTGGTTTGGGGCTCGAACGATCGTGAGCTGTGTTGTCTCTTCGTAGATCGTGGGGCCTATGGGGATCTCTGCGAGCGCGGTGCCGTAGCCCATGACGGAGTTTGCGGGGCAGCTTTCTGGTCCGGCCGTTGCGAGTGTCCTGGCGGTACAGGTGGCGAGCCCGAGTTCGCTGAGTCCGAGGCTAAGACCGATTGGGTATCTCACTACGACTCCGGTCAGGGGCGGGGGGACGTGATCGGCGGGCGTCGCGATGCGAAAGCCGAAGCCGACGGTGGTCTCATGGCCGAGCAGCTCGGGGGTGAGTGTGGCGGTGAGCCTCACTGACTGTTTGGCTGAGGCGGTAGGTGGAGTACCGGCCCAGGCGGTGAGCGTCGCCAGGAGGCCGACGGCGCAGCGCACGGCCCGTATTCGTTCCACCGTGGCGGCTCAGTATGAGAGCGAGCCGGTTGTCTGCACGACGAGGGCGTAGTTTCGGCGGTCGAACGTGCCGTAGAGCCCTGCGTGCCCGTTTGCGTGTGTGTAGTGTCCGGTGCCGCCTGTGATGGTGAGCGTGCCTGCGAAGCTTTCGTAGAGGCCGGAGCCGTGCATCTTTGCTTTGCCGTGGCCCGTGATCGTTCCGCCGCGGGTATAGAAGGTGAAGCTGCCTGTGGCGGTTGGGGCGATGTTGACGCTGGCGCGCATGCTGCCGGGAAGGGCTCCGGTGACCGATCCTTCCTCGAACACCAGCGGGCCGGAGTTGCGCAGGTAGTGCAGATGGGCGGTGTCGGTCGCGTTCAGGGTGCGTGCTATGTGGGCCGGGCGGCTGAGTGGGGCGGCGATCGTGGGCGAGGCTGTCGCGGTCGGCGCGGCCAGCACGCCAACCGCCACGACAATCGTTGTCGGCGCCAGTAGGCGTGTCCTCAATGTGGGCGGCTTGATCATTGTTCAATCATCTGTCTGTTGCTGACGGCATCCACTCGAATTATTCAGCAGGACAATATACCGCTTGGGTGTGGTTGGCTTGCGTTCTCGGCTATCCGCGCCCCTTGGCATTGATGCTCCGCGGTAGGGCGTCGTGCGCTCGCTTTGCGGCTCGCCAGGTCCGCATCACCGTGAGCGTTGGTGTCATGAGCGGTCGCAGCTCGTGGCGCAGGCGTCTGGTGAGCTGCCTGGGGAGCTCGCTGCTCGCCTCGGGTGTCGATAGGTAGTAGGCGGCGACGCCGACGAGTGTCATGGCGTGGTGGGCGTTGTGCGGGAGCGTGCGGGCTTGTGCGACGGCCTGTCGGGCGGTGGTGGCGAGGTTGTCCGCGAGCGCGCTTTGGTCCTCGTAGCAGCGCAGGTACCACTGCGTTCCCATGTTCAGGTCGTGGTCGTAGTCGATGAGGCTGTCGAGCATCGTGGCGACGGCGCCGATCGAGAGGTATGCCGCGTCGATCGTGACGGCCTGGTCTTGCGTTGTTTGTGGGTCGGTGCCGGCAGCGATCAGCACATAGATGCTCAGTGCGGAGGTCACCGCGCCGGCGAGAAACGCACGCCAGTTGAGGGTCGTATTTGCCGCTTCGCGTTCTGCCCATGCTTGTAGCTCGGCCGGGCCGGCGTCTGTGTGGGTGTGGACGAGGATCTGAGCTTCGGCGCAGCGTCGCGCCGCGCGTTCTGCGACGGGCGTGATCGCGGCGCTTGCTGGGAGCGCGGCGAGTGTGTTTCTGACCGTGGTGGTCAGCTCCGCGAGGTAGCCGCCGTCCTCGCGGAGTGCGTGCTCGCGGTAGTAGTCCCGGGTCTCGGTGGGTGGCGTGACCGCGTCGGTGAACGCCTGGAAGAGGCGCTGCCCGTTGCGTGGGCCGTCGGGGGTCGTCTGCTCTGCAAGCCCGTCGAGGTAGTCGTAGGTCACCTGGAGGGCGACGATGGCCTCTGCGGTCCGCGGGCGTTCGCTTGGCTTAGCGAGCGTTGCGAGCGTGGCTGTGCCCTCGGCGTTGAAGCTCTCGCTGTGGAGCTTGTCAAGCGCCACGCTGCGCAGGAGTGGGTCGGGGATCGCGTGCGCGCGCTGCTCCCAGCGCCGCAGCTGGCGGCGCACTGTCGGGGCGACGGTAGGCCAGTAGCGCACGTTTGCGAGCACGAGCGCTGCACTGGCGTGTGCCGTAAGTGAACAATTATCGAGCACAGGTTCAAGCCGGGCGTAAGCGGTGTGATGCTGCTCGTCTCGTCGGCGTCATAGGGCGGCCTACTCATCGAGTGCTAGCGCGAGCGCGGGGGATACTCGCGAGGCCGAGAAGGCGGGGGCCGCGAGGACGGCGAGTGCGCTTGCGAGGACGAGCGCGAGGATCGCGAGCGGCCGCCAGCCGGTGGCGAAGCTGGCGACGGGGAACCCTGTGACCTGCTTGAGATAGCCGTCGATTATGAGTTGGCCATAAATCCCGGCAATCACGCCTACGACACAGCCGGTGCCGAGTATCAGTGTCGATTCGACGAGCAGCAGCCGTCGCAGGCGCGGCGGTGACCCGCCCGAGATCCGCAAGCTTGCGAGCGTGGTGCGCTGCTGCCAGATGTGCGATCCGAGCGCCGCCGTCATCGCCAGGATTGCGGCGATTACGAGCAGCGTCGAGATCTCACCGAGACGGCTGAGGCCCTCCTGGGCGAGCGTGTCAAACCGCCCGACCCAAGTGCCAGCCGCGATCACTTCAAGGCCGCTGGCCGCGCCGAGCGCGGCTGTGATCTCGTGGCGTGCGAGCACCAAGTTGGTTCCTGGAGCGAACTCGACGACGAGTGCGCTCGGTGTGCGTGTGGCCCATAGACGGCTGTATTCGGCGCTGTTCATCAGCATCGCTCCGCCGGGCCACCCGAAGTTGGTGGTCGTCGCGGCGAGCCTGAGATATGCCGTGCCGGTCGGTGTCGGGAGCCTCAGCGTTCCTCCGAGCCCGACATGCTGTTCCTGTGCCAGCTGTGAGGAGGCCGCAACCCAGCCGCCCGCGGCCAGGCGTCTGAGCGCGAGCGCGTAGTCGCCAGTCAGCAGCTGGGTTTTCAGTAGGGCCATGCCGGTGCCGGGCGGGCGTGCGAGGATCACCACACGGCGGTGTTGAAGGTCCATGAACTCGCTCTGGAAGCGGTGGATGGCGAGCACGCCGTGTACCTGGTCGATGCGGTAGGGGTAGCCGTCGGCTGGGAAGCTCGTCGTTTCTGGTGTGTATCCGGGGTTCAGCACCCACACCTGGCCGTCGGCGACGTCGGCTTGGGCGAAATTGTGTAGTCCGCGCAGGAGATCGCTGCGGGCGCCGCCGAGCGCGACACAGCCGAAGATCGCGATCGCGCCGGTCGTCACGAGCGCGAGCGAGCGAAGCCCCGTGCCTCGCAGCGACGCGAGCGCGACGGGCAGGATCGTGAGTCGCTCGCTGCGTCTGGTGAGCGCTCTGGCCGCACGCAGGGTCAGCGCGAAGGACAGCGGGATCGCGAGCATCGTCGCCAGCGCCAGCAGGATCGACGCGAGCAACGCCAGCGAGGGGACAACCACGAACAGCGCGCTCGCGGACACTGCGAGCGCGAGCGCGAGCGCGAACAGCGACCGGCGCGCGCCCGCGGCGAGGGCGTTCCCTGGCGCGCCCTCTTCGCGATAGACGGCGTCCAGCGCGCGACTTCGACGCAAATCAAGCAACGGGGCAGCGGAGGCAACGCACGTCGTGAGTACGCCGCCGACTAGGGCGAGTACGACGGGTCGCAGCCCGATAACGACGTTCGAGCCGAGCACGAACGCCTGCGCCAGATATCCAGGCGAGGACTGATGAAAGACACCGAGCGAGAGCACATAGCCCGCGAGCAGCCCAACAGCCGACGCTGCGAGGCCGAGGCACAGCGCTTGGAAGATGACCATCTGCACGATCGCGCCGCGCCTGGCGCCCGTGACGCGAAGATCGGCGATCATCCGTCGTCGCTCGGGTACGGTCAGCAGGATCGCGTTGAACGCGAGCAGCAGGCCGAGCAGTGCGCTGATCGCGCCGAAGAACTCGCTTGCCTGGTTGCTCGGGCGCAGAGCCTGGCGCAGGAGCGTTAGATCCTGGTCGCCTGCCGCGACCGTCATCCGTCCGCTGGCGAGCCGTTCCAGCTCGTCGCGGACTGCCCGTTCGTGGCCGGGTTCGGTTTCGATGAAGATCCGCGTGACTCGCCCCGGCAAGCCAGCGAGCTGCTGAAGGGTTTGCAGGGGCATGACAGCTACCAGCGACTGCGAGAGCGCGCCGGCAGCTTCGCTTCCGAGCACGGCGCTCACCTTCAGCGCGAACAGGCGCCCACGCAGACGGACGGACACCCGTCGTTGAACGCCCGCGGCTGTGATCCCGAGCTCCAGTGCCGTCTTGCTGCTGAGAGCGACCGCGCCAGGGGTAAGCGCGGCGATTGGGAGCGTGTGCGCCAGCCCGTCAAAGATCGTCAGGCCCACGTCCGCCCCGGCGAGATCAACGATCACACGCCGGCCGCTTGCCCCGTTGATCGTCGCGGTTTGTTCGAGCACTGGCGCTGCCTGTCTGACTCCCGCGAGGCCCTGTACACGCCCCATTAGCTGCTGGCTGAAGCCTTCGTCGGTGCGGGCGCGCAGCTGCAGCGAGGCTGGGCCTGTGACCTTGTGGATTACCTGGCTTGCCGAGCCAAGGATGCTGCTGTTAGCGACAGTGACCGCGAAAACGAGCGCCACGGCGAGCGCCACGCCGACGCCCGCGAGCAGCTCCGGGACAGCGTGGACACGCAGCCGACGACGATACAAACGGACGACCGTGGAAAAGGGCAACACCGAACGCGCCCGTGCCGGTGGCTCAGGGGGCGCCAGCTCCGCTCACCTCCGCCCCAGGGGTGCGCTCGCGGTAGGACTGCCCATCATGCTGCGGGATATGCTCGTGATCCTCGAGTTTGCCGTCACGCAAGAAAAAGCGGCGGTCGGCGAGCGTCGCTACGTCCGCGTCGTGCGTGACCAGCAGCACTGAGGCGTCGCGCTCGCGCGCGATCCCCCGTAGGAGCTCGACAACCTCGCGGCTGCGTGCGCTGTCGAGGTTGCCGGTCGGCTCATCGGCGAGGATCAGCCGCGGCTCGCAAGCGAGCGCCCGCGCTATCGCGACACGCTGGCGCTCCCCGCCAGACATCTGCTCCGGGGTGTGCCCGAGCCGATCACCCAGCCCGACGCGCTCGAGCCACGGCCGCGCGCGCGCCTCGGCGGCGCGTGTTCCCGCGCCGCCAAACAGCAGCTTGATCGACGCGTTCTCAAGCGCCGAGACGCGAGGAAGCAGATGAAAGCTCTGGTGGATGAAGCCGACGTCCCGAAGCAGGTAGTCGCACGCGCGAGGCTCTGAGAACGCCGAGATATCCTCGCCGCGATAGCGGATCACACCCCTCTCCGGCTGTAGCAGCGCGGCGCTCAGCAACAGCAGCGTCGTCTTGCCCGAACCGCTCGGCCCCTGCAGTGCGATCATCTCCCCCGCTGCCAGCACGAGGCTCACGCCGTCCACGGCGACGACCTCCTCGGCCGCCCCACGGTAGTGCCTGACCACGTCTTCTAGCTCAAGCGCCGCCCGTCCCCCTCCAGACTCGCCCGGGCACGTCCCCACCTTGCTCACCGCGACTGCGAACGGCGCAGCGGAAAGACCTGGGCGACCTCGGGCTGCTGCGCCCCACGCAGGCGACCGTCACTGATCTGCAACACACGATCGGCCCCAAGGAACGCGGTCGAGTCTCCCGCGCTCGTGAGGATCGCGATCCCCTCATCAGCGAGCGAGCGCAACAACTGTAGGATCGCGTCGCGATCGAGCAGATCCACCCCGAGCGTCGGCTCGTCCGCCACCAGCAGCCGCGGAGCGCCGGCAAGCGCCCGCGCGATCGACACCCGCACACGGTCGGTAGTGCCCAGCTCGGCAGGCTGCGCGTTGATCAGGCCCGCGCAGTCAACACGGTCCAGGATGGCCCGCGCCCGCGACCGCGCTGCCGACGGAGAGACTCCGCGAACCAGCAGAGCCAAAGCGATCTGCTCCAGAACCGTCTCTGCGTCCGGTGAGCCAAACGTCCTCTGGCAGAACCCGATATTGCCGGCGAGCGGGACGCTCGAGCGCTCGGCGAGATCACGACCTTCCAGACGAACGACACCGGAGTCCGGGCGCTCGATCGCGGCCGCGACACGCAGCAGCGTGGAGCGCCCCGACTGTCGCCGGCCATAGACCACCAGCATTTCGCCCGCGTCTATGTTCAGCGACACATCGACAAGCGCGACCTGTTCGCGCGAGCCACGCCGATAGCACTTGCTGACCCCTTCGAGCACAAGTAGGCTCATCACCGGCGGTTACCCTCGCTTCTGAGCAAGCGCCTCGAACTCGCGCCGCGCATAATCCACCCAGTCGAGCATCCTGCCCGCCAGCGACCGCTGCCCCTCCTCGCTCAGACGCCTAACCAGCCGCGAGGTCTCATCGGTCGATTCCAGATCCTCCCGGTTGAGCCTCGCGTGAGACTGTGCTGCTTCACTCAGAAGCGTCAAGCGGTAGCTCTCGATGACCTCGAGCGCGGCCTCGGGCTCGGGCGCGAGGACACCCAGCATCCGCACGAACAACAGCCAACTGCGCTGGGACTCGTCGATCCTCGACAGCAGCCACACACGGTAGCTCTGCCTGCCCTGCTGGGTCGCCCGGTAGCCCGGCCGCGGTTCAAGTCGCGTACGAGACGACGGCGGACCCGTCACCGAAGCGCCTTCGACCAGCCCTCGCCGCTCCAGCTCGCGGAGAGCCATGTAGACGTGAGAGTCGTAGTGGAGCGCCAACACGTCCCCATACTCTCGCTCAAAGCGCCTCGCCAAGTCATAGCCATAACCTGGGCGTCGGATCACCAGGCCCAACAGCGCCCAGTTGAACTGCGACGTCATCGGCCGCGGCTCCGCGCCACCCTCGGCGAGCCCGTCCTCGTTGGTCTTCTCGACTCCCATCATTGGATCAATACAAGCTAATCAAAACCGGCAGCTCATGAAAGATGTGTCTCTCTCTCCCGGATAGTCAAAGCTTGATCCTACAAAGCTTGACTATTCAAGAAGTCGAACTTGCCGCATCATTCGCCGCGTGAGCGGGGCGAGCCCCACATCGGCACGCGACCGGCACACGCCGGCCACGCAGCCGTTCGCCCCGCTCACGAAACAACGTGCGAGTCGTGCAAGGCGCTGGCCGGGGTCGATTCCGAGCCTGCGCGAGCCGCGCCACTCGCAGTCGCTGGAGCGGGGCCTTGCGATCCTAGGCTGCTTCACGCCCAAGCGCCCTGTGCTGGAGATCGCGGACATCGCCGACGCTAGAGATGAGCCGCTCGACCACGCACCGGTATGTGATCACGCTGGTCGCGCTCGGGTACCTGGAGCAGGGCGGCTCGCGCAAGTACCGGCTCGGGCTGCGCGTAATGGACCCGGGGACGTCGGCGCTGAACGGCGCTAGACCTGAGGCGAGCGCGAACGCGAGGAGCAGTCCAGGCGCAGCCCGTCCAGCGCGCCTCGCGATCTCGATGTCCGCTCGTGAACGCGTCCACGATACCTGTCTTGGCAGGTCACTAGAATCTCCAGTGTTTATGGTTGTCGCGCTCCATAAATCGGCTACGCTCGATTGATCAATCAATTGAACTTCCTAGGTGGGGAGTTCTACCCCCCAACGACAGGACAGGGACCAGGTACCCGATGCCGAGAACGAGTTCAACCACGCCGAAAGCTTCAAGCCACGGACAGGAGCCCGCCTGGTCGATTCCCAGCCTTCGCGAGCCGCGCTACTCGCAGTCGCTGGAGCGGGGCCTTGCGATCCTGGGCTGCTTCACGCCGAAACGCCCCGTGCTCGGGATCGCCGACATAGCCGATGACCTCGGCATGAGCCGCTCGACCACGCACCGTTACGTGATCACGCTGGTCGCGCTCGGATACCTGGAGCAGGGCGCCTCGCGCAAGTACCGTCTGGGGCTGCGTGTGACCGACCTGGGAATGTCCGCGCTGAACTCCACGGGCCTGCGTGAGCATGCCCACCCCTACCTGGAGGAGCTGCGCCAGCGGACCTCCTACACGACGAGCCTTGGTGCGCTGGACGCGACCGACGTGCTGTTCGTCGACCGGCTGCACAGCTTCCGCCGTGGGCGGGAAACCGACCTGAAGATCGACACCGGCTCGCGCCTGCCCGCGTACTGCACGGCGATGGGCAAGCTGCTGCTGGCGAACCTGCCGGAGCCCGATCAGCGCGACCTGGTCGCACAGATGAAGCTCGGCAAGCGCGGCCCGAACACGATCACCAGCAAGAAGGCGCTGCGCGAGGAGCTCGACGAGATCCATGAGGTGGGTCTCGCTGTCGATGATCAGGAGCTTGCCCCCGAGCTGTATGCGATCGCTGCGCCCGTGCGCAACGCGGCGCGCGACGTTGTCGCGGCGGTCGCCCTGGCGGCGCAACGCTCGACGATCTCACTCGAGGAGCTCGTCGACGCGCTCAGCCCACACCTCATCTCAACAGCCGACCGCATCTCCGCTCGCCTCGGCTACAGACGCAACGACGAGAAAAACTAAGACTACGCCCCCAGGTGCGCAAAGTCGGTCGCGCCCTCGGCACCACACCGCCGTTCACGCTAGATCTGTTGCCGCGGGAGACTCCCGATTACCGAGATGGCAATAGCAGACTCAGGACGGTGTAGATGTAAAGTGATCAAGGGAGTCCGGGCGTTTGCCGATTCGGGGCTGCGATGCCTGAAATCCCGTCCACTGTCCAACTTGGGGAGCTGAGTCGGCTTGGCCTGGCTTTGCACGAGCATACGACCGATGTGGTGGCGGCGATGATGCGCCGGACCCAGGAGTCCGGTGGTCTGTTGGAGGATTTCGTCGAAGAGCGTTTTGCGCGGGTCGGGGCGGTGTCGACCACGGCTGTCGCGCGGTGGATGTCCGGTGAGGGGCCGGAGGTCGCACGGGAGGTTGGCCAAGAGTCCTGGCAGATCTTCGCGCAACTGGCTGCGCAGCGATCCGCGCCGCTGAATGAGGTGACCAAGCGATGTCTGCGCTGGTGTGACGCCGCCTGCGAGGTGACCGCGGATTGCTCTAGGCGACTGCAGCTCTCACCGCAGACGCTCGAGCAGGCGTACGGGATGCTCAGGCGCAGCCTGAACGTCACGCTGGTGCGCATGTGCGAGTCCTTTGAGCTGGAGCGCAAACGCGCCGAGCGCGATCTCGAGAGCCGCCAGCAGGAGCTCGCGTTCCTGGCTACGCACGATACGCTCACCGGGCTACCGAACCGTGCGCTGATCCTCGACCGAGTCGAGCAGATGCTTCGACGCGCACAGCGCGACAAGACGGCGATCGCCACGCTGTTCATCGACCTTGACAATTTCAAGAGCGTCAACGACACGTTCGGTCACGAGATGGGCGATGAGCTGTTGCGCGGCGTCGCTGCGAGGCTCGGCGCCACGCTGAGAGGCAGCGACTCGGTTGGCAGGATCGGAGGCGACGAGTTTGTGGTGATCGCCGGCGACCAGACGCTGACGCACGGCCCGGAGATAATCGCCGAGCGTCTGTTGGACAGCTTGAAGCGGCCGATACGCCTCGGCGAGGACGAGACGCCCTTCACGGTGACCGCCAGTATCGGCATAGCGTGTGGCGAGCGCGAGAGCGCCGGCGAGCTACTGCGCGATGCCGACATCGCCATGTACCACGCCAAGAAAGACGGGCCAAACCGCTACGCGGTCTTCCAGCCGGGGATGCACGCTGTCATACAGACCCGCACAGAGCTTGAGATAGATCTCCGCGGCGCACTCGAGAACGAGCAGTTCTTCCTCGTATACCAGCCCACATTCAGCCTTCACAGCATGGCCCCGACCGGTATGGAGGCTCTGATCCGCTGGAACCGCGCAAGCGACGAGGTGCTCCAGCCGGAAGACTTCATCGCGCTGCTCGAGGAGACCGGGATGATCGTCGACGTCGGCAGGTGGGTGCTCCAAGATGCCTGCCGAGAAGCTGTTCGCTGGCGCGAAGGGGGCCACCCAGCGGCGGTCGCCGTGAACGTCTCCGCACGGCAGCTCGACAGCGATGTGTTCGTCCAGGACGTCGAGCAGGCACTGGAACGGACCGGTCTTGACCCCTGGATGCTCACGCTGGAGATCACCGAGACCGCGCTCATGAAAAACGTCGAGGCCACGGCCGCACGGCTGTGCGCCGTCAAGGAGCTCGGTGTCAAGATCGCGATCGACGACTTCGGAACCGGGTACTCCTCGATGGCACATCTACAGAACTTCCCCGTAGACGCGTTGAAGATCGACCGCTCCTTCGTCGCCAAGATGACCAGCTCTCGCGAGAGCGAGACGATCCTGCAAAGCCTCGTCGCGCTCGGACGCGCGCTCAGCATCGAGACACTCGCCGAGGGAATCGAGCAGACACACGAGCTCGTCGCCCTACAAGACCAAAGCTGCGATAGCGGACAGGGATTCCTGCTGGCCAAGCCACTGGACGCCGCCGACACAAGCGAGTTCCTCAAACAGGCGCTCGCGCTGACGCCGAGCATCGCACGATAGGCGCCCGCCCGAGGCGAGTGCTGCGCTGCGAGATTAGGGAGTGTTCACTGGATGAGTTGGCAACGGCCGGCGGGCGTCGTCTCTGCGCATAGCACCGCGTCCACGAATCATTTGGAAGATCTGCGAGCGCAGGCGCAATATGCCCGCCGACGCTACCAGCTGTACAAGGCCAAGACCTACGGACAGTGGCCCACCAGCCCTACACGTCTACACGAGTTCCAGCGAGCCTGCGAGCAGGCAGAAGCACGTCTTCGCTCCACCGAGGCTGACGCAAAGCACGCTCGCGATGCGGCCGAGGACTGACGATCGACTCAAGTCCGGTCGCCGCTCGGAACGGTGATCTTGGGAATCGTGACAATGGCGCCGGCGGCGGGGACGGTCACACTCGGCGTGCTCACGGCTGGGGTCGGTACGCTCGGCGTGGTCACCGTCGGGGTCTTCACTTCGGGTAGGCGCGGCACCGGTATCGGAGTCGCTTCGTCGACCGGCGGTGCAGGGGCAGGTGGAGGTGTGCCCGGCGTGGCTTGCGCCGGTGGAGACGGCGGCCCGGTGCCGGCGGGTTCGTTTGTGCCTTCCTCTACGCCTGTCGGTGTGCCGCTGACCGGGTCGGCGCTGGTGCTCGGCGCTCGAGCCTGCGAATGCTGGGGCACGGGCGCGCCGCTGGAGTCAGGGGCGCTGTCGCGAGGGCCGGATCGCCCTGAACCCAGCCGTCTTGTCCCCCTCGGATCGGAAGCGGACCGGCGTTGAGCGCCAGCGCGCGTCGTCGACGTCGCCAGTCGCGGAACGAGCGGTCCGGGGGCGTGGGTGACGGCGAGCGCGGCGTGTGCATGGCTTGATGTGTCGTGGCCCAGCCCGGTGGATAGAGCGAGCACGCCGGCTGCGCCGAGAGCTGGCAGAACGCTCCCAGAGCCGGCTGCTAGGCCCGGCGAGCTCGCCTGGAGCACCTGTAGCAGGCGCTGGGGGATCGACGTCGCCAGTGCACACCATGCGACCGCGCGCCGAGAGGAGTAGCAGCCGAGGAACGCTGCGACCACCTCGGCATCTAGCTGAGCGCCGGCCTCCGCGGCGAGTATGTCGAGTGCCTGCTTCTGCGTTGCCGCGGCGCGATAGGCGCGGTTGGAGGTGATCGCGTCGAAGGTGTCGGCCACCGAGATGATGCGTGCGCCGATCGGGATCTCCTCTCCGATGAGACCGTTGGGGTACCCGCTGCCGTCGACGCGCTCATGGTGATGGCCGACCATCGCCGCCAGCTCGGGATCGCCGACCGGCTCGAGCATCTGCGCACCGTCCGCCGCGTGAAGCTTGAGCACGGCGAATTCGCTCTCGTCGAGCCTCCCGGGGTTGTTGAGGATCGCCCTGGGCGTGTGCAGCTTGCCGATGTCGTGGATCACGGCCGCCGCCCGCACCTTGGCGATCTCCGCCGCCGAGAAGTGCATAGCACGGGCCACTCGTTCGGCGTGGCGCGCCACGCGTCGACCGTGTCCGTGCGTGCATGCATCTCGCGCCTCCAACAGCTCGCTGAGATCGGTCAACAGCTCGATGTCGATGTTCGCGCCCGCGCTCGTCGCGGACTCATAGGCCTTTTGTACGTTCGACAGCGATCGCTCTGCCCGCCAGCGGCGCAGCCACCCCCACAGCATCAGATCCGCAAAGATGACGTCGCGAGCTTGACGGCGCCGCTTCCACACGGCCGACTCGGCACCCGCGAAGATCAGCGACAGCGCCACGGCGCCTGCAGCCGACGCGAGGATCGCAAGGGGGCCGGTGCGAGGTGAGACCAGCGTCACCAGCGCCGCCGGCGCCGCGATTGTCACAGCCGTGGTGAAGACGGCAAGTGGAAGGTACGCCGCCAGATGTGGCTGCGTGAGACTGTCAGTCGCCGTTTGGGTGCCCGCCGGCGGGAAGCACTTGACTCCTCGCAAGCTAAACGCCTGGCGCATGGTGGGAGTTAATTAACCGCTCAGGGGATGAAGCGCCGCGATGCGGACGCATGTTCGAGCAACGCCGTTCGCGCGGCTGTCGCTACACACGACTGCGCAGAGACGTCGAGTCTCGCGATTCCGCTCAATCGGACTCAACATCTGTTCGGTTTACTGTTGGGTCTTCGATTATTGGGTAAGAACCGAGGCGACGACGCTCACGCAATCAAGTCAAACGAGGAGTATGCTCATGCACGTCTCACCCCCGTGGCGCTCGACGCCGCGGCTTGTCCGGACCGGTCGCATCGCCGCCATCGGTATGCCCGCTGCGCTCTCGCTGTTCCTCGCGGGCGTGATCGCGCCGGCCGGGGCGAGCGCCAGCGTGACACCCAGCGCCACGCAGCCGGTATCGGTTACACCGGTCCCACCCGCCCAAGTCGAAGAAGTGCTCTCGAAGGTGCCACTGAAGAACCTGCCAACGGCACGCCTGAGTGAAGTGCTCTCACGGTTGCCGGGTCTGAGCGATCTCCCGAAAACCACCGTTCAGGAAGCTCTCACGAAGACGATCGAAAGCCTCGAGACAAAAGAAGGCACGCTCGGACAGCTCGGCGGCTCACCCGAACTGGTCTCCACGCTGGAAGGAGAATTGAACAAGCTGCTCTCGTCGCTCGAACTATCCTCGCTGCTGCACGGCAACACGCTGTCGAGCGTCCTTCCCGAAGCGCTCGGCTCGGTCGATGACCGCCAGCTCCTGGGTGAACTGCTGAGCTCGGCGGGCGATCCCGAACAGCTGATCGAGCAGGTGCTCGCCACGCCCGCTCCCGAAAAGCTTGAACAGCTTCTCGGCACCACGCTGGCCGGCCAGCCATTCACCTCGGGCACGGTCGGCGAACTAGCGACTCAGACGGGAATGACCCCGGAAGCGCTCGCCTCGGACTTCGGCACGACCAGCTCGCAACTACCCGCGAGTGCGATGGCGCTGACGACGCCGCTGGCGAACGGGAAGACCCTCAGTGTGCTCGACGCCGCCGAAGGGATCGACCTCGGCACGCTCGAAACTAACCATGAACAGACCTCCGAAGGCGCCGCCGGCGGCTCGGGTGGGGCAGGCGGTCCGGGCGGCGGCTCAGGTGGCGCCGGCGCGACCGGCGGCACGACGATGCTCGTGACCGCGCCGTCAGCGCAAAGCGCCGCCGTCCCCGGCTCTAGCGCGAAGGCGAAGCTGGCCGGCATCAAGATCCTCAGCCGGAAGGTCAGGGGCAACGCCGTCACCGTCGTCGTACAGGTTCCCGCGGCCGGAGGGCTCGCCGTCACCGGCAAGGGATTGAAATCGCACAGCGAGCAGGCGGACAGGGCGGAGCGCGTCACGTTGCGCACGGTTCTGACGAAGGCCGGCCTTGCCTCGCTGAGCAGACATCGCCGCGTGAAGGTCAAGCTAGATGTGTCCTTCAAACCGGTGAGCGGAGCGAGCTCGGCGGCGAAGACCACGGTCACGTTCGCGTGACAAGCGTGGGCTCATACCGGGACGCCGGGTGCCGACCAGGTGTCGGCACCCGGCGCCGCGGTGCCTGCCCGTCGAGCGCCGAGCCGGCGGATCTGTGAAGGGAGTCGAGGGGCGTGTATTGCATTAGCGAGGACGTGGTGAGCGGGAGCGTCGATTGCGGCGTTGACGTCGCCGTCGTGGTGGTCAGCGGCGAGCTCGACTATGGAGCCAGCCCACGCTTGAGAGAGTGTCTCTTCGGCCACATCCGTGCTGGTGGGCGCCACATCGTGGTCGATCTCTCGGCGGTAACGTTCATCGACTCGACCGCGATCGGCGTGCTCGTGGCGGTGGTCACCGGGCTGCGCGAGTCCGGCGGTGGCTCGCTGGCGGTCGTGTGCGCCGAGGAGAACGACAGGGTGCTGCGAATCTTCGACATCGCCGGTGTCGCCAGCGTGCTCGCGCTTTACCGCTCCGCCGTGGAGGCGCTCCTCGCGCTCGCCACGGTGCGACCATCTGATGTGGCGTCGTGGATGGAGCAGATGCCGCGGAGCACGGCACAGCGATAACCGCACCCCTCGGACGACTAAGCGCTTTCGGACGGTTACTAAGCGAACTTCGTTGACGGCCGTGGCTGGAGCTCGCCGTCGAGGACGATGTCGAGCTTCTCGTTGTAGAAGGAGATCAGACCGGCGATCTTTTGGCTCTCCGGCAGCGGCGTCGGATAGGACCACGCGAGATCCTCGTGCACGCTCCCGTCGATGCTCATGCTCCACGTCTGCGCTTGACCCTTGTACGGGCAGTGGGTGACGGTCTCCGACAGCGCCAGCAGATCCATGCGCACGTGCGTGCGCGGCAGGTAGTAGCGGACAGGCAGTCCGGTCTCGAACAGCAGCCTCGGGCTGTGCGAGTCGGCGAGCGTGACGCCGTCCAGTGCCACCCGCACGTGGCGTGAGCTCGCCAGGATGTCCACTCGCGTGTACGGATCGCGCGGGTGCGTGTACACCTCCTCGTCCTCCTCGAACCACGCGTCCATCGCGTCCCAGGCGATCCGGATCGCGTCTCGCAGCTCCTCGATCGGCGACTGCTCATAGCGCAGCGCGGCGCCGGTCGCACGCCGTCCCGCGACGCTGACCGTGAACGTCGTGCCCTCGCCGCGGCTGGGCGAGTGGGCGCTCACGCCCTCCTCCTGCACCAGCTCGGCGTGCACGTCCGCCGAGGGGAAGTAGTAGGTCGGGTAGTAGGGCGCCTCCCACACAAGCAGCGGGCTGATCGTGTCCGCCACCAGCATGCCGCCGAGGTAGGCGCGCACGCGCTTTGAGGCGCGCTCGACGCGCACGCGTCCGCGAGCGCTGTCGTGGGTCTGCTGCGGCTGAGCTTCGGCGTCCACCTCGGCGGACATGCAATCACAGCCCGCTCACGGGCGGGCTCGTGGGCGCTAACCGGCAGCGAGCAGCTTGTCGGCCACCCAGTTCTCCAGGAACGGCGCGGTGTCGTCGACCTCGAGCGGCCGTGCGAACAGGAAGCCCTGCCCGCTGTCGCACTGCTCGCCCTGGAGCAGCGTCAACTCGCGCACCTGCTCGATGCCCTCGGCGAACGTCTCGATCGAGAGCGCCTTGCCGAGCTTCACCAGCGTGCGAATGATCGTCTCACCCTCCTGGTTATCGGTCATCCTCATGATGAACGAGCGGTCGATCTTCAGCGCGTCGACGGGGAACCGCTGCAGGTGCGCCATCGAGGAGTAGCCGGTTCCGAAGTCGTCGATCGCGATTCGCACGCCCAGCTCCTTGACCGACGCCAGTCGCAGCACCGCCTGCTCGATGTCGCGCATCAACGCGGTCTCGGTGATCTCGATCGTCAGCGAATCCGGATCCAGGCCGGTTTCGCCGAGCATGCGAGCCACGTCCGACACGAACGCGTCGGTGTCCAGCTGGCGCGCGGAGACGTTGACGGCCACGCCAATCGGATGGCCCGACTCGCGCCAGCGAACGGCCTGGCGGCAGGCCTCGCGCAGCACCCACTTGCCGACTTCCACGATCAGGCCCGTCTCCTCGAGCAGCGGTATGAAGTCGTTGGGCTGCACGATCCCGCGCGTGCCGCTGTTCCACCGCAGCAGCGCCTCCATGCCCGTCGGCTTCATCTCCTGGAGGTTGAAGGTTGGCTGGTAGACCAGGAAGAACTCGTCGTTCTCCAGCGCCATGCGCAAGTCCATCTCGAGCTCCATGCGCGTCTGCACAGCCGTTTGCATGCCCGACTGGAACTGCACGTAGCGGTGGCGTCCTTCCCACTTAGCCTGGTACATGGCGATGTCCGCGTCGCGCAGCAGTTCCTCGGCGCAGTCGCGCTCACCCGCAGCGATGCCGATGCTCGCCGTCATCTTCAGAGGTGCGTCACCGGTGCCATCGAGCTTGAATGGCTGATCGAGCGCTTCCAGCACGCGCTCGGCGATCAGCTCCGGTCCCACGGCGAACGACAGCTCGCTAGCGATCACCACGAACTCGTCCCCGCCCAGGCGCCCGACGGCGTCGCTGTCTCGCACCACGGCTGTCAGCCTGTGGGCGACCGCGCGCAGGAGCTCATCGCCGTTGGCGTGACCGAGCGAGTCGTTGATCGCCTTGAAGTTGTCGAGGTCGATGAACAGGGCGGCGAGCGGAGCCTGCTCGCGCCGGACGCGCATCATCAGCTGTGTGACGCGGTCGAGGATCAACGTGCGGTTGGGCAGGCCGGTCAGTTCGTCGTGAGTCGCCAGGAACGCGAGCTCGCGCTGGCGGTGGGCGAGCTCCTCGTCGGCGCGCTGGCGCGCCGACTCGAAGGACTCGCACATCCGCACGAGCGTCACGTTGAGGCTGCGGTGCAGCATCGCTAGCGCGCGTGCGAGCACCTCGGGCCCGACGTCGAGCTCGTGCGCGCAATCCAGCAGCACCTCGCGTGCGGCGTCCGACCAGCGCAGGCAGCGCTTGGTGACCTCGTTCAATGGGGCGGCGCGCTGGGAGGCGAGCTGGCCGAAGATCTGCGAGGCCTCGCTGCCTACCTCGCGCGCCACCTCGGCGCTCTCGCCCGCCATCCATCGCGCGACAGCGATCGTGGAGACGGTGCCGATGCGCGCAAAGCGCTCCTCGACGTCGGCGTCGAGCCGGTAGCCGGATTCGCTCGTGCGCCGCAGCATCGCGGCGACGACCTCTTCCGTGCGCATATTCACGGCTTCTCCGAGGCGACGCAGAGCTTGTGCGTCGGAAATAGGTGAAGGGCCTGGCATCAATGCAGCGGATCGACATGGAACACTCAGTACTTAATCGGTTGGCGACATAGCCGTTCCAGTCTGCAATGACCAACCGCTGTGGCGTCGAGCTCAGTCAATGGCGAGCAGCGCCGGCAGCCGCTCGAGCGAGCCCAGCGTCTGTGCGCCGGCCGCGCGCAGCGCCTGCGCGTCGCTGTCCGCCGCGTAGCCGATCGCCCGCATCCCGGCGGCGCGCGCGCCGGCGACACCGGACGGGCTGTCCTCGACGACCGCGCACGCGGACGGCTCGTAGCCCATCGCTCTCGCCGCGTGCAGGAACAGGTCGGGGAACGGCTTGGGACGCGCGACCGACTCGGCCGAGAACAGCGCATCGGGCGCGAACAGATCCAGCAGCCCCGTCAGGCCGAGCGTCAGTTGCGTCTTCGCCAGCCTGCCCTGCGAGGCGACACACACCACGATCCCGGCGGCGGTGACGCGCCTCACCGTAGCGGCGGCACCCGCCACGGGCTGAAGTTCACGGCGAAACGAGCCGGCGCGCCGGCTCTCGTATGCCTCGAGCCAGCCCGCCGGCAACGGCCGGCCGAGCTTGGCCTCGACGCGAGCGGCGACTTCGTCCAGCAGCAGGCCCTGGAAGTCACGGCGAGCCTGCGCCAGCGTGGTGGGCAGACCCTCGGCGCTCAGCATCTCGGCGAGCACTCCATTGGAGATCGCCTCGCTGTCGACCAGCACGCCGTCGCAGTCGAAGATGACCAGCCGCAGCTCCCGCATCGTGCGGTCGTCGAGTCTAGCCGCGCAGCGTGGGTTGCGGAGCCGAGGCGCCAGCCTCGAGCGGGCTGGGCGAGGGGCGGGCGACGACCGCGCTCAGCGCGTCGACGACGCGTGGGTCGAACTGGGTGCCGGAGTGCTTGACCAGCTCCGCGAGCGCCATCGAGGCGGGCAGCGCGTCGCGGTAGGGCCGGTCGGTCGTCATCGCGTTGAATGCGTCGCAGCAGGAGATGATCCGTGCCGCGAACGGGATGTCGGCGCCGGTGAGGCCGTCGGGATAACCGCGGCCGTCCCAGCGCTCGTGGTGGGAGCGAACGATCCGCCCGACATTGCCCATGAACCCGCCGACACGCTCGAGCATTCTCTGTCCCTCGACGGTGTGGGTCTTGATGATCTCCCACTCGCGCGGGTCGAGCTTGCCGGGCTTGTTGACGATCTCCTTCGGCACGGCGATCTTGCCGATATCGTGCAGCAGCGCTCCGAACTCGACCGCGCGCTGCTGCTCGAAGTCCAGCTTCAGCTCGCGGGCGACGTCGAGCGCGAGGTGCACGACGTCCCTGCAGTGCTCGCCGGTGTAAGTGTCGTCGGCCTCGACCACGTCTCCCAGCAGCAGCGCCGTGCCGCGGTAGGCGTCGTTCAGCTCTATCAGCTGCTCCAGGCGTGCACGCCGCTCTTTCGAGAACCACCTGAGAATCCCGAACAGGGGCGCGACCAGCACCACCGCCCACGGGCGCTCGATGGCGGCGATCGCGACGACGAGCCCGAGTGGCGCCAGCGCCAGGTCGATCATGTACACCTTGCGCATCTCACTCGCCATCTCCCGGATCGGCACGCCTTTGCGCAGGCATTCCCAGACGGCGTTCGAGCAGAAGTCAAACGTGAACTGCGCGAGTAGAGCGAGTGCGAGCACACCCCACCGCCCATCCGGGTTGTGGTCGTGAGCGAGTGCCAGCACGAGCGAAGGCCCGACGGCGAACCAGCTGTTGCCGGGCGCGGTCAGCAGGCGACTGGGGGGTGCGCGCCGGGCGAGGATCGAGGGCACCGTCGCCAGTGCGAAGGAGATCGCCACTAGCAGTGGGACAAGCGAGACCGGCAGCGCGAAGATCATTGGCACGAACACCGCCTGTGTCGGCACCGTGAATCCCGCGCCGATCTCGACTCGGACCTCGCTCGCGGCCGCCACACCGAGCACGTACAGCAACGCAACCGGCGGGGACAGTCCCCGCTGGCCACTGGCGAGCATGGCCAGCGCCGAGGCCGCGGCAAGGAAGCCGGCGCCGATGATCAGCGCGGACCGGCGCTCGGCGTCGACCATGCGTTGCTCGCGTGTGGCAAACGATGCGCGCAGACGTTCGGATTCTGTGAAGGCGTGGGCAGACATGACCTGTCTCCGCGCGTATCGTCAGGAACGGGTCAAGAGCCAAGAGATTCAGGCAAATAGAGTGCTTTCCATGTTGAAAGATCCGATGTTTGGAACTTAAGCGCCATTCCGACCTGATCTCGCTCGAACAAGCGTCCGCTGCACTTGCCACGTGGCGATGCGCATCGCATGCTCCTTCCCGACCGAAACAACCAGGACTGAAAAAGGCAAACCTGCCGCGAGGCCGGGACGCAAAGCGAGAGGTCTCGCACACGAGATAGCTCAGCCGCCAGCAAACGCACGGAGGCTCTTGTGTTCTCGTTGTCCCGCACTGCCCACGCCATTCGGCTGCTGTCGCTCCACAATCGACTGTCCCACTTCACCGGCTTCCTGCTCGGCTCGGCCGTCGCACTCCTCATGTTGGTGCTCGGTGCCCTCTCCAGCGCACCAGCCCAGGCGGCGCTGATCGACACCGGCGCGTGCAACGAAGCCACGCTCTCCCAGCCCTTCCTGCGGTGGGGCGACACGAGTCTCTACGAGCTCGTTCCCGGCGGCGACTTCGAGGGGTCGCTGGCGGGATGGACCTTCGATGGCGGTGCTCAGCGGGTCGCCGGCAGCGAGCCCTACGGCGTCATCGGTGCGGTAGGTGCCTACTCGCTTGCCCTCCCCCAGGGTGCCTCGGCGCAGTCGCCGTTCACGTGCGTCGACGCCGCCTACCCGACTTTCCGCTTCTTCGCACGCAACGAAGGCCTGCTTGGGACGGTGGTCGTGCAGGTTGTTTACAAGACAGCGCTCGGGACCGTCTCGTTGCCTTTGGGTGCGGTTGTTCTGAGCCGCGAATGGGAGCCGACGCTGCCGATGCTCACCGGCTCGCTCGTCACCGGTGTGCTCTCCGGCGGAACAGCCGAGGTGGCGCTGCGCTTCACGGCACTCACCGGCAGCTCGCACATAGACGACGTATTCGTGGATCCGCGCATGCACTGAGCCCTGCGCGGCCCCGTTGCTAGGCGGTGTACGAGGACGGCGCGGGCGGGCTTCCATGCGTGCCCGCCAGCAGTTCGAGCAGCTGCTGCCCGCTGGTGCCGCCGAGCACGCGCAGGCGGTGCAGGCGGTAGCGGTCGTCGCCGGGGTGCGCCCAGCCGGGGACCACGGTCGTGGACCCGACGAAACCGGCGGCCTTGACCGCGGCCACGACCGTCGCGTCGTAGTCCCCCGACGGGTAGCAGAACCAGTTGACCGGCACGTGATAGCGCTGCTGGAGCGTCTGGCGCGCGACGGCCACCTGGTAGTGCAGCTCTTCGGCGTCCAGCGTGATCAGGTCTGCGTGGCTGATCCCCTGCGTGTCCAGCTCCCAGCCCGCCGCCAGCAGGCCGCGGATCTGCGCCGGACCGAGCCCGCCCTGCGATGGCGGCAGCCCCGTCAGCTGGATGTTCTCATCGCCAACCCACCCCATCCGGCGAAGCACCGGCAGCGCCTGCGTGTACTGCGAGTTGTAGCCGTTGTCGAAGCTGATCACGATCGGCTTTCCGGGCCCGAGCGACGCGCCTGTGCTCCAGTACGCCAGCACCTGATCGAGCGTCACCGCGTGCCAGCCGGCGTCCTTCAGCGCTTGCATCTGTTCGGCGAACTCCGCCGGTTCGACGTACAACCCCGGGTAGGGAGCGCCCGCGGGCGCCGGCGCGATCACGTGGTACATGAGGATCGGAACGGGATCTTTGCCGGGCGGGCCGACGCTCGCGCCCGTGGCGGCGGAGGCCGTGGTGGCGGCGTGGGTCGTGCCCGAGGAAGCGTGGGCGCTCGCGCGCGTGCTCGCCGCCGGTGTACTCGACGAGCTCCCGCTCGAGCCGCTCGCGAGCGCCACGACCGCGGCTACCGCGCCGGCCACCAGCACGATCGCGCCGGCGGCCACGCGGCGGCGTCGGCGAATCGCCCGCCGGCGCTCCTCACGCCGCGCTTGGCGCGCCCGCATGTCCATCAGTCACCACTGAGGCTCGACGGTAGCGTCTGACCCGGCGGCGGCGGGTCGTCCTTCAACAGCTGCGGCACGGTCACCAGGCGATAGCCGCGATTGCGCAGCCCACGGATGATGCTCGGCAGCGCTTCGATCGTCTGCGTGCGCGTGCCGCCAGCGTCGTGCATCAGGATGATCGCGCCCGGATGAGCGCCCGCGAGCGCCCGTTCGACGATCACCGAGACGCCGGGCTGAAGGTAATCCCCGGTGTCGTCCGACCACAGCACCATCAGCAGGTGCAGCTTGCGCAGCTCGCGCATGGTCGTCGCGTCATAGGAGCCGTAGGGCGGGCGGAACAGCACCGGCCGCGGCCCGCCCGCGAGTTCGATCCTCGCAATCTGTTCAAACAACTCTTCGTGCTGCTGATGCGCCGACAGCGTCGCCATGAATGGGTGGGTCTCGGTGTGATCGCCGATCACGTCGCCGTCCTGCAGCGCGCGCACGGTGGAGGCGCTGAAATAGCGCAGCATCTCGCCGATCTCGAAGAAAGTCGCGTGCACGTGGAAGCGCTCGAGCACGCTCAGCACGGCCGGCGTGTAGGGCCCCGGGCCGTCGTCGAACGTCAGCGCGATCTCGCGCCCGCGATCGCCGCCTTCTTTGACGAACGGCGTGTACGCGAGGACCGCGCTGACCGCCGCGTTCTGGTCGTCTTCCCGGTCGCTTGGTCGCTGCCCGCGATCGGCGCTGGCGCCGCGCGTACGCTTGAGCGTCGTGTGCGTGCTGCCCTGCATGCCCGCACCGGAGGCGGCGCCGTCGTGGTGAGAGCCTGCGAGCAGGCCGACGGCGACTGCGACGGCGACGATCAGCGCGAGGACAGCAGCGCCGCGGCGGCGGCGGATGTGCACCTGCCGCGGGTGCGTGCGATGGTTGGGAAGAGGGGAGGACGAGGGCCGCGAGGAGGATGGCTTCTCTGTCCGCTTGTGGTCGTCGAAATCCCAGTTCCAGCGCCGCGTCATGGGCAGATGCTAGAGATCGCCCACCGGGTGGAGATCGGCGCGGGGCGTGCGGCGGCCCGCTATTCAGGTTCGGGTCCCACCTGCTCGATGAACGCCGCGAGCGCTGCGACCTGCTGCTGATGGCTTGCCAAGTGGAGACGCTCGAGTGCCGCGAGCATCGGTGCGGCGTCGTAGCCCTTCAGCGCGTTGGCCTGAGGGTGCAGCAGGCCTTCGCGCACGAACTGTTCGTCCACCAGCACGTGGCGACCGTCGGTGAGCGTCACGCGATGACCGGCGAAGCTCGAGAAGCTCGGAGCAATGCCTTTCGCGGTCGCGTTCAGATGGCAGGATGCACAGCCGTCGCCGACGATCAGCGGGGCGCCCTGCGCGACCAGCTGCTGCTCGTGGGTGAACGGTTCGGTGACGTAGCTCGGCACGCTCGAGGAGGAGCGCCCGGCGGACGCGCTGCCCGCGCTGCAGCCCGTGAGCGCGAGCAGGAGAGCGCCCGCGAGCACGATCGGCACCGCTGACGTCCACCGTGGCCTGCGAAGGCGTAACGCTGCCCGGGCTCGTGCGTGCTGGATCGAGGTCATCGGCGGTGGGTGTCAGCCGCTGCTCCGGCCGCGTCGCCTGCTCGCCAGCGCGCCCATACCGATCAGCACCCCGAGCGCGCCGAGGACCAGCGCACTGAGCGCAAGGCCCTTGCTGGCGCCGCCGCTGCTGTTCACGGTGCCTGCGCTGGAGGACTGCGCGGTCTGGCCAGCGCCGGTCTGGCCGGCGGTCGGCCCGGCCTCGTCGCCGGCCACTTCCTGGATCACGCCCCCCTTTGTCGTGACGTTGATCCTCGGCGAGGGATGTTCTGCGGTAAGCGACGGGTCGATCCAATGCACCACGTGCCCGTTGCTGTAGGTCTGCACCGTCCTGAATTCGAGTGCCCGCCCGGCATCGTCTTCGGGGATCGCGAGCGACAGCGGGAAGTTGATGAACTGGCCGTCCTCGACCCTGCCCAAAGGACCCATCCAGGTCCACACGATCTGGGATACCTCGGTGTCGATCGTTTCTCCGTCCTGCGTGATCGGGGTTGCGAGCTTGGCTTCTATCACGCGCACGCTCCATCCCGGCACGTTTTCGTAGTCCACGCTCGTGAACCCCGTGGGGAACAGCACGTCCACCCGCTTGACGTAGGCGCCTTCCTGCTCGCCCGGGACGCGTACGTCGAGCGTGGCGAACGCGCCCGCCGGGATCGTGTTGGGATGCAGGCTGATATGCGCCTGCGCGCTGGCCGGTGCGAGCAGCGCGGCCGCGCCCATTAGCAAGGCGAGTCTGTTGGCTTTCATGATCGTGATGTACCTCCTCATTGGATCGGGACCTTGACCGTGCGGCTGTACTCCTGGAATTCCGAGACGCGATCAACGATTTCGATTTCCCACGTGCCCCCGGGGCTGAGCACCGTCGAGCTCAGGATGTAGTGACCGGGTCCCGCCGCGTGCGCGGGTAGCGACAGCGGTCCGATCTCCTTGGAGGGCAGCTTCGCCGTGGCCGTCAGTTCCTTCGTGGCCGTGAACTGGGTGCCGTCTCTGGCGTTGATCAGGTAGAGGTGAACGGTGTTCAGCCCGGTCCTCGCGGGTTCGACCGTCATCTCCAGCTCGGCCGGGCCGAGCGTCGTGTTCGTCGAGAAGGGTCCCGAGGCCGCGTCGATCGGCGGCGCGTAGCTGATCAGAGCCGCCGTTACGCCGAACACGCCGAGCATCAGCGCGAGCTCGCCGCGCATCGTACGGCGCGCCAGTACGCCGACGTTGCCTGGCGACTGGCCCGTGCCGGCGATGCGCTTCAGCGCGGGGATCACCCGCTCGCGGTTGACCCAGCCGAGGCAGATCAGTGCCAGCAACATGATCACCTTGGCGATGATCAGCGCGCCGTAGGTGCTGTGCAGCAGCCCGCTCACGGTGCGCACGTCGATGTATGCCTGCACGACGCCGGTCGCCGCGATCACCAGCACCGCCGTGAGCGCCAGCGGCGAGAAGCGGGCGAGCGTGGCCACCAGCAGGCGGCTTCGCTGGGGAGGCTCGAGCGCTCGCGTCGCGGCGGGCAGCGCCAGCAGCAGGCTGGCGATGCCACCGACCCAGATGCTGGCGGCGAGCACGTGCAACACGTCGGACGGGAAGAACACGCCCGTCGGGCTCTGGATGCTCGCGTGGCCGCTGAGCGCGGGCGTGGCCGCGAGGTATGCCGCCGAGAGCGCGACCAAGGCGAGCAGCCAGCGACGTCTCAGCGACCTCGCCAACGCCAGCAGGCCGGCGAGCGCCAGCCAGTCGATCGCCCGCAGGCTCCACACCGTCCCGAAACGGCTTTCGATAGTGCTCTGGACGACCGTCCTTTTCAAGGAAGCCCACAGCGACACGCCAGCCGCGCTCGCGCCTTGCAGGAGGATGCCCAGCACGCTGACGAGGACGCCCAGCACTACCGCGAGAATCAGAAGCCGTCGCATGCGCGCGGCGAACTCCCGCCGGGCCAGCTGCCACTGCGGCTCGGCGTCGGCGTCGGCAACGGCGGCGATGGCGGGCAGCCATGCGCCGGCGAGGAACGCGAGGCCGCCGAGCATCAGCGCGATGCTCAGATAGTCGAGGCCGCGCACGACCCCGAATGCGACCGCCGTGACCGTGCCGCTCTTGTTGCGTCCGATCAGCCCGGCGACGGTGAACTTGGGGGCGGCTCCCGGATGTCCGATGTTGAACACCAGGCCGCCGTAGACGATGTGGGTGTCGGCCGATATCACCCGGTAGGTGGCGGTGTAGGTGCCGTCCGGGAGGTTCGGCTTCAGGCCGACCCCCATCCAATGCTCCTGGCCGTAGGGATGAGAGACGTCGAGGTTGTCGACCTCGTTGCCCTGCGCGTCGTAGACGCGCACGGCGCCGAGCGTTCCGCCGACGTTCTGGTTGAACTCGAAGATGACCTCGGCGGGCTGCCGTTGCACGGTCGAGCCCGACACCGGCGAGGTGCCGAGCAGCTGTGCGTGGGCGAGCGCCGCAGGCGCGCTCGCCAGCGACGCTGCGCAGGCGAGCGTGAAGGCAAGCAGGTGAAGGCGACGATGCATGGCTCTCGCTTTCTCGCGTGTGTGAGAACGGCTCGCGTCGCGAGCACGCGCCGCACCCCCGCGATGCGAGAGGCGGCTAGCTCGCGAGCGGCGTCGGCGGCGGGCGCACCGCCAGCGCGAAGCCCATCAACAGCCCGCCGCGTGGGACGCGTGCCTGCGTGAGCGCAGGCGCAGGTCCGGACGCGATCGGGCGAAGCCGCCGGCCGCGCCGGCGTCGCGCCAGGGCGCGCAACAGACGCTCACCGGGGTAACGGCGCGCAAACAGCACGGCCGCCAGGGCCAGCGCCGGCGCCACGCACAGCAGGCCGTTGACGTCCACGCCGTTGCGCACGCAGACGGCAAGCCCTGCGGCTATCGCGAGCGCGACGAGCGGCCGCAGGCGAGATACCGAGGTCGAGTTCACGCCTGTGGCAGCGTAGCGTCTCAGGCTCGCCGCCGCCGAGCGCCGAGCCTCGCCTTCACTTCGGCTTTTCCGGCGCGCACGGCGACGCTACTCGAGCGCCGCGACCGGCCCGTGGGCCGCCACGCTCACGGGCGTGCCGACGGGCAGCGCCTGCTCGCCGTGGACGCGCGCGAGCAGCACGGCGACACCGTCGGAGCCCTCCGGCCGGATGTGCAACAGCGCGTCGTGGCCGTAGTAGCGGCATTGCTCGACGCGTCCGCGAATGCCCGCCGCGACGCCCTCGCCGCTGCCGTCCTCCTCGCGCGCGCGCACCTCGAGCTGCTCGGGACGCACCATCACCACCCCGGTCCGCGCCACGGCGCCCGCGCGCTCACCCTCGCCCGCCTGCGCGTCGTCTTCGGCGTGCGCGCCACGCAGCTGCAAAGCGCCGAGCGCGGTGCGCGCGAGCCCGTCCTCGAAGCGGGCGTCGAGCAGGTTGACCTCGCCGAGGAAGCGCGCCAGGCGCTCGTCGACCGGTCGCCCGTACAGCTGCGCGGGCGCGGCCCGCTGCACGATGCGCCCGTCGCGCAGCACCGCCACGACGTCTGCCAGCGACAGCGCCTCCTCCTGGTCGTGGGTGACGAGCACGGTGGTCACGCCCTGCTCGCGCAGCAGCGCGTGGACCTCCTCGCGCACGTGGCCTCGCAGTGATGCGTCCAGGGAGGAGAACGGCTCGTCCAGCAACAGCGCCTGCGGGCGCCGGGCGAGCGCCCGGGCGAGCGCCACCCGCTGCTGCTCGCCGCCGGAGAGCTCGTGTGGCAGGCGCTCCGCCAGCGGCGCGATGCCGACCATCTCGAGCAGCTTCTCCACGGACCCGCCGCGGCGCTCGCGGCGGGGGAGCCCGAAGCCGACGTTCTCGCGCACGCTCAGATGCGGGAACAGCGCGCCCTCCTGCGGCACGTAGCCGATGCTGCGCCGCTCCGGCGCGAGGTAGGTGCGCCCGTCGTCGAGCGTGTGGCTGCCGAGCGACACCGTGCCGCGCTGCGCGCGCTCGAAGCCCGCGATCACGCGCAGCAGGGTGGTCTTGCCACAGCCGGAGTGGCCGAGCACCGCGGTCAGCGACCCCGGCTGCACATCCAGGTCCAGACCCTGGAGTACCGCCGTGCCCGCGTAGCCCTTCCACAGGCCGTCGATCGTCAGTGGGCTCATCGCGTGCGCTCACTTTGCGCGAGCGTGCTCATGCGGCGGCTGAGCAGATAGGCGGGGACCGCCGAGATCCCGACCATCAGCGCCGCGTACGGCGCCGCCGCGCCGTAGGACAGTTCGGAGGTGTAGGCCCAGAACTGGGTCGCCAGCGTGTTCACGCCGGTCGGGTGCAGCAGCAGCGTCGCGGTCAGCTCCGTCGCCGCCGAGATGAACACGAGCGCGAACGCCGCTCCCAGGCCGGGCGCTATCAGCGGCAGCGTGACCCGACGCCACACCGTCGTCGGACGGTAGCCCAGCGAGCGGCCCACCTCCTCCAGCTGCGCCGGCGCCTGCGCCATCGCCGAGCGCACGCCGACGACCGCCAGCGGCAGGAACAGGATCGCGTAGGCGACGATCAGCTCGAGCGAGCTTTGATACAGCGCGAACGCGTAGCGCACCGAGAACGCGACCAGTCCGAGCGCGATCACCAGGCCGGGGAGCGCCATCGGCAGGTAGGCCAGCCGCTCGATCAGCACGGTGACGCGGTTGCGGTGGCGGATCGCCAGCGCGCTCACGGGCACCGCGAGCGCTGTCGCGATCGCGGCCGCGGCGGCGCTGAACTCGGCCGTGTGCGCGAGCGCACCCAGGATCGACGCCGACGGCAGCGTGGTCGAGCTCCCGCGCGCCATCCAGTACACGAGCGAGCCCACCGGCACGCCGAGCGCGAGACCGGCCACGGCCGCCAAGCCCGCGAGCACCGGCGCGCTCCAGCGTCCGAGCGCCACCCTCGGGGCGCTGCGCCGTGTCCCCGACCCGGCTCGCCACCCTCGTCCGCGGCCGCCCAACGCGAGCTCCCCGCCCAGCGCCGCGATGCTGAGCACCACCAGCACGAGCGACAGCGAGCACGCGGCCGCGGCGTCGAAGCCGAGCTTGAACTCCGTGAATATCTCCACTGTGAACGTCCGATACTGCACGATTTCAAACGCCCCGTACTCGGCCAGCAGCGCGAGCGTCACGAGCAGGCAGCCGCCCAGCACCGCCGGCCGAACCTGGCGCAGCGTGACCCTCCAGAACGTCTGCCACGGCCCCAGGCCGAGGCTGCGCGCCGCCTCCTCCAGGCCGGCGTCGATCCGCGCCAGGCTGGCGGCGACGGGCAGGTACACGAGCGGGTACAGCGACAGCGTCATGATCATCACGGCGGCCAGGTATCCGTGAAGCGCGGGATCGATCGAGACCCAGCCGAAGCCGACCACGAAGTCGGGCACGCCGAGCGGCAGCACGAGCGCCACCGCCCACAGGTGCCGCGCGGGCAGCATCGTGCGCTCCACGCACCACGCCCCCGCGACCCCGAGCACGGCGCACAGCGCGGTGCACGCGAGCGCCAGGCGCACCGTGTTCCACAGCAGCACCGCCACCGAGTGGCGCAGCAGCAGGTGGCGCACTTCGCCCCATCCAGACTGCTGTGCCTCGACGACCAGGAAGACGAGCGGCAGCAGCACGAGCACGGCGGCGATCGCGGCGCCGATCGCGCTGACCAGCGGCCAGCGCCGCCGACCCGACCACGCGCGCGTCCATCTGCTGGCCAGCGGCGCGGTGGACGCGAACGTGCTCACGGCTCTCCTACAGCAGTCCCAGCTTCTGCTCCAGCGCGAGCGCCTGGTGTCCGTTGCCCAGTTCGGCCGGTGTCATCGGCACGGGCTTTAGCTGCGCGAACGGGCGCAGCCCCGGCGCTGGAGCCACCCCGGGGCGCAGCGGGTACTCGTAGCTGTGGCTGTGGGAGATCGCCTCCTGGCCTTCTCGGCTCACGAGGAAGGCGAGGAGCTTCTGCGCGTCGGCCTGGTGCGAGCTGGAGCTCAGAACGGCCGCACCCGAGACGTCGATCAGGTCGCCGGGGTCGCCGGCGGCGTAGTAGTGCAGCGCCGAGTGCATGGCGCCCGCGCCGAGCTCTGCGCGCAGGCGAAACCAGTAGTAGTGGTTGATCAGCCCGACGGCGCTCTCGCCGTTGTTGACCTGTGCCACGACCGTCTCGTTGTCGGGGTAGAGCTTGCTGTTGGCTTGCAACCCCTTCAGCCATCGTTCCGCCGTGGCGAGGCCGTCGAACTTGATGATCGTGGTGATCAGTGGCTGGAAGTCGGTCTCCGACGGCGCAAAGCCGACCTTGCCCTTCCACTTCGGCTCGGACAGTTCGAGGATCGAGCTCGGCAGCTGCGAGGACGAGATCTGGGAGGTGTTGTAGACGAGCACCGACACCCGTGCGGACACGCCGACCCAGTCGCCCTGGACGGAGTCGTAGCGGCTCGGGACCGCCGCGAGTGTCGACGGCGAGACCGGGGCGAGCAGGCCCTTTTCGCGCAGCTCTTCCAGCACGGGCGTGTTCTCTGTGTAGAACACGTCGGCCGGCGAGCTCGAGCCCTCCTGCATGATCTCGTCGGCGAGTTCCGCCTCGTCGCCCGTACGCACGTTGACCGTGATCCCGGTGTGCTTCTCGAACGCCGCCACCAGCGCCGCTGTCGTCTGTTCGTGCTGGCCGTTGTACAGCGTGAGTGTCGCGCCGGCATGCGAGGAGGAGCCGCATGCGGTCAGCGCCAGCAGCGCGGCGGATGCCAGGAATGCGATGAGAAAAGGACGTTTGACGGCGCTCACGATGCAAATCCGATCGGTACGGTCGGGATGACAAAGCGAACCGTAGCACAGGGTTAGGGTGCCCTAACTTTGTGTGGGCGAGCCCACCCGCCCGCTGATTCGCCGCCGAATACGTGAGAATCACGGTATGCACGTGACCGCCAAGGCCGACTACGCTGTGCGAGCCGTCGTCGAGCTCGCCGACAGTGGCCAGGACTCGCCCCGCAAGGTCGACGAACTCGCCCAGGCCCAGAGCATCCCCGTGTCGTTCCTGGAGAACATCCTCACGCAGCTGCGCTCGTCGGGCATCGTGCGCAGCCAGCGCGGCCCCGAGGGGGGCTACTGGCTCGCGCAGCCGGCCGACGAGGTCAACCTCGCGCAGATCATCCGCGCGGTCGAGGGTCCGCTGGTGGGGGTGCGCGGGCAGCGACCGGAGGAGGTCGCCTACGCCGGTTCGGCCGAGAGCCTGCAGCAGGTGTGGGTCGCGCTGCGCGCGAACCTGCGCAAAGTGCTCGAGCACGTGACCGTCGCGGACGTCGCTTCGGGAAAGCTGCCGAGCGAGGTGCTGGCGCTCACGCGCGAGGAGGAAGCCTGGCAGACGCGTTAGTCAGGCCCGCGCGCGTGTTTGAGGATCGCACACGGCCGGGTAAATGTGACACCTGGAAGCCCGCCGTATGCCGGAGTCACATGAGCACAAATAAGTCATATTAGTTTTATTAGTAACGCCGCAAACCGGCGTTGGCGCCGAGTGCAGAGCGCCTATCCTTGGAGTACCCTGTCAATTGTCCCGAGCGGGCAACTGTCAATGCTCTCGCGCTTGGCGGCTCCCCTCACCAGCGTCCGTTGAATCAATCGCCGCGCCTCCCCCGCCGGCGCCTCTCACCAAAGGAGACCCACGCCCGATGTCAGCCGCCCCCACAGCCGCCTCACCCGACTCGAGCGCCACGGCGGCGAGCGCCGCCGAAGCTGCCGTAGAGGCGATCGCCGGCGCCGCCGGGCAAGAGGTGACCTTCTCGCTCGCGCTGACCCAGGATCAGAAGGACGTGCGCGACTGGGTCCACGGCTTCGCCGCCGACGTCGTGCGCCCGGCGGCGCACGAGTGGGATGAGAAGGAGCAAACCCCCTGGCCGATCCTCCAGGAGGCCGCGAAGATCGGGCTGTACGGCTTTGAAGGGCTCGCGCAGTTCTTCGCCGATCCGACGGGACTGACGCTGCCAATCGTCAACGAGGAGCTTTTCTGGGGAGACGCCGGGATCGGCATGTCGATCATGGGCACCGCGCTCGCGGTCGCCGCGATCTTCGGACAGGGCTCGGGTGAGCAGATCGGGGAGTGGATCCCACGCTGCTTCGGCAGCGAGGACGACCTGAAGGTGGCCGCCTTCTGCGCCTCCGAGCCCAATGCCGGCTCGGACGTCTCCGGCCTGCGCACGCGCGCCAAGTACGACGAGGCGACGGACGAGTGGGTCATCAACGGCCAGAAGGCGTGGGCGACGAACGGCGGTATCTCAGACGTGCACGTGATCATCGCGACCGTCGACCCCGAGCTGGGCGCGCGCGGCCACGCGGCGTTCGTCGTGCCGATGAGCGAAGCCAAGGGGATCTCCCAGGGCAGCAAGGTCTCAAAGCACGGTCTGCGCGCGTCACACACCGCCGACGTGTTCCTCGACGACTGCCGCATCCCCGCCGCCAACGTGCTCGGCGGCAAGGACAAGCTTGACGAGCGCCTCGCGCGCGTGCGCGAGGGCAAGAAGGGCAACTCCCAGGCGGCGATGCAGACGTTCGAGTCCTCGCGTCCGACCGTCGGCGCGCAGGCGCTCGGCATCGCCCGCGCCGCCTACGAGTACGCGCTCGACTACTCCAAGGAGCGCGAACAGTTCGGACGCAAGATCGTCGAGAACCAGGCGGTCGCGTTCACGCTCGCGCGCATGAAGCTCGAGATCGACGCCGCGCGTCTGCTCGTGTGGCGCGCCTCGTGGATGGGGCGAAGCGGCGTGCGCTTCGAGAACGCGGAGGGCTCGATGAGCAAGCTCAAGGCCGGCGAGGTCGCCGTGTGGGTGACCGAGCGCGCGATCCAGATCCTCGGCGGCAACGGCTACACGCGCGAGTTCCCCGTCGAGCGCTGGCACCGCGACGCGAAGATCTACGACATCTTCGAGGGCACCGCCGAGATCCAGCAGCTCGTGATCGCGCGCGCGATCACCGGCATGCACATCAAGTAGCTGCAAGGGTCAGCGTCGGGCGAGCCGAGGGCGCCACCAGTTCCAGTCGCCGAGCAGGCGCATGAGGGCCGGCACGAGTAGGCAGCGTACGATTGTGGCGTCGAGGAGGATCGCGGCGGCGATGCCGAAGGCGACCTCCTTGACTTCGACGAGGTGTGAGGTGGCGATGCTGCCGATCGCTACGCAGAGCAGTAGCGCGGCGCTCGTGATGACGCGTCCGGTGCGTTGCAGGCCGAGGGCGACGGCTTGTTGGTTGGGGAGGCCTCGTGTGTGCAGCTCGCGGATGCGGTCGAGTAGGAATACGCCGTAGTCGGTGGAGAGGCCGAAGACGACGGCGAGCATCACGAGTGGTTGGGTGATGTCGATCGCGCCTGAGCTTTCGTAGGCGAGCAGGTTTTGCAGGCGCCCGTCCTGGAAGACGAACACGATGATGCCGTAGGCCGCGGCGATCGTCAGCGCGTTCATAAGCAGTGTCTTGATCGGCAGGATCACGGAGCCGGTCATCAAGAAAATCGCGAGCGTGGTGACGGCGATCACGAGCGCGGCGGCGAGCGGCAGGCGCGCGGCGAGGCTGCGCTTCAGGTCGGTGAAGCCCGCGGTCTGTCCGGTCGCGGCGGCGGGGAATGGTGGGCGGATCGTTTGCACGCGGCGCAGGAGTTGTTGGGTTGCGCTGCTGAGCGCGGGTGTGGTGGGTGTGAGTTCCAGCAGGGCGAGGTTGCCGGGCAGGGATCGGGGTGGGGTGCTGGCCGCGATGCCGGGGAGCAGCTCCAGCTGTGCCTGGTAGCGGCGCAGCGCGGGTCCGGACGCGTGCGTGGTCAGGATCGCGATGTTCTGGGAGGGGTCTGTGCGGAAGTCGCTTTGCAGTGCGTCGCCGACTTGGCGGGGGCTCGCGCTGTGTGGCAGCGTTTTCGTGTTGGCGGTTGTCAGTTTGATCGTGAGGACGGGGGAGGCGATCGCGATCAGGATCGTCGCGGCGGTGAGCGCGACGAGTATGGGGTGGGCCATCACGAACCGCGCCAGGCGATACCAGCGCCCTTCGTCTGCGCTGCCTGGGATGTCGTGCGGGCGTGATGCTTGCAGCCACGCGGGCGCGAGCATGTTGATGCGGTGGCCGAGGATCGCGAGCAGCGCGGGCAGTACGATGATCGCCGATGCGCAGGTCAGCAGCACGACGAGAGCGCCGGCGAGTCCCATCGAGAAGAAGTACGGTTGCGGGAAGACGAGCAGCGAGGCGAGCGCGGCGGCGACCGTGCACGCGCTGAAGCACACGGTGCGCCCGGCGCTCGTCATCGTGCGATAGAGCGCGGTGGCGGGATCGTCGGGGTGGGTGGCGAGCTCTTCGCGGTAGCGGGAGACGATCAGCAGGCTGTAGTCGATCGCGAGGCCGAGGCTGAGCGCGCTGACGAGGCTGAGGGTGAAGATCGAGATCGCTGTCAGGCCGCTGGCTAGGCGCAGGGCGAGCTCGCACAGCAGGATCGACAGGCCGCCGAGGATCAGCGGCAGCAGCCCGGCGATGACGCCGCGAAAGAACAGCAGCAGCAGGACGAGCAGGATCGGCAGCGCGATCAGCTGTGCGTGGCGCAGGTCGCTTTGCACGGTGTGGTTGCCCCACACGAACCCGAGGTCGGACCCGCCGAGCGTCACGCCGGGGAGGTGTTCCAGGCGGCCGGCGAGGTGTTGCGCGGCGTCCTGGTGCTGCTTGGGCGTGCCTGCACGGAACTGCACGGTCAGGTAGGTCATGCGCGCGTCGCGGGAGACCAGCAACGCACGTTGCGCGCCGCCGCGATCGCCGCCGCCGCCGGCGTCGAGGTAGCTCTGTACGCGCCCCACCTCGGGGTCTGAGCGGATGCTCCGCTCGATCCCCTGCACGCGCGCGCGGGTCGCGTGCGTGTATACGCCGGTGGGCGCGTCGACGAGCACGAGCACCCCGGCGCCCGGTTCGAGGCCGGTGGCGCGTTCGAGCGTCTTGGCCGCGGTGGCGCTCGGTGTGTCCGCGCCGGCGGCTTCGTAAGGGTCCAGGCGGTCGGCCACGCCCGCCCCCAACAGCGCCGCGATCCCGGCCAGTGCGAGTGTCGCGAGCAGGACACGGCGGGGGCGGCGCAGCGCGAGGCTCGTGAGACGGGTTACCATACGATCGTATCGTATACTCTACGCATGTATGGAGGGTGTGGTGTCCGATCTGACGGGCCTCGCGCGGATTCGCAATGCCGCGCTTGCGGGCTTTGCCAGAGATGGTGTTGCGGCGACCTCGATCCGTGAGGTCGCCAAGCGCGCGGGCGTCTCGCCGGGACTGGTGCAGCACTACTTTCAGAGCAAGACCGCCCTCGTTGAGGCGATCAACGCACATGTGCTCGCGCTCGCAACGGATGCGTTCAGCGATCTCCCCGCGAACGACTCGCCGCTCGAGGCTCAGCAGGAGCTCGGGAATCGCGTCACGGCGTTCGTGGCGGCGAACCCCACGGCGCTGTTGTACGTCGCGCGCTCAGCCGCCGACGGCGAGCCGGCCGCGCTCGAGATGTTCGACGCGTTGCTTGCGATCGCGCGCGAGCAATGGCGCCGCCTTGACGAGCGCGGGCTGCTGCGCGCCGATGTCGACCTGGAGTGGACCGCGCTGCACTCGGCCGTCCACATACTCGGGGCTGTTTTGCTCAAAGACGCGATCGATCGCCACCTGCCCGAGCTCTTCTCCACGCCCGAACAGCTTCAGCGCTGGAACGCGGCAAGCAACGCGCTGTTCAGGGAAGGCACGTATCGGACCGCGACCCCGCCCGGTGATGCGTGAGCGCAGGCGGCTGATGCGTGAGCACAGGCAGGCCGCGCGTCGCGACGCTGGCGAGGCCGGGGGTTTGACAATAGCGGTCATTGCGAATAGGGTCCGCGTCAACGGGGACCGGGGACCGGCGAGGGGTGTGCGCGTCTAGCAAAGGCGCCGCGATGGCCTACACGACGTCTGTTCACACGGGCCCGGGAGAGGACCAGTGGACGCTCACAGGCTTGAGGGAGCCTGGAGCTTTTCGACAGAGAATGGAGACAGACATGAGCGGAAGGATTCCTGGAAGAGCCGTGAAGCTGGCTGCGGCGATCCTTGTGGCAGTGGCGGTTTCGGCGGTCGGCGCCGGGGCGGCGAGCGCGAAAGTGGTCTACGACAACATCCCCAAGGTCTTGCCCGCGAACTTCGCGTCGATCGGCTTTGCGGCGACCTCGACCTCGGAGCTGGGCGGCGAGGTGGAACTGACGAAGGTATCCGCCAATCACCCCGAGGGCCTGGGCGTTACCGCCGTCATGAGCAGTTGGACGTGTCAGAGCGGCAGCTGGAACGAAGACAACTGCGTGACGATGCCCGGCTCGACGTTCGCTTGGCCGATCACGGTCAAGCTCTACGAAGTGAGCGCCGGTGGCGAACCGGTCGGGCCGATCGCCGAAGAGACGCAGACGTTCAACATCCCGTATCGGCCGTCCGCCAGCCCGCAGTGCAAGGGCGAACTCGCCGGCACCTGGCTGTGGACACACGGGTCGGGCAAGAAGGCGACGCACGCCTGCGCCAACGGTCTGGCCGCGGCGATCGCGTTCGCGCCGCTGACGGTCAAAGCTCCGGTGCCGAAGAAGCTGATCGTCAGCCTCGCCTACAACACCGAGAACTACGGCGCTCACCCGACCGGTGAAGAAGGGCCCGAGAACTCGCTGAACGTGGCGCTCAGCGAATCGTGGGAAGGCACGCTGTCGCGTGGCAGCGACCCGACGGAAGGGCTGTACGCGAACTCCAACTACAGCGCGATGTACTGCGGTAGCTCAGAACACCTCGACATGTTCGCCTTCACCGGCACGTGCTGGGGCGAAGAAGGCGGCTACCAGCCCGTGATCAAGGTGACGGCCGCCGGCTGAGGCTGAGGCCGGTAGTCGCAGCACCAGACAGCTGTCCGGAGGCCCTGCGTCGTGCAGGGCCTCCGGCGCTGATCTCACAGCGCTTGCGCCAGGCGGCGCGGCCAGCTACCAGGCCTGGTCGGTGCCGCAGTGCGGGCAGCTCACGGTGGTGGACACCGCCGCGCTGAACAGGTAGCCGCACTGGCACGTGTAGGAGGCGCGATCCACCGGCCCTCCTGCTTCGCGCACCCGCCGGACGGCGGGATCGGCGGTTCGCACCGCCGGCTCGCGCACCGGCGCCTGCGTCCGTGCCGCGCGGCCACCGCTACGACGGCGCCGACGGGAGTGGCGCGGCTCGCTTCGGGGGTGCAGAAGGTTCGGTCTCATCGTGATCGCTCACCCCCTAGAACGTCATTCACGCTCGAAGGTTTCGCTCTGCAAGCCGCATTTCCTGTCGCGGGGATCTCGACGGTGGCTCAGGGCGGGGGCTCGCGGGCGGCGTGCGCGGGCACAAACGCCGTTTGCGATACTTGCTGGCGATGAACCCCTCGCGCAAGCGGACGGTGCGTCTGGTTGTGGCGCTGAGCGTCGCTGTTGTGCTGGCGAGCGCGCTGATCTACACGAGCTTCAGCGCCGCCAGCCCCGCGCTCACGCCGAGCCAACTGCTCCGCCAGGCGCAGCCCGGCCGCAGCTATCAGCTGACGGGCACGGTCGTCGACGGCTCGGTCCGTCGCGAAGGGGACGTGCTCGACTTCAGCGTCGCCGACCGTACCGGGGGCAAGGCGATCGCGCTCGCCTACACGGGCATCGTGCCCGACCCCTTCCGCGAAGGGCGCGAGGTGATCGTGACGGTCGAGAAGCAGGGCGGGCGCTTCGTCGGCGAACGCAACTCGCTGATCACCAAGTGCCCGTCCAAGTACAAGACCGCTCCACCGAGCGAGAACCAGAACTCCTGAGTGGGATCCGCGACGGCGCAGCCGCACAGGCCGATGGAGAGCGCTGACTGATGGCCGGCCTCGGGTTCGCGTGCCTGCTGCTGGCGCTCGTGGTCTGCGCGTACGGGATCGGCGCCTCGCTGTACGGCGTGCGCAGCGGGCGCGTCGAGTTCTCCGAGTCCGGACGGCGCTCGGTGTATGCGCTCGCCGGGGTCCTGACCGTCGCCTTCGTTGTGCTGGAGGTCGCGTTCCTGGGCAACGACTTCGCCTTCAACACCGTCGCCGACACCTCCAGCCGCACGACGCCGGCGCTGTACAGGGCCGCCGCTGTGTGGTCCTCGCAGGAAGGCTCGCTGCTGTTGTGGGCGTGGCTGTTGTCGCTGTGGTCGAGCCTTGCGCTGTTTCTCACGCGCAAGCGGATGCGCGACGTCGCCGCCTACGCGACCGCGATCCTGCTCGGCTTCGGCGGCTTCTTCGTCGCGCTGATGGTCTTCTACGCCAACCCCTTCGCCACGACCCACCCGGTGCCGGCCGAAGGCGTCGGGCTCGATCCGCTGCTGCGCTTCCCGACGATGATGATCCATCCGCCGATGCTGTACTCCGGCTACACGCTGTGCACGATCCCGCTGGCGTTCGGGATGGGGGCGTTGCTGGCGCGACGGGTGGACGCGGACTGGATCAAAGCGATCCGTCGCTTCGCCTTCGCCGCGTGGCTGTTCCTGGGCGTGGGCATCATGCTGGGCGCCCTGTGGTCCTACTCCGAGCTCGGCTGGGGCGGCTATTGGGGCTGGGACGCGGTCGAGAACGCCTCGCTGATGCCGTGGCTGACGGGCACCGCGTTCCTGCACTCGCTGATGATCCAGGAGAAGCGGGGGATGCTGAAGGTGTGGAACGTGTCGCTCGTGCTCGCCACCGGCACGCTGGCGATCATGGGCACGTTCCTGGTGCGCAGCGGCATCCTCGACTCAATCCACGCCTTCGGCGGGCACACGCTGGGCGTGCCGTTCGTGTGTCTGATCGCCGTGCTGATCGCCGGCTCGATCTACCTGGTCGTCTCCCGCCGCGCGATGCTGCGCTCCGAGCATCGCCTGGACTCGCTGCTCTCGCGCGAGTCGGTCTTTATCGCCAACAACCTCGTGCTCGTCGGCCTCTGCTTCGTGATCTTCTGGGGCACCTACTTCCCGCTGATCTCCGAGGCGCTGACCGGCCAGGAAGCGTCGGTCGGGGCCCCATGGTTCGACCGCTACACGGTGCCGCTGGCGCTGATCCTCGTGCTGCTCAGCGGGATCGGGCCGGTGATCGCCTGGCGCCGCGCGACGCTCGCCAACGCGCGGCGCAACTTCCGCGTGCCGATCGCGTGCGCGCTGCTGGCGCTGGTCGTGCTGCTTGCCGCAGGAATCGATTCAAAGCCGCTGGCGCTGGTGATGTTCTGTTGTGCGGCGTTCGTGTTCGGCAGCATCGGACAGGAGTTCTTCCGCGGCGCGCGCGCGCGCCGCGCGATGGCGGGGGAGTCCGTGCCGCTGGCGCTGGTGGCGCTCGTGCGACGCAACCGCCGGCGCTACGGCGGCTACATCGTCCACATCGGCATGGCCGTCCTGTTCATCGGCGTGGCCGCCTCATCTTCCTTCCAGCACTCCTCGCAGCTGAGCCTCTCACCGGGCCAGTCGACCCGCGTCGGCGCCTTTCGGATCCGCTACGTGCGGCCCACCGCGACGATCACACCCCGCTACGACGCCGCGCACACGGGCTCGACGCTCAGTCTGGGCGCGCTGCTGGACGTGACCAAGAACGGGCACCACGTCGCCACGCTCGACCCCAGCGAGGGCTTCTACGCCTCCGACGAAGCCAGCCAGGGATCGGTCGGTAGCCTGCTCGGCGGTCAGCCGGTCAGTCATGTGGCGATGGACGTGGGGCTCACCCGCAACGTGTGGAGCGCGATCGAACCAGACATCAAAGCCCCCCGGCTGGCGCGGATCGTGACTGACGGCAACAGCACGCTGCCGCCAGAAGAGGCGCTCGTGGCGATCGCCTACCTCGCCCGCGAATACATCAAGCACCCGCCGCCGACGCAGTTCAACTTCCTCGTCTCGCCGCTGGTGATGTGGATCTGGATCGGTGGCGTGATCGTGTTCACCGGCGGCCTGATTGCGCTGTGGCCGGCGCCGAGCGTCGTGCGTCGCCGCGTCGCCGCACGCACGCGCGCGCGTGCGTCGCGGGGCCTGGCTCGCGCCTGACGCTCGGGCGTTCCTCGGGGTCCTCGTCGCGTGGGCGTGCAGATCGCGATCCTCACGCTGGTGCTGGTCGGGCTCGTGGTGCTCGTCGTTGGCGCGCCGCTGCGCCGCGCCCGCCGGGCCGAGGGCTCGGCGTCGGGCGCCGGCAGATCGCTGCCCGAGGATGCGCCTGCGCTCTCGCCCGCGTCAGAGCGCGACGAGCTCGAGGCGGCACGCGAGGCCAAGTACCGCGAGATCCGCGACGCCGAGCTCGACTTCCGCACGGGCAAGCTCTCGCGCGAGGACTACGAGGCGATCGACGCCGACCTGCGCGCGGAGGCGATCGAGATCCTCAACCGGCTCGAACGCCTCAGCTGACCTTGAGCAGCACGAACGCGTTGACGAAGAACAGCACCGCGAAGAAGATCGTCCAGCGGTTGAGGTTGCGCTCGACGAGCGATCCGCCGCCCAGCGGACCGGCGCCGCTGCCGACGCCGAAGGCGCCGGAAAGCCCCGAGTCCTTGCCGGAGTGCATCAGCACCAGGAAGATCAGGATCACCGCGAAGGCGACCTGCAGGACCGAGAGCACAGCTTCCATGGTCGGTCAGGGTAGCGCCTCGCGAACGCGGGCGCTCATGGCTTGGGACACCCGACCGTGCGCTTGGCCATGACGGTGCTGCCGTCCTCGAAGCTGAAACTCGAGGCGACCGGCCAGCCCCCGCGTGGGCAGTGCTTGGGCAGGACGATGCCCTCGACGTGGAACAGCTTGCGCTTGCCGTGCACGGTGCGGTAGTAGGTGGCGTTGTGAGCGCCGAGCTTCAGGAAGGCGGTCCTGGCCGAGGCGTCGGACGCTTCGGGGAGGACTTTGATCAGCGGCACGTCCACGCTGAAGCCGAGGCCGTACGGCGGCGGGCCGGTGATCACCGTTGCAGGGAACACGATTTCGATCGACACCGGGCGCGAGCCCTTGAGGAAGATCCACAGCGCGACGTGGCCGGGCTGGCTGTCCGCAAGGAAGAATTCGAGCGTGTATGGCTCGTTGACGATTTCGTGGCCGATTTCGTATGCGCCTTCGCCGCCGCCGGTCCCGGCCCTGGAGTTAGCCGGGCACGCCTGCGGGCCGACCTTTTCGATCGCTTCGCGGCTGCACGTCCGGCTGCCCTGCAGGTTCAGCGTGACCCCCGCCGGCCCGTACACGTCGACGTGCGTGATCGGCGAGGGCACGGGAAGATCGGTCGAGCCGATCGTCGCGCTGCCGAACGCGTTCGTGGGCTCACCGAGCACGTTGGGGGAGAAGCCCGCTTCGGTGATGTCGACGGTCTCTTCCGCCCACGCGGGACTCGCCGCCAACAGCGACGCGCCGCAGATCAGCGCTGCGATCATCTGATGCCGGCGCCTGCCCATCCCTCGCTCTCCCTGTCTGCGTCGGCCGCTTGCGCAACCGGCCCTGTCATGCAATCGAACCCGTTCGTGTCAAGTATATGGCTCTCGAGCGGTTCGATACGAGCAGAATCGGGCAATGTCGCCTGCACTCGCTACTCTGCGGCGCTTGCGGCAGGACTGCGGCCGGGTGTCGAGAATTGCCAAAGCGATTACGAATCCTTTACGGATTCGTGGTTCTCTGCCGATAAGAATCCCGGTGGGCGCCCCCGCGCATGTGGGCCTAGTGCGCCGACCACGACCAAGGGACGCCCCCGAGATGACCCAAATTCGCGTATGCCGCCTCTAAACAGTGCCCGGCGCCGGGCTCTGCGGGCCCTGCTGTCCGCGCTCGCGGGCAGCGGGTTGACGGCTGCTGGCCTCGGGGGCCCGCTGGCCAGCGCCGCGTCTGCCGGCGGCACGCAGGCGCTCGGCGACGGCTCCTCGGCGGCGAGCGCCGAAGCGGGCGCGGGCTCCCAGCCGGGCGAAGGCGGGCAGTCGACGACCACGACCACTACGACCGAAACCAGCACCACGCCGTCGGAAACGACGACCTCCCCGACAACCACGCCGACGGAAACGACGCCCACGACCGCCGCGCCGACGGCCACCGCGCCGAGCGCCAGCGCTCCGACCGCAGCACCGACCGCCACCACGCCGCAGGCCGGCGCCCCGGCGCCGGCGGCCTCGGAAGTGCCGACGGTGGTGCTCAAACGCAAGCAGAAACCGACCGCCAGCGCCCCTCCCAGCACCAAGCAGACAAGCACCATCCCGCGCGCAGCCAACGGGAGCTCGAAGAAGTCGAAGAAGGCTTCGGGCCCGAACGGCGTGGCGCTCTCGCCGCAGGCGGTGGCGCTGGAAGCGCGCGCGCTCGCGGCGATCCTTGCCTCCTCGGAAGCCTCCGACCAGGCGCTCGCGTTCTACCGGATCCCGCTGTTCCTGCTGCCGATCTACAAGGCCGCGGCCGTCCAGTACGGGGTGCCATGGCAGATCCTCGCGGCGATCAACGAAATCGAGACCGACTACGGCAACGACCTGTCGGTGTCCACCGCCGGCGCCGTCGGCTGGATGCAGTTCATGCCCAGCACGTGGCTGCAGTACGGGGTGGACGCCCTGAACGCGGGCTACGCGGACCCTTACAACCCCGTGGACGCGATCTTCGCCGCCGCACGCTACCTGCGCGCCGCCGGAGCCGCCACCGACCTGCGCGCGGCGATTCTGGCCTACAACCACTCCGAAGAATACGCCGAATCGGTGCTGCTGCGAGCCAAGCTGATCGCCAGCTATCCCAAGGCGGTGATCGCGACGCTGACCGGCCTGATCGACGGCCGTCTGCCCGTGACGGGCAAGCACGTCGCCTGGAGCCCGCTGGCGTCCGCATCGCCGCCCGCCTCCAGCGCAACCGCCGGCGCCAGCGCCGTGCCCGGCAAGACCGCGAGCGCGCCGGCGGCGGGTTCCGCGGCGGCCAGCGGTGCTCCCGCCGCGGGCGCGAGCACCCCGGGGGCATCCACGCCACTGGCGCCGAGCGCGGCCGCCGCCGCTGCGACCTCGCACGCGGCCAGCACCGCCGCCGCGGCTCTCCAGCTGGTCGAACTGATGAGCGCCCCGAACGCATCGGTGGTCGCCGTCCAGGACGGTCGCGTCGTCAGGATCGGCGACTCTCGCAAGCTCGGCAAGTACATCGTGCTGCGCGATGTCTACGGCGACGTGTTCACCTACGCCGGCCTCGGCAGCATCGCGCCCACCTACGTGCTGCCGAAAACGCCCAAGAAGCTCACCTCCCCGGTGGTGGAAGCCGCCAGCACACGCTCGCCCACACCCTCGCAGCCCGCCAGCGCAGGCATCCAGTCGCCGGTCACGCTCAAGGTCAAGACGCCGCTGACGCGGCCCGCCACCGCTCACGGCGAAGCCTCGGTCCCGACCGACCAGCAGGAAGCCGCACCCGCCGGCATGGGCAGGGTTCGCCTGTTCGCGCACCCCGGCAACCCCGACGCTCGCGCCGCGGCCGCCGCCAGCGCCAAGCGCCGGGCCCGGCGCAACACGGCCGGCCAGCGCCTGCCTCTGCGCAGTGGCTCGGTGGTCGCGTCGGGCACCGTGCTCGGGCGCTTGAGCGTGCCGCCCGGCGCGCGAGACGGTCACATGCGCTTCGCCATCCGCCCTGCGGGCGATTCGCAAACCATCAACCCCGGGCCGGTCCTGTCCAACTGGGCGCAGTTGCAGGCGGCGCTTCACCCGCGGGGCGCGAAGGCGACCAACCCGCTGCTCGGCGCGACCGCCAGCGACGTCTTCCTGCTCTCGAAAACACAGCTCGAGCGCGCCGTCCTGTCCGACCCCGGGATCACGCTGGCCGCATGCGCCCGCCACGAAATCGCGGTCGGCCTCGTGGACCGGCGCCTGCTCGCGGTGCTCGCGTTCCTGTCGCGCAGCGGGCTGACCCCGACCGTGGGGGCGATGAGCTGCGGCGCGCGCCAGTACACGCCCGCGGGCGCGCCGCTCCCGGACATGGACATCGACATCACTGCGATCAACGGCACCCCGATCGCGGGCCACCAGGGAGCGGGGACGATCACCGACCTGACGATCCGCACGCTCCTCAGCCTGCCCCGGGAATTCGTTCCCGAGAAGATCGTCAGCCTGATGCGCTTCCCGGGCTCCGCCAGCACGGTAGCGCTGCCGGCGTACGCGGATCGCCTGCACCTCGAGTTCGCGAAAGCGACCGCCACGACCGCGCTGCAGGCATCCGCGACCGCCACGGCGGCGCACTCGGCGGGCCCCGGCAGGACCGCGCCGGCGCCGTTGGTCACCGCCAGCGCGCTGAGCGCGGCGCAGTGGAACCAGCTGATGCTGCGGGTGTCCGCGCTGCCGATGCCGACCGTCGCCACCAAGCCGAGCTCCGCGGCCATCAGCGACCCGAAGCGCCCCTAGCCTGATCCCCGGCACGCGAGCTTCCTCGGTGCTAGGTTTGCACCTGGCCAAGACGGGTACAGACGAGTACACATAGGCCACGCCGTCCGGCGCGGAGGATGAGACCGTCAAGGCTCGAGGAGAAACGAGGAGGGGGATCAGATGATAGGGAGGATCTGTCGCGTCACAGCTTGCGCGGCTACGGTTTTGGCGCTCGGCATGGTTCTTGTGGCCACGCCGGCGATGGCCACCGAACTCACGAATTGGGCGGTGTGGGGCTACCTGACGCCGAAGAAGACAAACGAACCGGTCAATCTTCCGAAAGGCTCCACGTTCAACGGGAGCATCTCGGTCTTCTTCAACTCGGAATCCGAAGTCTCGGGAACCGCCTCGGGCACGATCTACGTTCCACCGTTCAAAACGACCGTCAAGCTGGGCGGGCTCGTGCCGACGGAAGTCGGCGTGACCTTCACGCAGGTGGGCCCGGCGGCCGGCACGATCACCGGACTGCCCGCCGCAGACTGCGCCGGCACGCACTTCGGCGGCGACTGCGTGAACTTCAGCGTGACCGCCCACGCCGACGTCGGGCTGACGGCGGTCGGACTGCTGGGGATCGACGCGCCGGCCGAATGTGAAACCTCCGAACCGATCACTTTCCCGATGTCCACGACCGCGGCCCTGGGCGAACTCATCGGCGAAGGGGCTCACTTCAAGGGCACGGTCACGATTCCCAGCATCAAGTGCGCAGGCCTGGATGGCATAGCCGAGGGCGCGCTGCTCACCGAAGTGATGTCAGGCCCGGAAAATCAGTACAACTTGCACATCGGCCCGGAAGAACCGAGCGCGCCCACGATCACCTCCGAAGGAGCGACCTCCGTCTCGCAGGTGTCGGCGATGCTGAACGCGACGGTTGTCCCGCACGGGGAAGAACTCACCAACTGCCACTTCGAATACGGCCCGACGACCTCCTATGGCGAAAGCAGGCCGTGCCGCTGGATACCCCGCGCCGGCGATGTCGTGCAGGCGACGGCGTCGGGCCTCGGCGAAGGAGCGCCGTATCACTACCGTGTCGTGGCGACGAACCCGCTGGGCACGAGCTACGGCGCGGACGAGACGTTCACGACGCTGAGCTCGTCGGTCGCGCCGCAGTACGGCACGTGTCGAGCACTCAAGCACGGCAGCTACTCCGACTCCAACTGCGTTCACATGTCGGCGAAGGCCGGCAAGGGAAGCTATGAATACTATCCGGGGCCGGCGCCGAGCTGCGTCGCGAAGAAGAAGGGCGATTACAACAACGCGGCGTGCACCGAAAAAGCCGCGAAGAGCAAAAAGGGCAGCTATGAAAAGACGGGCGGAGCGGGCTTCTCCGTCACGACCGGATCAGTCACCCTCGAAGCCCCCGAACTGGCTCGCACCGTCGTGTGCACGGCGGGCAGCGGCTCGGGCGAAGTGACCGGGGCGAGCTCGGGCACCGAGCGCATCAAGCTCACCGGTTGCGAATCGTCAGGGAAGAGCTGCACGAGCGAAGGAGCCAACAGCACACCCTCCGGTGAAAAGGGCGTGATCGAGTCCAACCTGCTGCGCACACGCCTGCTCGGACCGGTCGAAGGCGCTGCGTGGACGCAGCTCACGAGCGCCGAACACGAACCGTACGTGTCGGAATTCAGCTGCGAAGGAACCGTGTTCCGGACATCCGGCTCGCTCAGCGGGGTGCAGCTCGGAGACGTGAGCGAATCGAGTGCGACCAGCACGACGACGTTCACCTACGGCAGCCCGGACCTCAGCGGCGGCGAACAGGCCATCTTGACCAGCGTCTCAGAAAATGGCGGGTCGAGCTGGGTTGGGCCCGACCCGTCGTGGGAGCTCATGAAAGCCACGATCACGGCGGCATCGCCGATCGAGATCAGGCCCTAGCCCGGCCTGCGCTAGCCGGTCGCTGCGGGGGGCGTGGTGTGATGCGCCCCCCGCAGGTCGGCGATGCATTTGGACTCGGCGGCGCGAAACGCCTTGCTGCTGGTGTCGAGGGCTTTGGTGTCGAAGGTCGGGCTGTGGCCAGACGTTCGTGGTTCCGGAAAGCTCACGCCGTTTTCACGCATGCACGCGGCGAACTTCTTCAGTTGCGATTCGATCGCGCTGCGGTTCACGTGGCGCAGCGCCGATATCCGGGGAATTGCGCCGGTGGTGGAGAAGCTGCCGCCGCATTTCTTGAGGACCTGTTCATAGCGCGACTTGCTGACGCCCTTCGGCAGCGCTCCCGCGGACCCGTCTCCCGAGGTACCGGCCTTGTCGCTCAGCTGCGGGATGCCGTTCTTCTTCAGGCATTCGTTGAACGAAGAGACATGGATTTTGATGGATCCGACGTGGACGGAGTCCGGCGAGGTGGATGTTTTCGTGGTGGGCGTCGCCTTGTGGGAGGAGCCTCCGCATGACGCCAGCAGCAGGCAGGCGAGCACGAGCATCGGCGTGCTCGCCGCGCCCAGACGGCGTCCTTGCGTGAATGTCCGGTTCATAGCACTCCCCTTTGTCGGCGTTCGTCCTGCCTCGCGCGCCCCTACCCGTATAAACGTTGCCCGGCCGACCATACAAGCGCTCTGTAAACCCAGTCTAACGGTGGGGTCGCAGTCAGCTGGAGGGAGTCCCTCCGGGCGCCGCGACGCCCCCTGGACGAGCACGGAACGCGCCCTGTAGGTCACTGCGGCACTTGCTCTCGGCTTCTCTGAACGTGGCGCTGCTCGTGTTCAGGCCTTTGGTGTTGAAGACCGGGCCTTTGCCGGAGGTGTTCGGGCTCGGGACGTTGACGCCGTTCTGGCGCATGCACGTGGCGAACTTGTCGAGCCCTTCCTTCACGGCCGGGCTGCTGAAGCGAGAGCCCAGGCCCCGGAAGCCGCCGCCGCGCCCGAAGTCGCCGCCGCACTTCTTCAACACGGCTTCGTACTGCGCGCGGCTCATGCCCTTGGGCAGCTGCGGGCCGCCCGCCCCGCCGCTTCCGCCGAGGAAGCCGCCGCTGCCTGGCGAGGGCCGCTTGCCGGGATTGAACTTGGGTAGCGTGACGCCGTTCTTCTGCAGACATTCGCGCAGCTCGGTGAAGCGGCCCTGCGCGCCTTTCGTCCCGCCGGCCGTCGAGGTGGACGCGCTCGCCGTCGCGGTCGTTGTGGAGGAGCTTTTCGAGGAGCCTCCGCATGCCGCCAGCGCGACGCTTGCGAGCGCGAGCATCAGCACCGCCAGCACGGGCCTGCTGCTTGTTCTGTTGATCTGAGGCATTGACTTCCTTTGTTGGTGATCTCGTTGTCGAATTTCGCGCTCGCCCGCCATGCTGTCTGCTCGCCCGCGAGTGCGGCTAGCCACCGCTGCCGAACAGCGAGGGTTCGCCCCCGCCCGCGCCACCGCTGCCGCCGCCGGCGCTTCGGCTCGAGCCCGTACCGGCGCCGCCGCCGAACAGCGCCGCCAGGCCGCCGCCGCCGGAGCCGACGCTGATCGATTCGGCGCTGACGCTGCCGTTCGAGCCGGTGGCGCCGGTGATTGTCACTGTTTCGCCCGGGTGTATGCCTTTGACATTCGCCTTGATCGTCTTGGTCACGCTCGTGCCGGGCGAGGTCGTGACCTTGATCGTGTTGCCTTCGGAGCTCGTTACATACAGGGTGCTACCGGCGAGGTACGCGACGGTCCCGGCGGTAGGTCGCGTGAAGCCGCCGCTGGAAGACGGCGATCCGCCCGCGACGGCCGCGCTGCTCGTCGAGCCCGTGCCCCCGCGCAGGGCGCGCAAGCGCGACGCGAGGCTCGCCGCGGCGCCGGCGGCGGTGGAGGAGCTCGAGCCGCCCTGACCCTTCTCGACGAGCACGCCGCCGATGAACCCGCACGCGATCAGCAGCACGGCGAGCAGCGCCAGGGCGATCGGACTCCCGCCCAGCGCACCGCCAACGCCGAGCAGTCGCCGGCGCGGCCTGGGGGGCAGCTCCTCCTCCAGCCAGTCGTCCTGATCCTCGATCGCCTGGTAAGCGGGTGTGGGTTGCTGTTGGGGCATTGCGGGCTCCTCGTGGGGGGACGGTTGCTCACTCAAAGCGCAGCGCTTCGATCGGTCGCAGGGCCGCGGCACGCGCGGCGGGGTAGGTGCCGAAGAACAGGCCCGAGGCGAGCGCCGCGCCGAAGGCGAGGAAGATCGAGTACGTGGCGATCTCGGGGTGGACCCCGGCGATCTCGAACTGGCTGCCGATCACGCCGAGCGCCACGCCGAGGATGCCGCCGAACAGCGACACCAGCACCGCCTCGGTCAGGAACTGGGTGAGGATGTCCGAGCGCCTGGCGCCGACCGCCTTGCGGATGCCGATCTCGCGCGTGCGCTCGGTGACGCTCACGAGCATGATGTTCATGACGCCGATCCCACCGACCAGCAGCGAGATCGCGGCCACCTCACCGAGCAGCGTCGTGAAGACGCTGCTGGTGGAGCTCGAGGTTTCCAGCAGCGAGCCCTGGTTGAGCACGCTGAAGCCCGGTTCGGCGGTGTCCTTGATCTTGTGGCGTTCCTCGAGGATCGTCGTGACCTGCGCTTCGGCGGCGTTCAGCGAGGATTCGGAGGAGGCCTGGACGGTGATCGAGTCGATCGGACCGGTTCCGGTGAGCGAGTCCTGCACGGTCGTGATCGGCGCCATCACCACGTCGTCCTCGTTGGTGGTGCCGTTGGTTCCCTTTTTGGCGAGCACGCCCACCACTTCGTAGTTGCTGCCGTTGACCTTCATGTTCTGACCGACGGCGCTGGCGCCGGCGAACAGTTCCTGCACCACTTCCTGGCCGATCACCGCCACCCGCCTGTGCTTGCTCACGTCTTCTGAGGTGAACGAGGCGCCTTCGGCGATCTTGTAGGTGTGGGCGGTCAGATACGAGGGCGTGGTGCCCACGAACGAGGACGGTTCGAAGCTCGTGCCGTCATAGACGAGCGACACGCCGCTGGCGTCGACCACGGGCGAGGCGCTCTTGACGTCAGGAGCCAGGCTGTGGTTCTGCAGCGCTTCGGCGTCGGCCTTGGTCAACGAGACCGTGGCCGCGGTGCTCGCTCGCGCGCCGAAGCGAAATCCGCCGCTGGCCTGCACCACCAGCACGTTCGTGCCGAGGCTCTGGATCGTGGACTGGACGGCCTTGGAGGAGCCGTTGCCGACGGCTATCAGCACGATCACTGAGGCGACGCCGATCGTCATGCCGAGGATCGTCAGGCCCGAGCGGAGCTTGTTCGCGGTGATCCCGCTCCAGGCGATGCGCAGAGTCTCTACGCCGATCATGTCTGGGACTCCACGGCGCCGGCGTCGGTGGGGCGGCGGTGAGCCGACTTCAGCTCGCGCGCCGGGGGCGGGGCGTCGCGCACGCCGGCCAGACGCCGGTCCTCGACGACTTCGCCGTCGCTCAGCCGGATGATTCGCTTGGTCTGCTCGGCTACGTCCGGCTCGTGCGTGATCAGCACGACGGTGCGCCCTTCTTCGTTCAGGTGCGCGAAGATCGCGAGGACGTCCTCGGTGGCGTGCGAGTCCAGGTTGCCGGTCGGCTCGTCGGCGAGGATCAGCGACGGGTTGGTGACGATCGCCCGCGCGACCGCCACCCGCTGCTGCTGGCCGCCCGACAGCTCTGAGGGCTGATGGCGCATGCGGTCGGCCATCCCGACCGAGCGTAGCGCCCGTTCGGCGCGCTTCCTGCGCTCGGCGCCCCTCAGGCCGGCGTAGGCGAGCGGCAGCTCGACGTTGACGAGCGCGCTCGTGCGCGCAACCAGGTTGAAGCTCTGGAACACGAAGCCGATCTTGCGGTTGCGCAGGTCGGAGAGATCGTCCTCGTCCATGTGGCCGACGTCCACGCCGTCGATCAGGTAACGACCGCGCGTGGGTACGTCCAGAGCGCCGAGGATGTTCATCAGCGTGCTCTTGCCGCTGCCCGAGCTGCCCATGATCGCCACCAGATCGCCGGTGTCGATCCGCAGCGAGACCTCGCGCAGCGCGCGCACGCGGATCTGCCCGAGGTCGAAGACCTTGGTGACCTTCTGCACGCGGATGACCGGGTGCGCCGGACGATCGCCCTCGCGCTGGGCGGGTAGGACGCGCTGCACCAGCGGGCGCTCGCGCGGCACACGCGAGTCGCCGGCGGGCACGTGCGAGCGCAGGATCCGGCGCATCAGCCACCGCCTCGGAACAAGGCGCCGCCGCCGCCCGGGAAGCCGCCCGCTCCGCCCAGGCCGCCGGCGGCGCCCGCGCCGCCGGCGCCGAGGCGAGCGCCAAGCCTGGAGGTGAGGCTGCTGGCGCTCGAGCTCGTGCTGCTCGCCGCGGGCAGCACGACCGTTTCTCCCGCCTTCAGGCCGCTGAGGACGATCGTCGAGGTGTTGCCCGCCAGCCCCGTGACCACCCGCTGGCGCACCTGCTTGCCGGCGCGCTCGACGGTGACGCTGTCGGCGGAGATCGCGCTGGTGGGGACGTTGATGCCTTCGGCCTGTTTGACGACGACTTCGGCGGTCGCGCTCATGCCGAGCTTCAAGCCCGCTTCCATCTGGTCGAGCTGGAAGGTGACGTCATAGCTCACCGCCCCACTGGTGCTCGTGGACGTGAGCGCGACTTCGCTGACGTGAGCCGCGAGCTTGCGGCCTTCCAGCGCTTCGACGGTGACCGTCGCGATCTGCCCGTCCTTGACGTGGCCGATTTCCGATTCGCTGAGCGCCACCACCAACTGCATCGAGCTCAGATCGCTGAGGACGGCGAACGAGGAGGAGGAGTTGGAGGAGCTGCTGGAGCTGGATGCGCTGGAGGTGCCCGTGGCGGAGCGCCCCGCGGCGGAGGCGCCCGTCGCCCCGGTCCCGCTCGATCCGGACCCGCTCGAGGAGCTGGCGCTCGAGGCCCTGGTCGTACCGCTTGCGGACACGACTTCTCCGACCTGGCCGGAGAGCGAGACGATCGTGCCGCTCTCGGGCGCGTACAGGTTCGTGTTCTGGACGGCCTGTTCGTCGCTCTGAGCCGTCAGCGCGTCGCTCTTGACGGCCGCCCTGGCGGAGGCGAGGTTCGCTTCGCGCGTGGCCGTGCTGATGCTTTCTTTTTCCCTGGTCTTTTCTTTTTCGGCTTCCTTCTCGGCGCCCGCCGGCGCGGTGCTCGTCGAGGTGGTCTTCCTCGGCGTGGTTTTCGTCGGAGCCGTCCGCTTGGCCGGCGCGGTCGTGGCGGGTGCGCTCGCGCTCGGCGTCGTGGTGGCCGGCGTGGTGCTGGCCGGTGTGGTGGTGGTTGGCGTGGCGGCGGCGGGTCCGGCGCTGGTGTCGCTCACCGAGGCCGCGGAGGCCGTGGCGGCGTTGCCGGCACTCGAGCCGCCCGCAGTCGAGCCTTCACCGTCGGTTTCTTCCTCCTTGGCGAGGTTGGCTTCGGCGGACTGCAGGGTGGCCTTGGCCTGTTCGAGGGTGACTTCGGCGCTCTGCGGGTCGAGCGTCGCCAGCAGCTGACCCTGCGCGACCTGCTGCCCCTGGGTGACGTAGATGTGCGTGACCGTCCCGCTCGTCTTGAAGCCGAGGTTGAGCTGGCTGAGCGCCTGCAGGTTGCCGCTGCCAGAGACGGTCGACTGCACGACCCCCTGTGCGACTGTCGCGGTGCGGGTGACGGCCGCCTGGCTGCCCGAAGCGGGGCCGACGACGAGGACGGCGGCGACGATCGCACCGGCGCAGAGAGCCCCCAGTGCGTAAACGAGCCAGGATGCTCCGGTGCGCTCGGTCATTCCTTTCACCTGTAGATAGTCGGCCGGACCTGTAAGAGGGGGCGAAGAAACGCTGCAAGCCAACCTAAATTGTCTGCGATGATTGACGGCAGATGTCCACCTACGGCGGGATCGACCTCGGTGGCACCAAGATCCAGGCGGCGATCGTCGACGAGGTGAACAACGTGCTCGGCTCCGCCCGTCGGGCGACGCCCACCAGCGGCGGTCCGGCGGATGTGGCGGCGGAGATGGAGACGGCGCTGCGCGACGCAGCCAAGGCCGCGGAGATCGAGCCGTCGGCGCTGGCGGGGGTCGGGGTCGGGTCTCCCGGCACGATCGACGATGACGGCAGCGTGACGAGCGCGCGCAACCTGCCCGACTGGGAGGGCTCGTTCCCGCTGGCGCAGACGCTCGCGAGCGCGCTCGGCTGCACGGTCAAGGTCGGCAACGACGTGCAGGTGGCGACGGACGCGGAGTTCAAACTCGGCGCCGGGCGCCTGTACACCTCGCTGCTGGGGGTGTTCTGGGGAACCGGCGTGGGCGGCGGCCTGATCCTCGACGGCAAGCCGTGGACCGGGCGCGGGGGCGCGGGTGAGATCGGGCATGTGGTGGTGAAGATCGGCGGGGCGCGCTGCACGTGCGGAAGGCGCGGCTGCATGGAGGCGTATGCCGGACGCGCGTCGATGGAAGCGCACGTGCGCAAGCTGCACGAGGACAAGGGCCGCAAGACCGACATGTTCGAGCTGATGGAGGAGCACCAGCGCACACGCCTGACCAGCGGCATCTGGGCGCGAGCGCTCGCCCACGAGGACAAGCTCGCGATCGAGACTCTCGACCGTGCGGTCCGCGCGCTCGGGGCGGGGATCGCCTCGGTCGTCAACGTGCTCGACGTCGAGGGCGTGATCATCGGCGGAGGGCTGGGGATCAGGCTCGGACACCCATACGCCAAGCGCATCGCCGAGGCGATGCAGCCGCACCTGTTCGCCGACTCGCGCCCGCCGCACGTGCACGTGGCGGCGCTCGGCGACCTCGGCGGGGCGATCGGAGCATCGCTGCTGATCGAGTCAGCTACAGGCTCGAGAGCGTGATCACGACCAGCGCGATCGACAGCGTGGAGGTGACGGCGACGGTGACCGCGGCGGTGCCGTCGAGCAGGCCGCGTGTGTGTCGCTCGCCCATGACGTGACGCGAGCGCGACAGGCGCCAGATGAAGAACAGGTTGATCGGGAGCAGGAAGCCGTTGACCACCTGCACGCCGACTAGCAGCGAGATCACCGGCACGCCGGGGATGATCGCGACGAACGCGCCGAGCATGATCATCGCGGTGATGATGTTCACGAACACCGGCGCCTCCTGGCGGCGACGGCCGATGCCCTTCTCGTAGCCGAGCGACTCGGATACGACATAGGAGGTTGCGATCGGCAGGATCGCGGCTGCCAGCAAACTTGCGCCGAGCAGCCCGATTCCGAACAGCGCCTCCGCGTAATGACCGGCGAACGGGCTCAGCGCGCGCGCTGCGCCGGCGGCGGAGGAGACGTTGTGGATGCCGTGCGTGAACAGCGTCGCGCCGGTTGCGATGATGATGAAGGTGGCGATCATGTTCGCGAACACGGCGCCCGCGACGGCCTCGCGTTCCTCCTGGGGCAGCTCGTCGTCGCGCACGCCGCGCTCGACCACTGCCGACTGCAGGTACAGCTGCATGTAGGGCGTGATCGTCGTGCCGGTGGTAGCGATCAACAGCACAAGAAAGGCCGAGCTCGTGTGCAGCTGCGGCACCACGAGTGCTTTTCCGACCGCTGTCCAGTGAGGATGCGCGAGTACGGCGGCGATCGGGTAGGCGAAGAACGGGATCGTGAACCAGATGAAGATGCGCTCCGCCGAGCGGTAGGAGCCGCGCACGATGATCAGCCAGATCCCGACCGCGGCCAGCGGCACCGACACCTGCACCGGCACGCCCGCGAGCCCGAGCGCGGCGCCGATGCCGACGAAGTCCGAGATGCATATGCCGGTGTTCGCGACCAGCACCGCGCTCGTGGCGAACACCGACCAGCGGATGCCGTACTCCTCGCGCACCAGCTCCGCCAGCCCCTTGCCGGTGACGACGCCCATGCGGGCAGCGAGCATCTGCACGAGAGCGAGCGAGATTGTGATCAGCACCATCGTCCACAGGAGCTCGTAGCCGTATTTGGCGCCGACCGAGGAGTAGGTGGCGATGCCGCCCGCGTCGTTGCCCGCGTTGGCAGCGATCAGACCCGGTCCGAGCAGGCCGAGGACGGCGAATATACGGGCGCGGCGAGGGCTAAGCCGGGCAGGCAGGCGCGGTCGGCCACGAGTGGCCGACCGGATGCGACGCATGACGGGCGGTACTCGGACCGCCATCGAACTGTCCGCTTGGCGCCTTCACGCGAGGGAGTCTATTCAGTCCTCGCCGAGGAGCCCGAAACGCCGGCGCCAGCCGCGCGGGAGCATCGCCTCGAGCACGTCGTCGACGGTGACGACGCCGAGCATCTGCTTGTGCTCGTCGACCACCGGGATCGACGTGAGGTTGTAGTCGGCCATCTCCCGTGCGACCTCCTCGAAGGATGCGTCCGGCGCGAGGCACGGCGTCTCGTGCTTGACAATCGTGGACAGCTTGCGTCCAGGCTCGACGCGCAGCAGCGCCGTCACCGGCACGCCGCCTTCCAGCGGGCCCTCGGCGGGGCCGACGAACACGGTGCTCAGCAGCTCGGGCGCGATCGTGCTGGCGCGTACGGCCGACAGAGCGTCGCCGGCGGAGGTGGAGCCGCGCAGGAGCACGAAGTCGGGACTCATCAGCCCGCCGGCCTCGGCAGGGTCATAGCCGAGCAGCGCGCGGACCTTGATGCGGTGGCTGACGGGCAGCAGCGCGAGCACGGGCTCGCGTCGGTGCTCGTCGAGCTCGCCGACGATGTCTGCTGCATCGTCGGGCGCCATCCGCGCGAGGATCGCCGCGATCTGAGCATCGGGGCGATCCTCCAGGAACTCGCGCTGGTGCTGGTCGTCGAGCTCCTCGAAAACGTCCGCCTCGAGCTCGCGATCGTCGTCGCCGACGGCCTGGATGATCTCCTCGCCCTCGCGCCGCGAGGCCGCCTCGACGAGGTCGGCGATCTGCGCGGGGTGCAGCTTGGCGAGCTTGGGATGCGGCACGCGCAGGCGCACGGTCGGGACGTGCCCGACGAACGGCTCGACGCCCGCCCAGTCGAGGAACTCTCCCGTCGCGATGTGCGCTCCGAGGCCCTTCGGCAGCAGGCGGCGCAGACCGCCGCGCGCGCCAGTGTCGACACCCACCACGCGCCAGGAGCCGCCGACCAGCGCCAGCTCGATCTCGTTGGCGCGCACCAGCCGCGCGCCTTGTACGTTGATCAGCTGGCGGTCGAGCAGGTCGCGCTTGAGCAGCACCTCCTCGGGCCGGCGCTCAAAGTGACGCATGTCGAGCTTCGCCTTGCGCATCACCACGCCGTCGGTTCCGATCTCCGAGACGCGCTCGGCGCCGAGGAACGACGGGCGCCCGGCGACGCTCACGAGAAAGCCGGTGATCGGCGGATAGCCCGAGCCGCCGAGCCGGACGATCAGGTCCTCGACCTTTCCGAGACGGCCGCCGTCGGCGTCGCGAAGGGGGCTTCCCACGACCTGGGAGAGGTGGAGGATGGGTGGTGCCTGCGCGGTCGGCGTGCTCATCGCGCTCATCGTACGCTGCCCTGGTGCTTCCTTTCTGGATCTCGATCGCTCTGCTGTCGCTTGCCCAGGGCGCGTTGGTTGCGCTGCCGGGCGTGCTGAAGGCCGGCGGGCCGGCCATCGCGCGAGCGCATCTGGGCGGCCGGCGCTGGGCGGTGATCCCGCCGCTGTCGGTGATCGCCTTCGTGTTCGTCACGCGCGCGGCCGAACACGCGAGC
>Ga0302325_10001520_pt1 | contig 59045 bp, 48 predicted proteins | sample Palsa_T0_2_FD_201948 | JGI IMG/M metagenome (GOLD analysis project Ga0302325, IMG submission 201948) | Peat permafrost microbial communities from Stordalen Mire near Abisko, Sweden - Palsa_T0_2 | ecosystem: Environmental > Terrestrial > Soil > Palsa > Peat permafrost | place: Sweden: Abisko... | reverse complement strand
GCCACATGACGCAAAAAGCGACGAAAAACAGCCTCCGAGATTCGTGAACGAACAACATAACGGTTTCGCACGGTATAACCAGCTTAAACGATGACTTTCGTCCCGCTCAGCTAGTCATGACCCAATCAAATATACACACTCGGTTGGTTGCTTCACTGCCCTCCGCATTTGTTGTTCCCGCGATCACCTGTTGAATTCGAGCGGAATAATTGCGAATGGGCTTAGCAACAGCTACTTTCCCAATGAGTCGTATAGCATTTGGAATGGTATTTTGACGGCCTTGTCCAATACATATTTCTTCGGCTCTAGAGAGCAGCTAATCACATGTAAGGCTAAAACGTGTCTGGCGGCATTTTAAATAAAGGAACGGTCATGAAAACTGCTCTCGTAATTCTCGCGGTTCTTCTGTTTTTTGGAGCGGGGTGCTTAAACCTCAGTAATGAAGCCATTATTCCGTCGTTGATCAAGCATTCCGCGCCCTCGCAACTGAATCCAGCGAGGCCACAGGCGTTGGATTTGAAATCAGCTCCGCCAGACCGCACGGTGGCACCTGTCGCAACGTTGGTTTCTACAGACGCTAGTGCTCCTGCTGCTCAGTTTACAGCAATTTCCAACACCTACGTGGGCCTGGAATTGCTCAATATACAAGTCGGCAATGCCCGCCAACGGGACCTGGCGCGATACTCGAAAGAACAGATCAACTTCTTATCGCGGCAAGTGGTGCGACCAAGCCTGGCAGAACCCGGTCGCACACAGCAGATCGTGTTCCAATATATCGATCAAGCTGGCCCCCTTGATGAGCAAATTGCCCATGAGCCAGCCATCAAGACACTTCTCGCTAGCGCACAAGATATCATCACAAGGCAGCAGCCGAAGGGATCGATCAACTTGATTAGGGCTGATCGTGTCGCTCTGGCGCTAGTCGATTCGGTGAAGCGGTTGAGTTCGAACGACCCCGGCAAACAGAAAGACATCCTCGATGCCCTGAGATCCATTCAGGGGCGAGCGGCGGTGGTGAGTAAGGCAACGCAAGCCAATGAAACTCCGCCGGCACCTACAGAGCCGATCAAGGTGTCGCTCGATGCGATCATTGTGGCATATCTTGACGCTTACATTCGGGGTGATTATCGCGATCGCAGCGGAACACTCATATCGCAACCCGATCTCAGCAAGAAGATTGGTGCCGATACAGTCACCGCATTCGAATCGGTCATTCTCGATGCAATCTTTGATTACGCGACATTGACGCCTATCGTCTACGATCCCAAGCCAAAAGCTGGATCAACAGACGAATCTTCCGCTAATTCCACCACTGCGCCGACCACTTCCAGCAAACTGCAGGATGATGAGAAGCCGACGTTCGCAGTCTTGTTCCCCGATCTCTGTGAGCCTGTCGAGGATGATCCCCACAAGGGAATAACTTCCGATGAATTGACATTGATTCAGTTTCTTGGCGGGATCGGTGGCGAACAGTCTAAACACATATCAAGCGCCGTGATCCGTCTGTTCGGAGGTGCATCATTTGTCGCTAAGCTCTCGGTTGGGGACAATGACACGATTTCCAAATCCGTCTCCACATTCTTTCAGGAAGTCGTTGAGCGAACTGTCGGTACAGTTGGCTACGATTTCTTCAGTAGGTTCAGTTGCACAGTAACGGGCACAAATCCAAACAAAGAATATTCACTAACCAAAGATGACTTGGCCGCCAACAGGAAAAATCTGGGCATTGGCTCAGATACCTCCCAGGCCGTGGTGGACGCGGTGCAATATCAGCAACTCCTCAACCAGTTGTTTTTGCCGAAGAAGAAGTAAATCAACCGGATCAACTTTCGAGGATGCGCTAAGCCATTGAATTAAGAACTCCTAAAATAGCTTATGGAACTATGAAGCCGACGTCAGCAAATCTTCCTGTGGCAGGAACATCAGAACAATGATCAGAGACCGAAACAGTAAATGTGCGCTTTCTCCTGCATATGCTGGAATGTTTCCATCATTTACCAAAATCCCGCACTAGTGATATTGCGTCCGCTTTTGCGAGTCAGTCGGCGATAGTTCCTACAAAGGCAAAAGTATTGGCTCTCCGATGTTGCCGTCCGGAAAATGGCAACAACGCAGGCATCGCCCCAGTCACCTCGGACATGACGCGCAAGGCAGGTTAGCACATCGTCGGGATGAACTTCATCCTGGGCATGGCGTGTGATGACGACATCCTCCAAGGGGAATTTGCCCTCTGGCATATGGAACTCCTTTCGTTGGAGGTTTGGTGATGCGCGCAGGATGAGAGCCGCGTGACGTTCGCGCGGGTCAGATGGCGCTTCGATGCAAAGAACGGGGTCTGCTGGTTAGTTTCTCAAGAAAGGGCTATTTGCGCAAGGTGGGGATTGGCGGTACGACTTTTGTCAAACTGCTTGCTCGTCGCGTGGGATTTGTGACTGACGCTGAATCTCCTCGATACACGCTCCAAGCCAGGACGCACTCGACGATGATCGGTTTAAAATTGTCACCTTATCGTACCAAGGGGTTATGCCATTCTGTGCGGCAAGGAGCCACTGATCCGTTCTGGGTAATGCAACAATTACTCTTAGCCCTAATGCTGCGGCCAAGTGAGTTGAGACATTGTCTGAGGCGACGATTATGTCGCACTGCATCATAGCCGCCGACATCGCATCCAGGTCGTTAGCCGGTACGTCCAACCAACGCCATCGGCCGGGCAGGTCAAGCGCAGATGCTTGGGATGCGGGATCGCGAAGTCCGACCCACGTGACAGAGCAGCAAACCATCGATTCAGCCACCAACGGCAGTCGATCGTCCTGAAGGACATCTGCAAAAATTCCTATCTTAGGCCCGTCGCAAACTCCAAGCGATGCCGCATACTCTTGCAAACGAACCGGGTCGGCCCGTAGATATGGAATTTCTAGCGGTATTGAAGCGGCGTCAATCTGAAATCCAATCGCCATGCTCATCAGGAACGTATAATAGTCTAGTTGCGGCAGCGGATCGGCCAAGTCAATAACCTGCGCTACAAAATCGCATCGGCTTAGTAAGCTTCGCAGCTTGGGTTCGCAGGCGATTGTGATCATCGCACCTTTTGCACGAGCCAGCTTTGCAAATCTTAGGAACTGGAGGGTGCAAGCATCGTCTACCTCAGTAAGAATCAAAATGTTTTTCTCAGCTAGAGGTTGTCCGATCCATCGATGACCCCCTACCGACACGCGCCGCGATGTAGGCAGGCGCAATCGCCATTCCAATTCCAGCCAAGCGTGATCAAACTTACGTGCTTGGAGCATGGCTTTGCCCAGTTCGAAATGGTCCCAAGGATTTCTCGCTCTGAGGTAAATAACCTGCTGCAGTGATTGGATGGCGCTTTCCGCATCGCCCAAACCCAGCAGTGCAATCGCGCGGTTTTTCTGGCCCTCGACATTTTGTCGGTCTTGTTTTAGCAGGTCATCGCAAACTTGAATTGCTCCATCAAACTGCTCGGTGGCGATAAGGGCGCGAGCGAGACCCTCTATCGCCGAGCGGCAATCCGCCTTCATTTGCAATGCCAGACGATACTTCTCGATCGCTTCATCCAGCCTGTTTTCGTGCTGCATCGCATCGCCCAGACATCGCACTGTTTCAACGGCTGTGGGGCGAAGGCGCGAAGCCTGCTGTAGATATTCAATCGCTTCGCCATGCCGGCCGAGCATCATCAAGGTGAGCCCGTAGCGATACTTGAAATCGTAAACGTCAGGAAACTGCTCCACGCACTGGCGGAGGAAATTCTCGGCTTCCGTGTATTCCTTTCGGTCAAAAAATACCTGCGAAATGTTGTTCCTGGCAACAATCGACCGTTGATCCAGCTCGGCGGTCGCACGGAACTGGTCCAAGGCCAGTTGCAAGTCACCACGACGAGTATAAGCGACGCCCAGATCGAGATGAGCGGCCGAGAAGGATGGTTCCAACTCGATAATCCGCTTAAGTAACTCGATTCCGGCAGAGATTTGACCTTCTCGCAAATGCCGCGTCGCCTTTTCGTGAAGAGAGTTGGTGGGAGACGACTGCGCCGATGCAAACGAACTGCTATCGTAGTCGGTTGATCGAGCCAAATCATGGAGCTGCTCAGAGATTTCGGAAATGGCGCTCTTCCAGTTATCCCCTCGTCCTTGGCGAACCACGTTAAGCGTCGGATACCATTTCGTGCGAGTCGCGCTGCTAAACCAAGGAGACAGGTTTGCAGCCGAAACAAATATAGTCGCCGGGATTTTCATCGCGCCAGCCATGTGCGCTACGATATCATCCGGACAAATGAGTAGATCCAAATGGGGAAGAACGGCCAGAAGTTCAACGAGCCTTTCATTGCCGCTACCCACGATATCGAACTCGACGACACGGTCGTGTTGTTTTATTCGTTTGCCGTTGTGTGGCGCCTCATGTCTAGTTGTTACGAAGGTAACGCCCCCAATGTCTGAAAGTTTTCGCAACAACCATTTGGCAAAACCGTCACGACCGGATGTCGTTTCCGCATGACTGAATAGACCAATCTTCAGACCGACAACTGGTGACAATTCATTGCGCCATCTTTCCACCTTTTCCACTTGTGGCGCCAGGCATGGCAGGCCGCGTTGAAGCGATGACGCATCAACCCTAAGGATTCCTGGCAGGCTTTGAAGCGAGCTATGTACATCATATTTCGGATGCGGTTGGCCGAAAGGAAGCACTTCATCAAAGCAGGAATATTTCGAAAGGATTTCCACCAGCGGCGGCGGACATTCCAACAATAACCTGGCTCCTCCATCCTTTAGCGAACCTGCAAAGCGAACAAAGGCAAGCGTGGCATCCATGTCGTTATCGCAATAGAGCAAGACTGTTTTGCCTTTGACCGATTCGCCGGCCCAGCGCGGCGCTCGAAAATGGCGTTCCTTCTCATTGGATGCAATTGCCCGCCATTCGTACTCCAGCCAACCGTGCTCGAACTTTTCCTCAACCAGCAACAGCTTCGCCAAATTGTAGTGTGCCGCGGCATAATCCGACTTCAACCGCAAGGCGCTCAAGAAGCTACTTTCCGCTGCAGGCAACTCGCCGAGTTTGAAAAGGGCCAGACCCAGATTATTATGAACGTTGGCAATCCCGCCGCCTAAGCGAATCGCTGCGCGCAGCTGAGTTACCGCTTCCTCCGTCTGACCGTTGTCGTAGAGCGCCAAGCCCAGGTTTCCGTACGCCATTGGCTTCGAAGGCGCCAAGGCAATGGCGCGGCGAAACAAGCCGATGGCTATGTCAAACTCTCTGCGCTTGGCATGAGTAATCGCCAGATCGTGATACGCTTGCCAATCCGATGGACAAATTGCACTGGCCTGTTCCAACTGGACGCGGGCGGCGGTGAGGTCGCCGCGCTTAGAACATTCGCTTGCCTCCCGGAGTTTCGCTTCATACTGCTTCTTGGCATCATCCGATATTGAGCGCGAGGTATAAGATGGCTCAGCGATCCGATCTCGCAGAGCAGCCGTCAATCTTTCGAACAGTTCTTCCCAGTCGTCGGGATTCCGCTGGCGGAAAAGGCGCATCGTTGGATACCACGGTGTGTCATCGCGCTCCGTAAGCCAGCGCCAGTCGTTGGCGTATGCGATCATGACCCACACCGGTAATCCCATAGCCCCCGCAAGATGGGCGACGCCGGTGTCCACCGCGATGATCAGATCCAGGTTCTGCAGGATAGCCGCAGTGCGGAGAAAACCGTCGATTTGCTCATCGATGCCGGTGAAGGTCGTGACTTCAAACGGCACCGTTTGCACTTGCTCGCTTCCGAAACCGCGTTGCAAAGCGACCAGTTTCACGCCGGGAATCTCGGAAATTGCCTTGAAATGCATTAATTTCGTCGATCGGCGACCGTCACTGCCAAATCTCGGATTGCCCTGCCATACGATGCCGACCCGGATGGTTCCCCCCAGCGATTGCACGCGCGGCTTCCACCGGGCAACGATATCCGGATCAGGATGAATATATGGCACCGCGGCTGGAATGCTTTCCAGCGTTGTCTCCATCAAGCCGGGCAAACTTAGCAATGGAGCGTAAATATCGAACCTTGGCAGTCTTTCGCCCCGCGGGACAAACTCATCAATGCCGCGGGTTCGCGCCAAGATTTGCCGCAACTCCTGTTGCCCTTCAAAGATCGTCGTCGCTCCCCGGCGTTTCAATTCCGTAGCGTACCGGATGAACTGGAATGTGTCCCCCAGGCCTTGTTCGCATCCGAGCAAAATCCGCTTGCCATCAAGCGTGGAGCCGTCCCACTTTTGGCCTTTGAATTTTCGTCCGCGCAGATGCTTGGTATTCCAACGCCATTCATAGTCGGCCCAGCCGCGCTCCAAATCCCCGCTGAGGAGATATTTCATTCCGCGATTAACCCGGCACTCAGGATAGGATGGCCGCAGAAGCAGCGCGCGATTGAAGCTTTGCATCGCCTCGGTAATTTGGCACATTTGGATCTGGACCAGCGCCAAATTGTTGTACGCCTCGGCATAATCCGGCCTTCGCTGGACGACACGGTTTAGAATGTCCAGCGCCCCCTGATTGTCGCCGATCGACCGAAGGGAGTTAGCCAGATTGTTCCATGCCACCATGTAATCCGGATCGAGGGCAATCGCGCGATGGAAATACTCGATCGATTCCTTGTATTTCCGCTGCTCCGAAAGAGCGATGGCAAGGTTGTTGTAAGCCGACGCATTGGTAGGTCGAAGTCGGACGGCTTCCCGCAGGGCGCGATCCGCTTCCTCCCATTGCTCCATCTCTTGATTGACGATGCCCAGGTTGTTGAAGGCTTCAGCGTAGTCCGGCTTTAGAGCGATGGCCTTGGTATAAGACTCCTTCGCTTCCTTTGGCCGTTTCGCTTGCGAATATGCAAGACCTAATTCGTACTGACACGTCGCATTCTCAGGAGCCACTTCGGCTGCACGGTTCAATGCCTCGATTGCCGCATCTTCTTCCTTAAAATGAAGGCGGGTCATGCCGAGGCATTCCCATGGCTCGGGGCGATCCGCCATGAGCGAGACAAAGCGATCGCAGATATCCAAAGCCTCTGCGCGTCGATCGAGCCGGCGGTAAATGTCGGCTAGCCGCTCGAGATTCTCCTTCGTCGGGCCGGATTTTTCCAAGACCTTCAAATAGATCGGCAGGGCTTCGTCCGCTAATCCCTTTTTGAGCAGCTCCAAACCTTTCTCAATATCCTCATCCTTTGGCGTTGGAATTGTGGCGGGCGATGCAACTGGATCCGCAGTGCTTTCATTAGAAGAAGGATGCTGTTCATGTAAATCGTTGGAAGCCGTCATGCAACTGCCACCTCAATCACCGCAGGAAATATCGCCGCGGTTCCGATCCGCCTGGATTGAAACCAAACTCCGACCAACCCCGCGATGTAAAACCTCGTGATCGTAGGAACGTCGACCCCACCGCCCATGTCCCTAATGGTCTCCGTGATTCAGCCGACTAAAACCCTCCGTGCAACCAACACGCCGATGGATTAGAACCTCGGACAAGCTGTCTCATACACTCGCCTGCGGTCGCTTGCTCCGGCAAACGTCAGGGCGTCACGCATCCAACACGAAAGTAAGATCACTCAGCATATCGTAGTCCAACTGGTATTCGGCCGGCATGTTTATCCCAGCAGCTATATCCACGCTACTATCATATCCATCATTTTGGCCCAGCGTCATTTGTTGCTTTGAGGGCTGTATACCGGTGTAGGAACAATATGGTGCGCTGTAAAAACCCGCCGCCGAAACTATCGTATCGTAAGAGCTGGAATACGTCCCGTTACCAACGGGGTCCAAACTGCTGCTAACGGATGAAGAATAGTCGCCCATCTGATCATTGGTTGCTGAGAAACTTGCGGCCTCAACGTTGCCGGAAACATCGTAGTATTGCGACCAGTTCGACGCATATAAATAGCTGTCCGTCGCGCTAGATTCGAAAGTATAGCCGTTATCAGAACTTGTCGTCTTCGACTCAGCGGCGGTTCCAAACCCGCCCCCCGCACCCGATCCAAATCCGCCCCCGGTTGACGTCCCGTCCGCCGAGATATGAAGCGAATAGTTGTTATTAAATCCATACTCAAACGACTGATAAACTGTACCGGAGTCCATCGCCTGTCCGGCAACGCCATTATAAGAGGTGGAGAGCGTATCATTGTAATTATAAGAGGCATCGCCCTCTGCCGTGGCGAGCGTACTGCTTCCCGCATAGGCAGAGCGCCAAGTGCCGTCTGGGTCCGCAGCCAGGCTGACGGTGGTCTCTTCGGTATGGCCCTCATTGCCGCTCTCAACATAAATATCATAAAAGATAGTGGTTTGAATTAAGGGGGCAGTCCCCTCTCCTGTTGTGGCGATACTCCCTGCGGCGAGCCCTTCGGCATCGTATCCATAGGTATCGACGGCGCTATAACTTTCACCGCCTGAGCCAGTGGTCGAAGAAGTGCCATCAGCGTCCGTCATCGTGGAGTATTCGTGAATCGACGACATCGTGGAACCGCCCTCGTAATAGACCCCGGATGCCGCGGTTACATTACCGAATGACGTGGTGTAATTGCCGGCCCCTGAATAACTCAGTGATGCGAACTCGCTGTAGGAAGGCTCATTGATGTCGGTGGTCACCCAATCGCCCGAGCCATCAGCGCTCCCATCTGAGGTGGATAAATCATTGCTGGAATAGGTTCCGGTGTAGAATTGAGCTCCAGTTATCGTAAATCCTGGGTCTTGCGTATAGTTCGCGCTGCCATTCATGGACTGGGAATATCCGTAAGATTCGGAAGAGGTTGCCGTTCCGCCGTCGAGGGTGCCAAAGTCATAATGCTGCGAGGTTTCATAGCTGTTTGCTAAAGACCCTGCTTCGTAATCAGTCGCCATCATCGTACCGAGCGCAAAAGTCAAGACGGGAATCGAGCCGGTGCCTGAATAGGATCCGCCGTAGCTGCCGCTGCCATAATCGTCGCTCTCGCTGGCGACAGTCACGAGGGTACCTGCCTCTAATGACGCGGATATCGATTGATCCGTGCCCGACACAACATAACCCCCTAAGGTGATCGTACCGGTAAGAGTGGCACCCGAAATTAAGCCTTCGGCATGGGATCCGCCGCCGTGCCAACTATCGCTGGTGACATTGCCATCCGTCTGGGAATCCCAGGAAGTTGTGGCCGTGCTCGCGTCATACCAACTGTACGATCTATCGTCTTGGGACGTAGAGTAATCGCTGAATGAATAGGTGCCCGGGCCCACGACGGAACCCCCCGCAACATCGTAAGTGAAATCACCGGCTGCAGTGGCAGTAGCGTTCTGGTAACTGAAGTCGTACGAGTTGACATGGCCGGCGCTATGCCAACTTCCAGCGGAGAAAGTTAGTTCGCTCGTGGTCGTGTTGGCGTATCCGTAGGTTTGGGAACCCCATGACTCACCTGTAAATTCACCATAGTCAGAGAGAGTAATGCCAGTGGAACTCGTTATCGATGTCGCCTCGCTATACGTGTTTTCTTGCAAGCTGAACGTTGGCACATAGCTGAAAGTATCAACTGAGATGCTGTTAATTTCTGTCGAATCCGCGTATGCACCCGTTGACATGCTGTCATTGCCCGATTCAGTCGCACTATTCGTGTAGGAACTACCCGCCGACTCATAGCTGCGAGAGAAATTGCCGGTATAGGTGCCGGTCGCTGTCCATGTGGTATCAGTGCCGCCCGCGTCGGCGGTTCCAGTATCGTTGTAAGTCTCGTGGCCGCTCAGACTGTATTGATAAGATGTCGTGTCCCCGTGGGCGGCATAAGTGTAGGTATCCGCTGTGAGGCTGTTGGCAATGGCGCCGTCGACGGTGCCGGGATGAGTGGTCGACACATCGGTGCTGAGCGTTGCCCGCTCGTAGTAGCTCCAGGCTTCTCCATCGCTCTCGCTGGCACTGACACTCAAAGTCACGCCGACAATCGTTGTTAATGTGTCCGTACCTGCATAGGTGTCCCCGGTGTTAACCATCGTCGTGCTGTAAACGGTGTTAAACTCGAAATTGCCAGAAGTGGATTGATCGAAAAGTGTGTCCAATTCGTTGTAGACAGAAAAGCCGTCATTGAGATTGTAAACGCGTTGGCCTTGGTAGCTTCCTCCTGAGCCAACGCTTTGGACATTCGGATTACCATATCCTTCTATGCTGATGCTGATATCGACGCCATATTCGGTCGGTACCGCTCCAGCACCGGAGACCAGGTACGAAAACGAATCGCTACCCGAAAAACTGGTGCTCGGGGTGTAAATCACTTTGCCTTCGCCCACGCCGGCCGCACTCACCGATCCATCGGCGCCCCCCGAGATCGAGCTGATGCTCGGCGAACTGCCGACGTAAGCACCCGGCGAGGGGTCGATCGTAATCGGCGTATTTTGCGTCTGAACTACTGATACATTGTTGTAACCGATTCCCACTTCGTTGGACGCCGGCGATTCTTCGTCGTCGCTGTTGACTTCCGTCACCAGGAAATACTCGTTAGAACCGACGCTCGGCGTCGCTACGCCATATGAGGTCGCAGTTATGTCGGATACCAACGAGTCGGCGGATATCGCTGCGACATCTGGGGTGGAAGATTCGTAGATGTTGTAATAGCTGGCGGATGAGTCCCCGCTCCATTGCAATTCAAAGCTGCTGCCCTCAAATGTCGCGCTCAAGTCAGTCGGCGGCGGAAACGGACTCACCGACAGCTCGGACAAATCGTAGTAAGTGCCGCTGGCACTATTAGACCAAAGCAGCTCGGCCGACGGATATTGATCGAGCGAATTCTCATCGTCGTTGAATTGGTAGTAGTCAAGCTGCAAATCGTGCGGGCCCATGGAGAGCGATACACCCAGCGTGGTCAAGCCATATGGATTGTCGTCTCCGTAATTGTCGATCGACACCGGCGCGGCGGTGTCAAATAAATTGCTAAATACCCAGTCCTCATCATTGATGTCGACCGTACCGTCACCGGTGAAGTCGCCGTCAGTCCAGGTAGCACCGGTATCAAGATAATGACTAAAGACTATGTCTAAATCATTAATATCAACGTTCCCGTCCAGGTTGGCGTCGCCCTGAATGCTGGGAGCATAGATGACCGTCTTTCCGTCGATCGTGAGGATCGCGCCCTCAGCCGCGGGAAGAAGAAAATAATAGGTGCCAGCCGAGCCTAGCGAGAAAGTACCGCTGTATATCACATGGAAAGGCGTCTGATTCGACGTGATTGGATTGCTGGGAAACTGATGATTAATGTCGCTAACGGTCCCACTGGCGTCCGCTGACACGCCCGGAGTCGTCGAAGGAAAGTACTGATAAGAAAAACCCGAGCCGTCCAGAAGACGTCGCGGCTCCAGGCTATTAAACTCGTGGCGACTGCGCAAATGGGCGGGAATCACCCATTGCCAATTTCGCCAGCAACGAAGCCAAATCCGACGTACGACGGGCGTAATAGCACGCAGAAGTGCGGACAAGTTTCGCATATTGTGCCTCGTTAGCGTGGACCGACCGAGATGAAATGAGAAGCGACGTAAATGTCTCCTCTTAAGTTTTCATATGCTTAGCCGATGGCCAATCTGATGTCAAGAATTTAATCTGTTATTAACACCTCTTGCGACCGCGTTGTCCGCCTGCCGATATCATCGCGAACACCTTATGCGCAGCAACTTGCCATTATCTTGTTTTGTGTGATGGGTCTAATGAAGTTGAAGCTCTTACTCGACCCAACGCTATGTAGTTTGTCGCGTTCCTAAACTTGCTCGGCATAGTGAGATCCAACGCTTTCTGTGGGATACCTTGCGGGTTTGGATCGCAAGCAGTCGAGCGATGCTTTGTGACCTGGACGACATATCGCAGAGCCCAGCCTGCCGTAACGGTGTTCAGGAAGGAAAGATAATCCTAATAAGAATCATCTTACTCCCGACTGCTGCGATCCATCACGGTTTTGACTCTGCCGCGTCTGACTTCGGGCAACCGCCGTGAGGCGGAACACGAGCGAGCGAGTGAGTGCCGCTGGAGGACTTCCGCAGGCGGCACGAAACCGAAGGTAGTCGGGGGGAGCAGCGAGGCGACGATCGAGCACAAAGCCTTGTGCTACAATGGCCAAACGGAACGGGAGGGTATCCCCACGCGGGGATGGGGGTGGGGATACCCAGAACGGCGAAAAAGACAGGCTACTACCAGCCAGGATTGTCTGTGAAGAAAGCCTTCAACGCGGCGAGCAGCGATTCCTTCGTTCGAACCTCATCCCGCAAGTCGCACTGTTATCCCCAAAGGTACATTCCCCTTCTGACGACTAAAATACGCAAACTGCATTTCGCATACATGCACGGGTCTTGAGTCCTTCACGCGCATATCCGGTGCATATCGGCGGCTCGAAAATGCTTTGACCCGCTCAGTCGCTGCGGACCACAACGATGACATTTCTGTCTCTCGTGATGCAATTGCCCTCAACGCCGAGAATTCCAGGAACTTTTTTTCCCCTCCCGGCATCCAATCCTCAATTGAATAAAAGGTTTCCCGTATTCCGCGATCCTCTCGTTTTTAAAGAACTCGTGAGGGAATAATCAAGGCGGGAAACCCCACTATGGAGCAGCCCTAAGCTTTTGCAGAGGCAGAAGACGGGCGCGGATTCCCGGTTCCTTCACTCTAACTTTGGAGTGGCCATGTCAATCGCTCGCTTGTTCGCAGTCGTCACAGGTTTCGCGCTTATTACGGGAATTGGATTGCGGGCGGCGCAGGAGATTCCACAAGATGCGCAAGCCGATCGCTTCCTCGCCCATGTCTCCACTGATAAACCGATCTACAGGGCCGGGGAACGCGTGTTTGTTCGTGCGGTGCTACTCGGCGCGGACAACCATCGTCCGCTACCGGACGGCCGGGATTCCGCTGTATTTCGCATCAGCGGTCCCAAGGGGGAGACACTCGGCACAAGTTATGCGACGATCCAGCAAAGCATTGCCGGCTATGCGTGGAATGTTCCCGCCGACGCGGCAGGCGGACAATACAAGATTGTCGCGGAGTTTCCCTCTCTGGGATTTCCACCGGCAGAGCGCAAGTTTGAAATCCGCGCTTATCGCGCGCCACGCCTCAAAGGCGAGATCATTTTTCTGCGTGACGGCTTTGGGCCGGGAGATGTCGTCAAGGCGTCGTTGCACGTCGAACGGGCCGAAGGTGGCGTCCCCGCCGGTGGGGCCGTCAGTGCATCCGCCATCGTGGATGGAGCAAGAGTTTATCAGGGCCAAACGATCATCGACCCCGCCGGAAATTGCTCCGTTCAATTCAAATTGCCGGACCAAATCGTTACCGGCGATGGAACGCTCTCGCTGGCGATCACCGACGGTGGTGTCGTCGAGCCGATTGCCAAGACCATTCCCATTCTGGTGAACACCGTAGACATCTCCTTCTACCCGGAAGGTGGCGATCTGGTCGCCGGGTTGCCGAGCCGAATTTACGTGGAATCTCGCACCCACTCCCGCAAGCCCGCGGATATCGTCGGAAAGATCGTCGATCCAGACGGGCATGTGGTCGCGGATGTCAAAACTGAGCATGAGGGCCGTGGTCGATTCACCTTCACTCCCCGTCCCGGCATTACTTACAATCTGAAACTCTCGCAGCCGACGGGGATTGGCAAGCTATTTCCGCTTCCCGCCCCGATCGCCAATGGGATCGTCCTGACTTCGGCCAGCGATATCACTGCAGCGGATCAGCCAGTCAAGCTACAATGCGCTTCCAGCACTGGTGGTGATTACACGGTGACGCTCAGCAAGCATGGCCAGCAATTCTCGTCCCAGATGCTGGACCTGAAGCCTGGCAAGCCGGCGGATATTTCGCTGGAAGCGCCGGACTGGGCCGATGGAGCACTGGTCATCACGGCGCGCGATGGCAATGGAAAGGCACTCGCCGAACGGCTTGTTTTTCGCCAACCGGATCACTCACTGCATGTGACAGTTAAGTCGGACAAGGAATCGTATGTCCCGGGTGATCCGGTTTTGATTACGGTCACCACTACCGACGACAACGGCCGCCCTGTTCCGGCGACCGTAGGCATAACGGCCAGCGATACCAGCGTCCTACAAATCCCTGAGCAGCGCGACTGTGCGCCGCGGCTCAGCGAGATGGCACTGTTGGAAGATGATGTGCGGGAATTGGCAGAGCCACAGAAATATCTCGATCTCGCCGATCCAAGAGCGCCACTGGTAACGGATCTGCTCTTGGGCACGCAGGGTTGGCGGCGATTCGCCACAGTGGATGAAGCGGCGTTCCTGACACGATGGGGCGATGCCGGTCGGCGAGCGCTGGCCAACCGACAGCCGGCGGTGTTCCTTGGACCGACCGGCGGCGTGGGATTCGGCGGTGGCAGCGCACTTAACCGCGGTGCTGGAGGAAACTTCTTTCAAGCACGGGCTGCGTCGGCGAATGGAGAACGCCTTGTGCTTAATGGGAGCACCTTGCCCACATCGTCGTCTGCCGCAGTTCAAGACGCTCTCCCACAGGCGGATTTCCGCATCGATGAGAACATTCCACAAGATCAAGATAAGGCCAAGTTTTTGCGTCGGCAACTGGTCCGCCCCAACGGTAACGATGTGAGGATTTACGTCCACGATCTTCGTCCCGGATATCAACCGGGTCAGCGGCAGGATTTCACCGAGACGCTCTATTGGTCAGCCGGCGTGGCCACCGATACCACCACTGGTTCGGCGACGGTTTCATTCAAACTCAATGACGCGGTGACCAGCTTCAAAATTTCCGCTGATGCGTTTGACGCTAACGGCGCGCTGGGTGAGGGGACGGCGACGATTCACTCTATCCAGCCATTCTATGTCGAGCCGAAATTGCCACTGGAAGTCAGTGCCGGCGACGTGATCCGGCTGCCGATCGCGGTCGTCAACGGAACCGGCGACCCTTTGCCCGTGAAGTTCAGCATCGACGGCGATCCATCTTTGAGCATCGGATCGATTCCGCCATTCAACTTGCCGGCCGGCGGGCGCGATAGGCGGATTGCTGAAATCACCGTCGGCGCGCTGCCCGCAACCGCTAACATCCACATCACCGCCCAGGCTGGATCATACTCCGACCAGGTGACCCGGCAGCTTGTTATCAAGCCGGTCGGATTCCCCACGGAAATTTCCCGCGGTGGAATGCTCAATGCCAATGACTCAATTTCGCAGTCGATCGAGATTCCCACTTCCGTCGTTACCGGCAGCATCGTTAGCAGCATTGCCCTCTATCCCACACCAGTTGGTAATCTCACAGAGGCTCTCAAACGCCTCATGCAGGAACCGAACGGTTGCTTCGAGCAAACCACCTCCACGACTTATCCATTGGTCATGGCTGATCAGTATTTTCTCAGCCACAGCGGCGTCGCTCCGGCATTGGTCCAGCAATGCAACGACCTGCTAGGAAAAGGATACGACCGGCTGATCGGGTTTGAATGCAAGAGTAAAGGGTATGAATGGTTCGGCGAGGACCCCGGCCACGAATGCCTCTCCGCATACGCCGTGCTGGAGTTCACAGATATGTCGGCGGTGAGAAACGTGGATCAGAACATGCTGCAGGAGACGCGCAGCTGGCTGATGTCGCACCGGGATGGTAAGGGCGGTTTCACGCATGATCGCCCGGCCCTGCACACGTGGGTTACCGATCCCGATTGCGCTAACGGCTATTGCCTGTGGGCTCTTCTGGAGGCGGGGCAGAAGGATCTGGGGCCCGAGGTGCAATGGTTCAAAAATGCCGCCACCAAGGACTCCAACAGTTACGTGAAGGCGCTGGCCGCCAACGTGATGTGGCTCGCGGGAGATCATGAGGCCGCAAAGCAATTCATGGATGACATGGCGAAAAAGCAGGAGAGCGATGGGCATGTGGCCGGCGCGACCACCAGTGTCGTCGGCAGCGAGGGGGATAGCCTGCAAATCGAAACAACCTCGCTGGCCGTTCTCGCATGGCTGCGCGAGCCCACTTATGCAGCGAATGATACCAGAGCAATTACTTTCCTTGCCGATTCGTGCCAGGGTGGACGATATGGTTCGACGCAATCAACCGTGCTGGCGCTGCGCGCAATCGTCGAATACGACCGGGCCCGCGCTCATCCCACGGCGAGCGGGAAAGTGCAATTGACCGTCGATGGCCAACCCGTCGGCGGTGCGTTCGCATTCAGCGCTGACACGCAAGGCGTCCTGAAATTGCCGGACGTTTCCGATCGACTCACGCCCGGCAAACATGAGATTTCGCTGAAGATGATAGATGGCTCACAAATGCCTTATGCGGTGGATGTCACCTATCACAGTGTCACGCCGGCATCATCGGATCAGTGCAAGATTGGGCTGACGGTTGCGTTGAAGGACACGAAACTTGTTGAGGGAAGTACGACCGAGGCGGAGGTGACTATCACCAACCGCGCCGATTCCCCAGTGCCCACGCCGGTCGCCATCATCGGCTTGCCGGGCGGTCTGGAGGTTCGCTACGACCAGCTCAAGGAACTGGTCAAGGCGCAGCGGATCGCCGCCTACGAAGTGCGTGGGCGAGAGGTGATCCTGTATTGGCGCGACCTGTCACCCAGCCAGCGGATCGACATTCCCCTGAGCCTGACGGCCGCTGTCCCCGGCGACTACACCGGCCCGGCTAGCCGAGCGTACCTTTATTACACGGATGAAAACAAGCAGTGGGTGGATGGACTGAAAGTGCAGATTGCATCTCGATCGCCGTGAGCGGTGTCTGGAGTGTACTCTGAGTATCGCTCTGCGAATTTCCTAAGCCATGGTAACGGTTTGAGCACATTTTCCGAGGCGGGGACAGCCAATAGATGGTGTGGCAAAGCCGGGTGGACAAAATCCACAGCGCTGAAGAATTGCATTACGCCAAGCCGCGCATAAACTCCCAATCCGGCGAATTCCTGCCCTTCGCAATGGCTGTTTTTTTGAGGAGATGATCAGTCATGGCCAATAAGCCTTCGATTAACGTCTGTTTGATCGGTCAAAAGTTCATGGGCCGCACGCACAGCAATGCGTATCTCAAGGTGAGCAAGTTTTTTGATTTGCCTGTGCAGCCGGTGATGGACACCGTTGCCGGCCGCAACGCCGCGGAACTGACCGAGTTCGCTCACAAGTGGGGTTGGCAACACACCTCCACCGATTGGAAAGCGACGGTGAAGGATCCCCAGATTCAATTCGTCGACATCGGTACTCCCAATGACATGCACCGTGAAATGGCCATCGCTGCCCTCGAAGCCGGCAAGCATGTGGCCTGTGAGAAACCACTGGCGCAGAATTTGGCTGAGGCTCGTGAAATGCGTGACGCCGCTCGCAAGGCCAAGCAATCCAAAACATTCGTCTGGTACAACTATCGCCGCACGCCCGCAGTTGCCCTGGCTTATCAATTATGCAAAGCCGGCAAGATCGGCCGCGTGTATCACATCCGCGCCTATTACTTGCAGGATTGGGCCGGCCCCAGCGTGCCGTTGATCTGGCGATTCAGCAAAAAAGTCTCCGGCTCCGGCTCCCTCGGCGATCTCGGCGCGCATGTCATCGACATGGCCCGCTTCATCACCGGAGATGAGTTTTCGGAAATCGTTGGCTGCGCGCAGGAAACTTTCATCAAGCAACGTGAAATTCCCTCGCAGGGTTCGTCAGGTGGGATCGCCGCCGGCGCCGCCGCCGCCAAGGGAAAGATGGGCGATGTCGATGTGGATGACGCGACCATTTTCATCGCCCGCATGGCCAAGGGTGCCTTGGCCACCGTCGAAGCCACGCGTTTCGCCACCGGCTACCAAAATAAAAACGGCGTGGAAATCCACGGTGAAAAAGGAGCCATTCGGTTCGATTTCGAAAATATGAACTGGCTCGGTTTCTACGACACCACCACTGATCGCAAAGTGCAGGGTTGGACCAACATCATGGTCACCCACGGCGGCGATCATCCCTATGCCGCCAACTGGTGGCCCGACGCCCACATCGTCGGCTACGAGCATTCCTTCGTGAATCAGGTCGCCGACATGATGATGTCCGTCGGCGGCAAATCGCCCGTGGTGCCGCTGGTCGATTTTGAAGATGCATACAAAACCCAGCAGGTGCTCGAAGCCGCCGCCGTCAGCGCCGAGCAAAAGCGGCCCGTCACCGTCGCCGACATGAAATAGCAATTGTTTAGCGGCGAGCTTGCTCGCCGTTGTTTCCCCATGTCCTGGACATCGTTGTGTGAACTTTCCGAACTAACCGAAGGCCAAGGCAAATATGTCGAAATCGGCGGCTTTCAACTGGCGGTCTTTCTCAGTCGCGGCCAGGTGCGTGTCATCGACAACGAATGCCCCCACGCCGGCGGCGACCTGGCCCACGGCTGGATCGAAGCCGGCTGCGTCGTTTGTCCCCTGCATTGCTGGCCATTCAATTTAGAAACCGGCCAACTCCGCGATGCCCCCGGCGTGACGATTAGAGTTTACCCCGTGCGTTTGCTGGACCGCCCCGAAAAGCCGACTCTGGTGCAGGCCGACCTTCCGATTTATTAACATTTGACCGCCGCGTAGCGGCTGCCCCGACGGGGCGCTCTTCCGCCGAAATTCCGCGCCCATGCAACTTACCAAGCGTATCCTTCCCGGTTATCTTACGGGACTCGCCGTGGTTGGACGTCCAGCGGCAAAGATGGGTACGAATTACCGAGCGTAATGGCGTTAACACTGCATGTCCTGTGGCATCAGCGGCGGCTTCACCTGTGGGGTGAGCCGGCGAGCGATACCGAAACCCTGCGCGCGGCGGTGGGGGCGGCATCGTCCGATCCACTGCTAGCCGAGGCGGCGGATCAGTCGCAGGTGCAGTTGTGGCTGCCGCGTGATGAATCCGGATTGATCGCTTCCAATATTGCTGCGGCTGCTACCGGTCACGATCAATCCACATCACTGATGGTCAGCGAACTGGCGGCTGTGACCGTTTCCACCCTCGCATTTTCACCCGCCCAGGCGATAGATCTGCTGAGCAGTTGGTGCAGCGATCGGCCGGCGTCGTGCGGACCGTCCACCATGTTCTGGACCGAGCTGTCAAAGTTCGTGATCGATCTGCTGGTGCGGCGGCAGTTTGTTCCCAATCTGATGGACAGCGACGAAGGATTCATCGCCCGCTGGCGGCCGGTGGTGCTGGACCGTTACGAATTGGATTGGCTGGAACGGATGGTCTCGGCGATGCCGCATTGCTGCCGGGCCGTTTCGGGGGGTGATACCGATCCGGGCACGCTGGTCGACAATTTCCTCGCGGCGACGGCTGATGCACTGATCCGCCGGTGCGTGTCGGAGGACACATTTTTCCGCCAGCCCGCTGAGCGATTGGCCAGTGCATCGTTGGCAGCGGACATGCGGCCGCCGGAGACGCGCTGGCTGGCGGCATTGCTCGAACATGATCCGCACGTGCCCGGCACACACGAGGAAAACCAAACTTTGGCGCGGCTGGCGCAGGGATGGGTCGGCCAATTGGAACCAGCGACGGCAGTGTCAAATCTGCGGCTGATTTTCAAATTGGAGGAGCCCGACGAAAATGCGGAGGCCGAAGGCACAGGTGAATTGGCTATTCCCGCCGCTCCGTGGATGTTGCGGTTCCTGTTGCAAACCAGCGATCAGGAAGACCCGATTGATGCCGAGGAAATTTGGGGCCAGGGATCCGATGGGGCAATGCTCGGCCGGCGGCAGTTGAACCGGCAGAATCGGCTGCTTACCGAGTTGTCCCGTGCGGCTCAGCTTTTCCCACTGTTGGCGGCGGCACTGCAAAACGCCAGTCCATCTTCGCTGCCACTGCAAACGGCCGAGGCATACACCTTCCTGCGGCAATGGGCTCCGATGCTTCGCGATCAGGGATTCGGCGTGATGCTACCGCCGTGGATGGAGCGGGCCGGCAGCGAACTGGGATTGCGCTTGCAAGTCCGGCCGATGGATGAGGCGAACGATGAATGGGCCGCCACGCAAAACATGTCCGCTGAGCGGCAACCGCTCGGTGAATCGTTGGAGATGAGCTCCGGGCATTTCGGACTTTCCACTTTGTTGCAATTTGATTGGCAAATCGCCGTCGGCGATCTGACGCTTTCACCGGCGGAGTTTCAGCGACTTGCCAGCTTGCAAATGCCGCTGGTGAAAGTCCGCGGACAGTGGGTGCAGATCGATATTGACGCCGCCGCCAAGGCCGACAAATTTTTGCGCGAGCAACAACAAAATCCCTCGCTGACTCTGGGCGATGCGATGCGGACCGTATACGGAGCCAGCTGCCAGGAAACCGGGCTGACCGTGCTGGGTCTCGGCGGCAGTTCTTGGATCGATCAATTGCTGCAGCAGGCTCCGGGTTTCAAATTGCAAACGCAGGTGCAGCCGCCCGCGTTCAAGGGAACGCTTCGGCCTTATCAGCTCCGCGGCATGCAGTGGCTCATCTTTCTGGATCGCCTTGGCATCGGCGCCTGCCTTGCCGATGACATGGGCCTCGGCAAAACCATTCAGCTCATCGCGCTGTTACAGCACGAACGGGAAATTCCCGCCGATTCCAAAACTCCGGCCAAACTCGGCCCGACACTGCTCTTCGCTCCGACTTCGGTCGTCGGCAATTGGCTGCGCGAATTGCAGCGATTCGCGCCGGATTTGAAAGTGCTGGTGCATCACGGCCCGCAGCGGCAAAAGGAAAAGGCCTTTGCCGACCAGGCCGCCGAGTGTGATGTGGTGATCACCAGCTATGCCCTGGCGCATCGGGATCGTGATGAGCTGAAGCAAGTGCGCTGGTGGCGGGTGGTGCTGGACGAGGCGCAAAAAATCAAAAATCCCACCGCTGCCGGCACGCAGGCGATTCGGTCGCTGCTCAGCGGCCGACGGGTGGCCCTGACCGGGACGCCGATCGAAAATCATTTGTCGGAATTGTGGTCGATCATGGAAGTGCTCAACCCAGGCTTGCTCGGTTCCGCCGGTGAATTCCGCGAAAAATTCGCCGTGCCGGTCGAAAAACTCGGCGACCGGGAAAGGGCCGAGCAACTTCGCCGCCTGATTCGTCCGTTCGTGCTGCGGCGTTTGAAATCCGATCCGGAAATCGCCGGCGACCTGCCGGAAAAGATGGAATCGAAAGTGTTCTGCAATCTGACCGGCGAGCAGGCCGCCCATTACGAACGGCTCGTCGGCCAGTCGCTGACGCAAATCGACGCCGCCACAGGAATCCGCCGACGCGGGTTGATATTGTCTGTGCTGACCCGGCTCAAGCAGATGTGCGATCATCCCGCCCTGGTGCTCAAAGACGAAAATGTGCTCGACGGCCGCAGCGGAAAATGCGAACGGCTCATCGAAATGCTCGAAGAGGTTTTGGAAGAGGGGGACGCCGCTCTGGTCTTCACGCAGTTTAGGGAGATGGGCCGGTTGCTTGAGATGATGATCAAAAAGCGGCTCGGCAACATGGTCCAGTTCCTGCACGGCGGCACCACGGCCAAGCAGCGGGACGCCATGATCGAACGGTTTCAACAGCCAAACAGCGACATCAAAATTTTCCTCCTTTCCCTGCGGGCCGGCGGTCTCGGTTTGAATCTCACCGCGGCGAATCATGTATTCCATTTCGATCGCTGGTGGAATCCGGCCGTGGAATCGCAGGCGACGGATCGTGCCCATCGGGTCGGCCAGACTCGCAAGGTGCAGGTACACAAATTCGTATGCATCGGCACGATGGAAGAACGCATCGACCGGCTGCTGAGCGACAAACTTGCCCTGGCGGACAAGATCGTCGGCGCCGGCGATGAATGGCTCACCGATATGTCCACGGATCAATTGCGAGAATATTTGTCGCTGTCGCAGGAAGCGGTGGGGGAGTTTTAATTTATGGCGGATTCACAACCATTGCCGCCGGAAGATTTGCCGAACGATGCGGCCACATTCTGGCAAGCATCGCCATTGCCGCCGCGGCCGCCGTCGCCGGAGCTTCCATCCGCCTTGGAGCGATTGGGGCCATCGCCATTCGGCAAAAGCAGATTTCCTTTTTTGGGATTTCTCGCCACGGTCTACGACGAAGTCGCGGGAAGGTTGCGGCGATCGTAATTATTTCCCCCACGTGGCGACCATTCCGATCACCGCCGCGGCCATCACTGCCGTCGCCAGCCATCCGAACCACCAGAGCGATTTGGATCCACCGGCGAGCTTGCCCATGATTCTCGGGTTGCGCATCATGAACATCAAAATGACCATGATCGGCACGGCAACGACGCCATTGATCAATGCGCTGTAAATGAGTGCTTTGATTGGATCGAGCCGGGTGAAATTGATGCCCGTCCCCAGCAGCGTGGCGGCGGCTATGATTCCGTAAAATCCCTTGGCATGTCGCGGTTTGCGTTCCAGCCCCGTCGGCCAATTCAGCAATTCTCCCAGGCCATAGGCTCCCGCTCCGGCCAGCACTGGCACGGCGAGCAAGCCGGTGGCGACAATTCCGCTAGCAAATAGCAGCGACGCAAATCCCCCAGCAATCGGCTTGAGCGCCGCCGCAGCCTGGTCGGCGGTTTGAATATCCGTGATCCCCTGCGTGTGCAGTGTAACCGCCGCGGTGAGTATGATGTAAAACGCCACCACGTTGGAAAAAGTCATGCCCACCCATGTGTCGATCCGAATGCGGCGGAACTGCGCATGGATTTCTTGATCGTCTGCCCGCCTGAGGGCATGTTGACTGTGGTGATCTTTCAGCTCCTGCACTTCCAGTGACGCTTGCCAGAAGAATAGATAGGGGCTGATGGTCGTGCCGAGCACCGCCACCAGCAGCGAAAGATATGCCGCATCCAAATGGATCGGTGGGAGAAAAGTCGCCCGGACCACCTTCGCCCACGGCACATGCACGGCGAAGATCACGCCGATGTATGCCAATAATGTGAGCGTGAGCCATTTGAGCACCTTGGCGTAGCTTTCGTAGGGAATCCAAATTTGCAGGACCAGCGACACGACCGCCAGCAACACGGAGTACACATGGCCCGGCCCGCCGATCAGCATTTTCACCGCGGCTCCCATTGCGCCGATGTCAGCTCCGATATTAATCGTGTTGGCGAGAATCAGCAGCACAATGATGGGATATGAAATCCATGCGGAATAATACCGTCGCAAATTGGCGGCAATGCCCCGGCCCGTGGCGCGGCCGATGCGGGCACTGATTTCCTGTATGGCGACCATGAGCGGTATCGTGAAGACAGTGATCCAAAGCATCCCAAGGCCGAACTTCGCCCCAGCTTGCGAATAGGTCGCCACGCCGCTCGGATCATCGTCGGATGCGCCGGTAATCAGGCCCGGGCCCAGCGATCCAAGAATGCTTTGGTCGTGGACCGGCTTAGTCTCCGTAGATTGCAATATGGTCATCTGCTTTGCGTGTATGCAACATTCATGCCGCTTTTCGTTGTGTGATGCCAAGCATATAACTGATCAACGTGGCTCCCATGCGGCACAACCGTTTTGAAGTATCTGCACAGTATCAACCAATGCTGCGCGAAATCGGCCTCGATGCTGAAGCGATTTTCACGCATCCGGACATCAAGGTCTGGCGGTCAATCAAAGAACGGGAGAACTGCACGCTGGATGCCGATCTGTCGGATGGCCGGCATATTCGGCTGCATATCAAGCGATTTCACGCCGTATCCGGGCCAACCACTCCCGCTGATGCCGAAGCCCGCGGGATCCATGCTTTGCAGGGAAAAAATATTCTGACCACGCCGCTGGTGGGGTGGGGAAAACTGACGGACGGACGAAGTTTTATCGTGACCGAAGATTTATGCGGGTTCCGTGATGCCGAGAAAATGGTCGCTGCGGGATTGCCGTTTGATGCGTTGCTGCAGCCAACCGCTGATTTGGCGGCCCGCTTGCATACGGCGGGATTGCATCATCGGGATTTGTATCTCTGTCATTTTTTCGCCAAGGAATCCAATCCAGCCGACTTGCGGCTGATCGATCCCGGGCGCGTAAAACCATTGCCAGGTTGGCCGCTGCGAAAACGCTGGATCATTAAAGACCTCGCACAATTTTGGTTTAGCACGCTTAACCTGCCCGTCACGGATTTGCAGCGCGGCCAATGGTTGCAGTGTTACAGTGATCAAACCCACACGCATCCATCAGATTGGCAGGCGGCGATTGAGCGCAAATCAGCCTGGATTGCCCGGCACGATGCGAAACTGCGTCGCCACGAAACCGGCCGTAACATTTCCATCCCATCGTGAAAATCGCTCTGGTCATTTTCCACGCCGATGCCTCTCGCGGCGGAGCCGAGCGGTACACGCTTGACCTGTCGGCGGCGCTGGTCAAGGAAGGCCACGACGTCTCGCTGCTGGCCAGCTGTTTCGCTCCAAACACGCCGGGTCGGCCGGTCATGCTGGATGCCCGCGGTTGGACTCGGGCCGGCAGCTACCGCAAATTTCTCGACGCCTTGGATCGGCATCTGGTGACAGAATGTTACGAAATGTTACATGCGATGCTGCCGGTACGGCGATGTGATCTATATCACCCCCATGCCGGCCTGGCGATCGAGAGTCATCGAAACGACAGCTGCACGAATCGCCTGAATGCCAAACGACGCCTGTTTGCGGCCGTGGAGCGGCAACTGCTTTCCCAGTCGAATCCGCCCGGAGTTCTGTGCCTTTCGAATTATATTCAGGCATCGGTGCAGCGGAATTATTGTTTGCCATCAAACAAATTGCTTCCGCTCTTTAATTCTGTTGATCTGCAAAAATTCGATCCGACTCTGCGACCCGATGCCGGGCAGCAGGTGCGCAAGCGCCTCAGCATCGGCGCCGACCGGATCGTGGCCTTGATGATCGCCCAGGATTTCCAGCGCAAGGGTTTGCCGCAGGCCATTATGGGATTGCAATCGACTGATCCGCGGCTGGTGCTGCTGGTGGTCGGTAGGGAAAAACCGATGCGCTATGTTCGCCTGGCTGCCCGGTGGGGATTGCTGGATCGTGTCTTCTTCGCCGGGCCGACGGATGATCCGTATTCTTTTTACCAAGCGGCCGATCTATTTGTCCTGCCGACCTGGCACGACCCGTGCAGTCTCGTGGTGCTGGAAGCGCTGGCCATGGGTGTGCCGGTGATCAGCACCGTTTTCAACGGCGCATGTGACATCATGACAAACGGCGTGCAGGGGATTGTGCTGGATCGCCCGGACAATTTGCAGGCCCTGACCGTGGCGTATAACCAGCTTCTCGATCCAACGGTGCGGCAGCGAATGCGGGATGCCGCTCTGCAATTGCGGCCGCAGTTATCACAGGAGCATCACTTGGCCCGGCTAAATCAGATATACTCTTCCATTAGCCATTCACATTCGGGAAGTTTGCCATGATGCAATGGAATCCGCAGCCGCCCCAAACATCCAGCAACACACCGGTCAAAGTGGTAGCCGCCATTGTGCTGCTCCTGTGCATCGCCGGCGGCGGATTGCTGTGGTGGCAGCACCATCCGATTCACAGAGTGCATCACTTTCATATTTCACAAACGCAGTGAATTACGGTTCTGTGTGCATGGATGCATGCCAGTGGAGTATTGTGAAGATAGTGCGGCCAATTTCGGTAAATCTGCTTGGCAATGGGTGGCATGAGTTTGCCGTATCAAATGGAGCCAATATGGCGAAAGGAAAGGGATCGCGGTGCTTGGCCGAGGCGCTGGAGGCACGGGTGCACCTCTCGGCTGGCCCGAATATCGTCCACAGCACGGCGACGCTTAGCGAGGCGCGGTACAACCTCCTCGCGGCGTCGGCGGGCGACGTAGCCGTATTCGCGGGTGGCAGCGTCAACGCCGGAACATCGAGCAGTGTCGTCGACGTGTATAACGGCAATAGTGGGCAGTGGACCACCACTTCGCTACCCGCACAAACCGGCGGTGAAGCGGCAGGAGTTCGACAAAACATTTATTTCCTGGCTGGGGCGGATTACCAGAACGTGGCGGCGTACGACACTGAAACCGGGCAGTGGTCAACCGCCGGGCGTTCCAAAGGCGCTGAACAGCTCTTAAATGTTGTCGGTTCTCTCCGGCTTCTGAGATACATTCGCGCGCTTGGACAGGTGTCCAACGAAAATGAATACATCAACGCCCCGGCTTCGTTGCGCTCGGATGCCATTACGGTTGGGACGAAAATCTATTTTGGTTTTGGATCCTTCAATTATTTCGACATCCTTTCCGGGGATGTCTCGTCCGTAGGATCAACAGGGTTGGGATATTTCGACGTCGAAGTACCGATCGGCGACAAGCTGCTATTGATAGACGACATCGTGAACCCAGGTTCAACGGCGTGCCTAGTGGACTCAGTCACCGACCGAACCACAGAAATCCCAGTGCCGACCGCATTTTCGATAGCCCTCTCGTCCGGCTATTGCGCCTTGGGGAGCAATGTCGTGTTTAGTGTCGCCAACCTAAAAACAAATGGCGTACCGCTGGGGACGACAACGGCTGCTGTATATGATGTCTCGACGGGCATCTGGACAACGGTCGGCCCAGGTGGCGGGCCCGACGCGACGGCGACAGGCAGCAAGGCGATGTTTGCCGGCAGCGGAGGATACGGTGTCGATCCGACCAACACTGTCGACGTCTATTCCGATACGAATCCTTCGCCGGAGCTGGACGGGGGCATAGCCGCACGCGCCAAAGGGAGGGCCGCCGTTGTGCTGCAGAATTCCGGCGACGCGGACTTCAGCGGCCCGTACACGGTGCAAGTCTACGCTATTCCGCCTGGTCAATATCACGGCGCGGTGCTGCTCGGCAGCCAAGCGGTGAATAGCGACCTTGCCGCCGAGGACTCGCTGCGGTTCTCGATTCCGATTTCGATCCCGGCAAACGCCGCCAATGGGGCGTATCATCTGGTTGCCATGGTCAAAACTGCGGGCGGAACACTCACCCCCTTCGCCGGCGCAACGGAGGATTTTGCGATCCGATCGTCCGCAAATGCCCAGGTGGCCAGCGCCAAGTCGGCACCTGTCCTAAACCGGCCGATTTTTTCCACTATTGCGATCTCCGCCGATTCCTCGGACGACACTTTGCTAGCCGACTTCGCCGGGGTTTTGGCATGACGAGCAAAAATTCCTTGCGGAATTCGCCGCGTTGGTGCGACACATCGAGCAAGCTCGCCGCTACACGGGAAACATCCGGGCCTTTTGGGGGAGTGTCACGCGCCAAAAACCGTTGGGGGCCAGGTGGGGTATTTTGACACATCCACCCGCCGTTCTTAAGATCACCCGTTTTCGATTTTCCAGGAGTTGCCGCGGTGGAGATGGAACAAGCGATTCGCAAGGCCGAGAGTCTGACCGAGGCTTTGTCGTACATTCAGCGATTTCACGACAAAGTGATCGTCGTGAAAGTCGGCGGCTCGATCATGGACGATGAAAAATCGCTGTCGGTGATTCTCAGCGACATCGTCTTCATGAACTACGTCGGTATGCAGCCGGTACTCGTGCATGGCGGCGGCAAGGCGATCAACGAAGCGATGGAAAAAGCCGGCCTCACGCCGCAGTGGGTGCAGGGACGGCGATACACCGATGAACGAACGCTCGCCATCGCCGAGAACGTGCTGTGCAATCAGATCAACAGATTCATCGTGAATTTCATGCAGAGCCAGGGGTGCGAAGCGATGGGCCTGCATTCGCTGACCAGTAATGTGATGGTTGCCGAGAAAACTTATCTGCAGGGAGAGGGCGGTCGGCGAATTGATTTGGGATTGGTAGGTGAGATCAAGGAAGTGAATGCCCGGCTACTGCATCTGCTGGTGCAGGCGGATTCGATTCCGTGCATCGCCACCATCGCCCGTGACACGGCCGGTCGCAGCTTGAATGTCAACGCCGACACCGCCGCCGGAGCTGTGGCCGCGGCGATGAAAGCGGAAAAACTCGTCGTCGTTTCCGACACGCACGGCATCCGGGCCGATCCGAAAGATCCGAATAGCCTGACGGCGTCGCTGACGATCAGCCAAATCGACCAGATGATCCAAAGCGGCGCGATCTCGGCGGGGATGCTGCCCAAGGTGGAAGCGTGCATCACAGCCCTCAACGCCGGCTGCGCTAAAACGCATATCGTCGACGGCCGCATTCCCCATGCGCTGCTGCTGGAGGTGTATACCGAAGAAGGCATCGGCACGGAAATCGTGCGCGACACGACTTTGTTTCCGCACTCGGCGTCGTAGCTGTGTGAATTAGAAATGGCCTGAGAATTCTATGAAAGATTTCATCACCATCGGCGATTGCACCGCGGCGGAACTTCGGCACTTCTTGAATGTCGCCAAGCAACTTAAGGAGCAGTTCAAAAAGACCGGCCGCAATGATCCGATTCTGGCGGGGAAAATTTTGGCGTTGGTTTTTGAAAAGCCGAGCCTGCGCACACGGGTCAGTTTTACTGCGGCGATGATGCAGCTTGGCGGATCGGTCCTGATGCTGCGGGGGGAGGAAGTCGGCCTGGGGGTGCGCGAGCCGGTGCAGGATGTGGCCCGCGTTCTTTCGGGAATGATCAACGGCATCATGGCCCGCACGTTCGACCATGCCAATGTGGTTGCTCTAGCCAAATACGCCACGGTGCCGGTCATAAATGGCCTGACCGATTACAGCCATCCTTGCCAGGCGATGGCGGATTTGATGACGATCGAGGAACACTTTGGCTCGCTGGAAGGGAAAACGATCGCATTCATAGGTGATGGGAATAATGTTGCCCGTTCCTTGGCGACGGCTTGTGCGAGATTTGGCATGCGGCTGATCGTCGCCTCGCCGCCGGGTTATCAATTGGATAGCGGGGAAATTGACCGCATCTCACCCGCATCGCAGAAGCAGTTTCAATCCACGCATGATCCCGTGGAAGCGGTGAAGCAGGCGGATGTGCTGTACACCGATACGTGGGTCAGCATGGGCCAGGAGCAGGAAAAGGAAGCGCGTGTGGAGGCGTTTGCGGGATTTACCATCGATGATAAATTACTTGCCGCCGCGCCCCCGAAGGCCATCGTGTTGCATTGTTTGCCGGCGTATCGGGGATTGGAAATTACGGACAGTGTGATGGAAGGGCCGCGTTCCCGAGTATTTCAACAAGCGGAGAATCGACTGCATTTTCAAAAAGCGCTGCTGGCGGTGCTGATGGCGGGGAAGTGATCTGATTTAATGGGCATCTACGGCTTAACCGCACTCGTCGGCGCCTCCAGAAACTGCGCCACCTCGTCGGCCACCTTCGCCATGGCCCGGCCGATCGCCTGCTGTTGGGCGCGCGCCATGGTCTCTTCAAATCCCATGTCCGCCTTGGCTTCCTCAGTGGTGTAGTCCTCGGTAGCTCGCGTGGTGAAGGTGATCACGCCGCTACGGGTGTCGAGCAAAGCTACTTCGACAGTGCAGTACGCCTTGCTCTGGTCTTTGCGCAGGAACCGTGACTTCTGATAACTGTGGTTGGTCGGCCGATAGATCAGCAGCAAGTCAGCTTGCACTCTTGCCGCCGTTTCTCGCAGGTGCGGAACATCCATCTGCCGCGGGATGAGCATTTCTGGAATAATCTGCACCGTTCGCAACTGGGGCACGCTTCGGAGTTTATCCAGGAATGACTGGAGCGACTGCTGATCGAGCCGAGCAAACTCCTCCGACCAGTACCAGGCCGGCCAATTGCCGTAACGCACCACCGCCAGCTTGGCTTTGACGGGTACCCCGATGGGCGTCTGAAAGATTCGCTCGATCTGCTGGTCGCTGAGCACGACCTGGTCTCCCGGAAAGAGCGAGGCGGCAGCGGCCGGCGAAGACTCCGAAAGTGCCGGGCTTCCCTCCGCCGTTTCACCTGATCCCGCCGATCCGATTGTGTCACAACCGGCCAGCATCAGCGACACAAGACAAATCAGGGCCAATCGAATAAACACATGACCTCCTTCGCCAAAATGCACGATTGCTGGCGGAGACGATAACGATGACGTCACCCGTCGGCAACGCCCTCGAATAAAATGGATCACTGTGGTTCCGCGACCGATTTCACCTCGACTTGATCGTTTCGGGCCAGATCGGCGAGGATGCGCTTGCTCATCACCGCCTTGATCTGCGTGCGTCCATCGTTGAATTGGCGGTCATGAATGCGGCTGTGGCTTTCGATGAAGCTGAGCAATCGGCCGTTGGTGACATCGGCTTCCAGCGTGACATCGACCTCCTGGCCGCGCACTGCGTGGATGACGGCTTCGACGACCTTTCCTAAACCGACGCCGCTACGCGCGCTGATGCCGATCGCATCGGGATGCAGCGTTTTCCAGACGTGGTAATTCGTCTGGCCTTCCTCCATGTCGATTTTATTCAGCAGCAAAATCTCCGATTTGGCTTCCACGCCGATTTCCGCCAGCACCTGATGCACCGATTCGTACTGCTGCTGGGCATGGGGATGACCAACATCCAGCACATGCAGCAATACATCGGCATGCACCGCTTCTTCCAATGTTGCCCGAAAACTGGCGACCAGATTGTGGGGTAAATCGCGGACGAATCCGACGGTGTCGCTGAGCAGAACCTGCGTGCCGCGCTGGAGCTTCCAGTTGCGGGTTTTGGTGTCGAGCGTGGCAAAAAGTTTGTCATCGGCATAGGTGCCGGCGTTGGTCAGATTATTGAAAAGCGTGCTCTTGCCGGCGTTGGTGTAGCCGACGATGCAAACCGTGAAATGCTCGGCGTTGCGGGCCGCCACCAGCCGGGTTTTGCGGGCCTGAACTTTTTCAATATCAGATTTCAAATCTGAAATTCTTTTTCGAACCAGACGGCGGTCGGTTTCCAGCTGCGTTTCACCGGGTCCGCGTGTTCCGATCCCCAGCCCACCGCCTTGACCGGCGATTCTCTCCAGGTGGCCCCACATCCTTGCCAGACGGGGATAGGTGTATTGCATTTGCGCGAGTTCCACCTGCAATTTCGCTTCGGCGGTTTGGGCGCGGGTGGCAAAAATATCGAGAATCAATTCCGAGCGATCCAGCACCTTGATGGCGTCATTGATCTTGCTGCCGACTTCCTCGTTGATGATTTTTTCCAGCGCGCCGATCTGACTAGGAGATAGATCATTATCGAAAATAACGACATTAGCGTCGTGCATCTTGGCCAGGTGGGCGACTTCGATGGCTTTGCCGCTGCCGATGTAGGTGCCGGAATCGACTTTTTGCCGCTTCTGCAGGATGGTGCCGACGACCAACGCGCCGGCGGTTATGGCCAGCGATGCCAATTCGCCCAATGGATCGCGCAGGTCGGCGGTGGAGCCGGGGAGGATGACGCCGACGAGGATGACTCGTTCGAGGTGGGCGGTTAGTTCGGTTCTTTTTAGATCGGACAAATGGTTCTCCGCCGGTCATGCGCCCCTACGGGGCAGCCGCTACGCAATCGAAAAGGGGTCACGGTCGGCCGCGCTGATTTGCACGGATACTTTCGCCGCGGCGGTGATGCGATCACGCAGGCGGCTCAGCACGGCGCGTTCGCTGTTGGAATGCAATGTACACACCACAGTCAATCCCATCGCTGCGGCTTTGAGGACGTCGTGATGCCGCATTTCGCCGGTGAGGAACAAATCAACTTGTGCCGCCAGGGCATCCTCGACAAATTCGCCGCATGCACCGGCACACACCGCTGCACGGTGGACCATTCCATCCTGCGGACCGGCAACTAGCAAATGCTCCAGGTGCAGGGCGTCTTTGATACGCTGATAAATCTCCGGCCGTCCGGCTGGCTTTTGCAGCGAACCGACGCGGCCCATACCCGATCCGCTCGGATGCGCCGCTAATTGTAATAAATCGAACGCCGGCTCCTCGTATGGATGGGCCTTTCGCATCGCCGCAATTATTGCTTCGGTTCGTTTGATTGGCAGAACCGTTTCCAGGCGGATTTCGGAGACTCGTTCGAGTTTTCCCGGTTTGCCGACCGCCGGTTGGCTTGCCTCGTTGCCGAAAAATGTGCCGGTTCCGGGGCTTTGAAAACTGCAGCAACGGTAATTGCCGATTTCACCGGCGCCGGCATCGAAAATAGCTTGCGATACTTGATCGACGGCATCCTGCGGCACGAAGACTACTAATTTGCATTGGGTTGGCTGCGCGCTTGCTGGTCGCAGTGGTTGCCGGTCCACCATTCCCAGCACGTCGGCCAGCATGTCATTGGTCCCGCCGTCGGCGACATCCAGAGCCGTATGCGGAGAATACAAGGCGATGCCGTCGCGAATCGCATTCCAAATCAAGCTCGAGGAAGTCAGCTGCTTCAATGGATGGAAAATCGGCGGGTGATAGGCAATCACTAATTGGGCGCCGAGTTTTTTCGCTTCAGCCGCCACCTGTGGGGTGTAATCGATGGTCAATAAAATCTGCGAGACATTCTGCTCCGGATCGCCGACAAGCAGGCCGACATTATCCCAAGATTCTGCCCGGTTTGTCGGAGCGATCTGCTCCAGGATGTCGATCAAATTGCCGAGGCGCATATCTCTTGGTCCCCTCGCAGAGCCGTTAATTCTTTGCCAGGGCTTCTTTGGCGACCCAACCGTAAATAGTCTCCGAATTCGGCACCTCGACCGCGCCGTACCAGAATGTCTCTGTTTTGTCGGCTTTCTTTCCTTCCTTCGGATCGCCCTTGGGATAGTAAGTCGGCATGACGAACTCCCTGACGCCCTTGGCCCGCTGAAATATCGCGCCGCTGGTGACCAGAAGCGAATCGAGTCCCTGCCCGCCGAGTCCAAATCCGGGGACGCAAAAGACGATGTTCACCGTCCCACTGGGCCGACGCAAATAGTGCGAGGGGACCGCGCCGATTTTGACATCGGGGACAATGCTAAGCTCGTGGCCGTCGGGCAAGAGGTATTCATTCGCATCGCCGCCGGTGATGCGGTACTTCTGTGCCTCCAGCGGCAAAGCGGGCAATTTCCCTTTGCCGACGCCGACTTTCTCCAACAGCTCCTCTTTCTTTACCAAATCGTCCAGCGGTATCCAGGCTGAGGTCCCTTCCACTGTCGCCGGTGCATTTTTCGTCAGATTACGCACTGCCTGGGATGGAATGATTCTTGTCGCAAAAGCGTAAACGCAAAAATGGCCGTCGATTACTTTGCTCATGCCGTAATTGATTTTCGTGGCGGGGACTTCGCCGTGATCCGTGCGCAAATGCGGGGCCAATTCCCCCATCAATGCACCCGTTCCGTCAATCACCGGCGTGTGTGGCTGCACTTGCCACAAATAGGGATCAGCAGGCGCGACGGGATATGGGTCCAATACTCGGTTGTGATCTTTCTTCGCATCAGTCGGATCGCCGTTTCCCAGCATGAAGCCATTCAGTACGGTGCCGACGCATTTGCGGCCATCGGATGTGAAAAACACTTTGTTATCCGGATGCTGTTCGAGAGTCGCTGGATCGACAAGCTGCGAACCTTGCGGTGCGACGGTGATGCGATAATTCTTGGCAGGCTGCGCGCTTTGCACAACCGCTTGGCCGGCGGTTAGGGCGACGGCTATGCCATTGGCGTAAACTTTGACGACTTTCTCGTCCGACGATGTCCAGTTGGTTTTGGAACCATCGCCCAAATGCGTGGCGGCCCCGACCTGCAGGGTGATCGGCGCTGGCTCTTGTGCCATCGCCTGAAAATGGGCCAACAACATCGCCGATAAAATCCAGCTCCACCGCCGCTTTCGCATCAGCTGTTTGTACCTCAACCAAAGGTTTCCCGCACCGTAGTAATGCCTATCATGCCTATAATGGAACGCTTGAAGTGGCCGATAGTTGAAAGGATCGGAGGTTTTCCGTGACAAACACAATGATTGCGGTGGCGCTGGCGGCGGTGTGCTGGATGTTCGGGGCGACGGCCGATGAATCGCCCAATGTCGGCAGGCTGCCGAGCCCGGCGTTGGGTTTGAAAGCCGATCAGGATGCCAAGCCCGGCCAGACGCGCACGGCCATTTTTGCCGGCGGATGCTTCTGGTGCGTGGAAGGCGTTTACCGCCAATTCCGCGGCGTGAAGGATGCCACCAGCGGCTATTCCGGCGATTCCAAGGAAACCGCCAATTACGAAGCCGTCTGTTCGCACTCCACCAACCACGCCGAAGCCGTGCGCATTACTTACGATCCAACCGTCATCACCTACGGCCAGTTGCTGCAGATTTTTTTCAGTGCCCATGATCCGACCACGCTGGACCGGCAGGGCAATGACGTCGGCCATAATTACCGCTCAGCGATTTTCTACCAAAGTGAAGATGAGCGAAAAGTGGATGAGGCGTACATTAAACAGCTCACCGATGCAAAAATCTTCGGCGATAAGATTGTCACCAGCCTGGAGCCGCTGAAAGCGTTTTATCCGGCCGAGGATTATCACCAGGATTACGTGGCGTCGCACCCCAATCAGGGATATGTGCAAGCATGTTCACTTCCAAAGATGCAGAAGGTGCGCGAGCTGTACAAAGATTGGTTGAAATGACCGGAAGCCGAAGGTCATTCATTTCGGTGGCGAATGTTTTTGCGCTGGTTGCACTTGCGCCGGTACGTCGGGGCTGAAAAATGCTTCTTTCACATAAGAGTAAACCAGTGAAAACGCCCCGACGATCACGCTGGCCCACAACGTGATTTTGAGAATGCGAATCCGATTGGCGATTTCCTTGTCGCGCCATTCCCCCAGCCGCCGATCGATTTCGTCCAGCTTGCGGTCAATGCGGGCTTCGATTTCATCCAGCTTTTGATTGAGATATTCATCAGCGGAGCGTTTGAGTCGGCTGGTGATGCCGCCGAACAGACCGGATTCCTCGATTTCCTGTTTGATGCTCGGCGTGGGCGGCGGGGCTTGTGAATCGGATTCGCTTGGCGGCAGAAATTGGTATTCCCCGGTGGTTTCGCTTTCGCCGAGCATGTTGGAAACCATGCTGCCGAGCACGGCCCGGCGTTTTCGGTTCATCCGGGCGAAAAAGCCTTCCTGTTTTTTGAGTTTGCGAATCAGGTGCGGCACATCATCCTGCGAATTGCAGGCAACGCCGCGCAACTGGGCGAGCGTCATCAAACCGCGCTGCGACAAGCCGGCGAATTGCATCGATTTGATGCGGAAAATTTCCTGCGCCAATTGCTCGTTGCTGGCGTCTTCCGTCACGGGCCGGCGTCCCCAGCGAATCACATCCAGCATAGCGGCGCGATCCAGGGCGGCGATGAGCTGACGCCGGTCGTGAATCGCCGCCACGAGATGTTGGCGTGATTTGGATTCGCGCGGATCAAGGCCGTAATCTTCCGCAAGGTGATCCAGTTCATCCTTGGGCAACTCGTGGAGTTGCTTGGATGGCGACACGGCGGCGGTAATTTGCGTAGCCGGCAAGTTCTCGACGACTTCGCCGCTCAGTAGCCGCTGCGGGGCATTGGCCGAATTGTCGTCAGATTCGCTTGCCATGTTTCATATCACCGCGAGGCGCTGGCGGCGTGAATGGCCGCGAACATCTGGTGCATCCGGCCATAGGCGTCCCAGAGCAGGTAAAACACCACGCACAGCAGCAGACAAATCACCACGTCACCCCAAAACGCTTTGAACCGCAACCGCAGTCCATGCACGATCACGTAGCGGCGAATCAGGGCGATATATTTATCGGTTCCCGCCAGCCACACGTACCACGTCCACATCGATTGCAGCAGCACCACCGTGGCGTAAACGGTAGCGATGGTGCCGAGCGTGTAGCGGAAAAGCTGGAAAAAATCGATGTCGGGCATCGCGGATCAAATGGCTCGAATCACTCGGAATGCTCATCGCTTTCGCCGGCTCCGCTGCCGAACAGGGCCGTGCCGATGCGCACCATCGTCGCTCCCTCGGCAATAGCAGATTCAAAGTCATTGCTCATCCCCATGCTCAAATGCTTGAACTGGCTGCCGCCGATTTTGTGCCATTTGCATTCTTCAAAAATCTCGCGCGTACGAGTGAAAACGGCTTTGGCTTCGGGAAGTTCAGCGCCGAGCGGGGCCATGGTCATCAAACCGACCAATACCAGATGCGACATCGAAGCGATTTGTTCCGCCAGGTGAACCGATGCCCCGACCGCCACGCCGAACTTGCTCTTTTCTTCACTGGCGTTGACCTGCAGCAGCACGGGTGTTTTTTTGCCGAGCTTTCCCGCTGCCACCTCGATTTCCTCCGCCAGCCGCAAGCTATCCAGGCTATGCACCAGATCAACCAGCGGCAAAATCGCTTTCACCTTGTTTCGCTGCAGATGTCCGATCATGTGCCAGCGCAGCCGCGTTGGCAGTGTGTCATCGTCGCCGCTTTTTTTCTGCCGCTGATAAAATTCGTTGATCTGCGCGACTTTCTGCGTCACCACCTGCGCTCGGCTTTCGCCCAGATCGCCGACGCCCAGGCGGATGATCTCCCGGATCTGCTCGGGCGCAGCGGTTTTGGTGACGGCAATCAGCGTCACCTCCGCGGGATCACGGCCGGCCTTAACAGCGGCGGCGGCGATGCGCGATTTGATCCCCGACAATTTTTCAGCAAGCGGCGAATTCTTGGCCAAGCAGACTCCTTCTTTGACGGGCATTATAAGCAAGAGTGCGAAGCGAGGTAAGCGGTCGAACATCGAGGCACAAGAAGCGACCTGTTTCGTGGAAGAGCCGGCTTGTCCTCGAGCCGCGCGGCCCGGGGATGGGCCGGCTCCTCTTCGTATGATTGCAAACTAGTGGATTGCTAGGTTGCCACAGACCACTGCGGTAAGATTCACACAAGAAACCGTCGCATTTCCTCCGCAAAATGACAATCAATACGACCCAGTTCGAGCCGCCGACCGATGAATGCTACCGGTGCGGTTACGATCTGCGGGGAATCGTCAATGATCAAGCGTGTCCAGAGTGTGGGTTGCTGGCTGAGCGAAGCCGACGGGTGACGGATGAATTGCACGAAACACGGCCGAAGTGGCTGCGCTCCATTTCCATTGGGGCCATTGTGATTCTGGTGTCGATTGTTGTGGAAATCGCTTGTGTCATGTGCAGCCAATTGGTAATCAATGCTATTCAAGAGCGGTGGCATAACTCGGGGCAGTGGGTGTTCAGGATAATTCCATTTGGAGTGGTGCTTGGTGTGATCATTTTCGTGATTGGCGTGTTTCTATTGACTCGTCGAGAGGGCTACCCACCGGCGGATCTAGGTGACCGTTGGTTAAGACGGTGGTTACGGTTGGCGGCGCTTGCACCCCTGCTTGCGGTGAGCCTCGCCGCAGCCAGTTTTGAGATAGAGGTCACTTTTCTCATTCGGGGTATTACCGGTCGGCCTTTTGAGTGGCTGATAACGGCTGCTGCGATCGCCAGCACGGTGGGCGCTGCGCCGCTTCCATTGTTGCTGTTCTTGCATTTGCGTGGTTTGGCCAAGCGGGCGCGAAGTGCCCATCTGGCGGAACATTGCATGATCGTGGGCATCGGAACCACAGCCACACTGATTTACACATTTGGCGTATATGAACTGTTGGAACACGCTCGGGGGTTGGGCTTCAACGAGCATTGGACCAGCCAGGCCACTACTTCACTGGTCATGGCCTCAATCGCTATCGTCGTAGGGTGCCTTTTTGTCCTCTGGAGCTTTTACCTTCTGTTGAGATTTGCCATCGCCCTCACGAGAGCTGCCCGGCATGCCTCCCGCAAATGGAAGCGGGATGACCGGGCAGTGAGTCATGTTGGTTAAAGCGAATACTCCGGGGGTTCGGAATAGGCAACCGGTGGGGCTTTTTCCATGCGGGATAAGACGCTGGTAATCGAATCATTGGCAGACGCGGTAATCCGCACTTGGAATAGCGTTTTCTCACCGGGTAGGTGGGACAATTGTGCCGAGGCGCCAAACAGTTGTTGCGCTACGGTGGTCAGGGCGAACCGCAGGGCGTTGAAGGTTTCCGTGGTGTTCGGAGCTTTCAGCCGGTCGTAGATGCGGATGATCGGATTGTCCGTACGGAACTTGGCTTTCGGCTGGAGCGATGGTTCATCTTCCAGAAGTTTGCACACCTGCAGCGCGTATCCGAAAACTTTCAAGAGCCGCTGCGGCAAATCCCCGGCCAACGGCGTTTTGCGGATGTAAATCAAGCCCGGCTGATTCTCGGATTGGTCGGTGCTGACATTCGCTTCGTGAGCCACGAGCACGGTGCCGGGGCCGCCGACCACGTGCTGGTAATCTGCCACATCGACCAGTTGGTGCTCGGGCACGGCATGGGTCTGAATCCAGCGATGAAAAACCGGCACAACCGCTTCGCTATGCGGAGCCGTGCCGTCTTGAAAGAAGAATTTGACCGCGAGTTTGGAGGAATCCATGGAAGCCCTGAGCTACAGCTTGATCTGCACCAGATTTTTCATCTGCTCCAGCAGCTTGGTGTGGCACTTGTGCGCGGCGTCGATGAAAAGCTGCGCTTCCTCAGCCAACTGGTGCGCCGTCTGCTGATTGAACCGCTGGTCGGGACCTTCAAAGTGGCGGTTGAAGAAATAGTTGGCGAATTGGCCGTGGTGATATTTGTCCCAAAACAGCTTCGTATCAACAAAGCGAGTGCGGAATTCGTTGACGATCGTGTCCGGATCGTTGGGCACATCCTGATGCTGCACGCGCACCAGTGTCCGGGCCGCGGTGAGCATGGCTTCATACGCTTTGAAATCCGCTTCACGGTATTTGCCGTTTTCCAGAAGCAGCTGCGCTTCAAACGCCGCGCCCTCGGCGTCGCGGAATCCGAATTCGGCAGCGGAGACCATTTCACCGGCGCATTCACCGGCGGCCAAATCGCCGATGGTGTAGGCCCGTGGATCGCCCCAATCGGTGTAAAACTCCGGATGCTCGGTGTGCGGTGGAACCTTGGCCAAGTCATCGATGTGCGCTTTGAGCTCTTTCTTGCCGACGCGCTTGCACCAATCCTGAAAAATCTCTTCGCCCTGACGTTCCTTGATGTAACGATCGGTGAGCCGCTGCACGACTTCCGGAATTGCCTTGGACGGAATGGATCCGATCGCCAGGCCATAGCTGCCGGCGTTTTCGCGCCATTTACCGCCGATGATCACTTGAAAATGCGGCACGGTGAAACCACCGACATTGCGGCTGTTGCCGTAAAAGCCGAGATCGGCTACGTGATGCTGACCACAGCTATTAAAGCAGCCGCTGATTTTGATTCGCAGGCCGCGGATGGTTTGGTCCATCTCCATGCTCTTGGCGGCGAGGCGATGGCGAAGTTCACCAGCCAGGCCCCGTGAGGAAGCGATGCCGAGTTTGCAGGTGTCGGTGCCGGGGCAGGAAGTCACATCGACAATCGTGCCCGCTCCGCCTTCGCTTAAACCGATTTCCTTGAGCTGCACATACAGCGACGGCACATCCGTTTCGCTAACCCAGCGGAAGACGATGTTCTGTTCCACAGTGGTGCGCAAACTTCCGCCGGCGTATCGATCGGCCAGGCGGCCCAATGCCCGCATCTGATCCGGCGTCAGATCACCGAGCGGACAGGTGACCGTCACCACGGCGTAACCCTTTTGCCGCTGTGGATAGACATTGGTCTTGGCCCATTCCTCGTAACCCTCGGGCTTCGCCGCACCGTTTAAATGCGTCGGCGGCATGGTCGGTTCGTCGCGGTACTCACGAATCTGATCGAAATATTTTCGCCACGATGGATCGTCCGGCATGGAGCTGCGCTCTTCCAGCACAATCTTTCGAAATTCATCAATGCCCAACTTGGCGACGACAAATTTCAACCTGGCCTTTTGGCGGTTCTTTTTCTCACCGAGGCGGGCAAACACTCGGCCAATCGCCCGCGCGGTCGGGAGCAATTCCTCTTCCGGGCAGAAATCCAAAAGGCACTTGGCCTGATGCGGCACCGCGCCCAGCCCGCCGCCGACGAACAGCTTAAAACCCCGCTGCACTTTTCCATCGTCATCACGGCGAACGGCGGCGATGCCACCGAGATCGTGCATGGTGACGAGCGCGCACGCTTCATGCTCGCAACCCGAAAAGGCAATTTTGAATTTGCGGCCAAAATCCTGCGTGTCGGGATGGCCGAGCAGAAAATAGGCGGTGGCCTTGGCGTAGGGGGTGACATCAAAAGCTTCGGTATGGCAGACACCCGATAGAGGGCAGGCCGTGACATTGCGAACTGAATTGCCGCAGGCTTCACGGGTGGTGATGCCGACCGCCGCCAATCGCCGCATCAGGTCCGGCGTGTCTTCGATGTGGACGAAGTGGAGCTGAAAATCCTGCCGAGTGGTGATGTGGCAGATGCCGTCGGAATATTCCTCGCCCAATTCCGCCAGCACATCCATCTGTGCCGGATTCAAACCCCCGAACGGGATTTTGATCCGGTGCATGCCCGGCGCATCCCATAGCGTGTCGGGACCTTTGGTCAGCGGACTCTGCGGATACTGCAATTCCTGAGTGGTAATCCCATCGCTGCGGCGGCCGTTGTCATACCGCTGCCCATACGCCCCACGACGCAGCCGGGTCTCAGCGAAGACTTTCTCGTCGATCTTGCCGACTTTCCGCAATTGCATTTGCAGCTCGAACGCATCGATTTCCTCGATGAGGTTCGGCGGCATCTGCTCGGCGAGCTTTTCTTTCCAACTGATAGCCATGTCGCGTCTCCGGCCCAAAAGGGTGGGGTATCTTACTGGATCGATGGCGGGAAATCAATGCAAACATCCATCAAATAGATAGGCGATCTGATTTGATGTAAAATACTATCAATAAAATATTTAAAATAACGACAGTGAATCGCGGCCAATCTCCTATATTTGAGATAGGAGATTCAATCCACATCGTCATCGACTTCATGCTTGACGACTTTGCTAGCCGGGCGAGGGGGTCTGCGCTTGTTGCTGCCGGACAGGGCGCGCCAGAATTCGTGCTCGCTCAGGCTCAAGCTGTGGACTCGGTTGAATTCCTTCAATGCGGCCTCGAATCCGGGGGTGTACGGCAACAATTTGCCGCCGCTGGCGTGTTTGGAGGCTACGGATTTCAACGACTTCTTCTGGTCATCGGTGATTTGCACCGGCTCACTGGGCTTGGAAGCGTTGGAGCTGCTGCGGGTGTATTTGAGCAAAGCGGCATAAACCTGATCTTTGCCGGCGTTTTTGAAGGTGCGGTCTTGGAATCCCACCACAAGCTCCTCGAATGAGTCGGTGTAAGGCAGCTCATCCCGGGCTATTCCGGAAGCGTCATACAGCTCTTGCAAATGCTCCTGATCGATCGAACTGAGTTTTAATGGTGTCATGGTTTGCTCCTTTGGCAATGGATATGTTAGAGCAAATCGATTGGCTGGCAAGCGCGGTGGTGCGAGGCAACGACATGGGGTGGAGGTGGCGGCGGCTTTGCCTACAATGTCGCCCCGCAGCATGATGGAGATCAAAAAGAAAAAGAGCACACCGGATTGGAAGTTGGCCGAGGGACATCTGCGTCGCGCCGACCCGGTGTTGGCGGAAATCATCAAGCGAGTCGGGCCGTGTACGCTGGCACCCCGGCGGGATTATTTCGCGGCACTATGTCAGGCCATCATCAATCAGCAGATTTCCACCGCGGCTGCACGTGCGGTGTGGGCGCGATTCAGCGCTTTGTTTCCAAGAAAGAAAGTATCCGCCACTGCATTGCTGGGAATGACGGACGATGCCTTGAAATCGGCCGGTATTTCCCGGCAAAAGTGCGGATATCTGCGCAGCCTCGCCGAGGCATTTGCCAGCGGGGCGGTATCGCCGCAAAAGCTTCGGCGAATGAATGACGAAGCGGTGGTCGAAGCGCTGATCCCCATCCGCGGAATCGGTCGCTGGACGGCGGAGATGTTTTTGATTTTTGTCCTGAATCGAACGGACCTGCTCCCGGTGGACGATCTGGGCCTTTGCACGCAAGCCAAGGGAGCGTTTGGTCTGCGGCGAAATCCGGACGCCAGGAAAATGCAGCGGCTGGCCGAGAAGTGGCGGCCGTATCGGAGCATCGCCACCTGGTACCTGTGGCGCAACGGTTGGAAGAAATAACCGCGCTACCGATAGCAGTTTGAGATTTGCGCGGCTGGCCGTTACAGTTTCGCCGCTCAAGCGAGGAATGGAATGATCGTTTGCAAGCGAAATGGTTTAACCGCGGCCTGGATGTTTCTTGGTTTGGCGATGACGCTGCTGTCGATTCCAGCTCGCGCCGAGTCGCCGGAGTCGTTTTCGCTTTTGCCGGATGACGACAGCGTTTATGCGCCGCCGAGCCGGCCGACGGAGGAGCAGGGGAGCAATCAGGGCGGCGTCAATCTCGATCTGACGTTCGCTTACATGAGCGATTACATCTATCGCGGCGTGGATCACACCGATTTTCCCGGACGAGCAAAAAAGCCTGACGTTCAGTTTGATGGCAAGGTGGAATTTAACACCGGTAAGCTGCCGCATCCGTTTGTGGGAATTTTCGCCAGCATTTATGACAATGATCCGGTCTCCCGCTTTCAGGAGATTCGGCCCTTTGGTGGTTTCATTTGGACGATCCGGCCGGTGATTATCGAGACGGCGCTTAACTCATACATCTATCCCGAGCGAGAAAAGTTCAACACCGCAGAGGTTTACCTGAAGCTCACCTTCGATGATTCATTTATTTTCAAAACCGAACAGCCGGTCTTCTCGCCGTATGTGTATGCCGCCTACGACTATGACAAGAACAATGGGTATTATTACGAAGCCGGAATGAAACACGATTTTGTCATTCAGGACACCGGCATCACCCTCACGCTGGCGGGGGATGTGGCGTACATCTCGCACATCCAGGATATGTTCATCTACGTTAATCAAAAGACGTACGGCTGGCAGCATTACGACGTCGGCCTGATCGGCACCTACCAACTGAACCAGTTTCTGCACGTCGCGCGGCGTTATGGCGATATCAATTTGCAGGGATATTTGTGGTACACCGACGGCCTGAATCACGAGATGACGCACATTGACAAAGTCTGGGGCGGCATCGGCTTGCAATTTAAATATTAAATCATTGGCATTTGCAGAGCCGTGGCGGCTTATCTCTGGCCGGCGAGTTTTTGCTTGGCTTTGGCACGCGCGATCTGCTTTTGCCGTTCGGCGGCAGTGGCGGCATCGGTGGGGCGGCGGGCTTCGGCTTCGGCAAGTTCTGCCCGGGCTGAGTCGGCGTCGATCTGAGCAGCGGGGATCGCCTGGCTGGTCAATATCGTCAGCTTGTTGTCTTTCATTTGAGCGACGCCGCCCTCAACGAAAAAATGGCTTTGCTGCCCACCGGCGCGATCCACGCGCAGGGTGCCGGTGCCCAGCTTGGTCAAAAGCGGAGCCCGATCGGTCAGGATGCCCAGCATTCCATCGTATCCGGGGATAATGGCCTGCGTGATGGACTCATCGAGCAATTGTTGCTCGGGGGTGACGAGGGTGCATTGAAAAGCCATGAATCTCCTTTAAATCCGCACCCGAGTGTAAAAGATGGCCCGCATGGCGTCAAACGGGACCTACCCATCGCCGTCAATCGTGCGGATCAGACTTTGCGCCGGGGCGGCCGTTTGACTATAATGCGACCCGTGGAGTGGCCGCCCACCGCTATTTGGCGGTGGGCTGTCGTTTCCAGACGGTGTGCCGTGTGTACGGCTTTACGACCAGACAGGAGCTTTATCATGCAGTTTGTCAGCGCTGAGGAAAAAGTCGCCCTGGAGCGCAAGCGCGAGGAATTATACAAGGCCAAGATTGACGTTCAGGAGCGCATCCGCAAAGCCGCGGCGCTGGGCGATCTCTCGGAAAATGCCGAATATCACTTTGCCAAGGAAGAAAATCGCCACATGGAGCGCGAGCTGGTCGACCTCGAGAACAAGCTGAAAAATCTGGCGGTGGTTTCTAACGAGCATGTGCCGGAAAATATGGTGTTTCTTGGCCATACCGTGAAGCTGCTGGATTTGGATGACGAAAGCGAGCAGTTGGTGCGGATCGTGGGGGAATTGCAATCGCCGTCGGCCGACAGCGACGTGATGCCGGTGACGGCCAACAGTCCAATGGGCGAGGCCCTGATGAAGGCCAAGGTAGGCGACACCGTGAAAGTCAAAGCACCGCGCGGCACGATAGAATTCAAAATACTCGAAATCGTTCAGTGAAAATCTCGCCACCATAGCTCAATTGGCAGAGCACCGGTTTTGTAAACCGGTGGTTGTCGGTTCAAGTCCGACTGGTGGCTAATTCTTGTGGGTGGGAAATGATCAATTACTGCGCAAACCAATCCTGGTGATGCTTCAATATTAAACACACTCGAAAACGCCTTAATAATTATCTAACCGAATAAAAACAGCGTCTTATCGTTTGCTCGATATAGGTATCGTTACCATCGAAAGATGGCGTGGCCGATGAAGCCTGGCGCTGGACTTCAGGCACGTTGATTGCAATGCGACACGGACGGATCGTCGTTATTAGGACAAGGCTGTTCATTGGATGTTAGAAGTGTAAAAGCTAAAATCATCAGTGGCTTGACCAGTCTGGGAATGTGTTGGGGATCGATTGCACTTGTCGTTTCGGTTCCATATTTCATCTCTGTGAATTTCATCACCCCGCCCGCGGAAAGCGTTTGTTGCCCGGTAAACTACTCCTGTAAAGCAGCGGCCACCATCGGACATTGGGTCGGGCAACATCAACTCGACGGCTGGAAGGCCGAAAGCTTCACCGTCACCTTTCACGTCAGCCAAGCCGAATGGCACGGGTACTCGGAGGCCGAGCAAAATGACATCATCCACTATCTCGCAACCGTGATTATGCGCGCGATCCCGGAAAAGACTTTTCTCATCCGCAACGAGCAGGGCGAATGCGTCGCCAACGGAAGCCTCGGCGATGCGCGATTGTGTGATTTCCGTAGCCTGGCCCGGGTCTGCAAAGGCCATTAGCTGGTGCTCGGTCTTGCGAGCCATCGCTCACCGTTGGATTCGATCAGAAGCTGAACCGGTCCCGCGGGGTGATCGAAGGTCAATTGCCAGGAAGTGGTGACGTGTCCGCACAGGTGAAAACTACCGGACGCTACTCTGCGTACCGAACCGCGTCCGCCGCTGATGGGGCCTTCATATTCCAGATAACCGGGGCGGTGATCGAGTAGTTTGGTAAGCGGCGTTGGAACGTCGATCGGCCAGCGGTCCGAGCGCCAGGTTGTCAGGTCCGAGCCGGGAGTGGTTTCAAACATGAGATCGAAGTGCGGCTGAGGGATGTTCTCATGGCGGAGAATGACGTAACGCAGCATGGGGGATCAACCCGCTCAAGCAATCAAAACCGGCGGCGGGACGTAGCCACTGCGAACGCTGCCGCCCGGGGCGACGCTGCTTTTTATGTCGCACGGATGCGCATCCGGGCCGAGGCCCCAATCGGATTCATAGTCCTCGAAAATCTGCTGTAGTTCGGCGGAGGATAAATTCGGTTTGTCGCAACTCTCGGCCGCTTCCTGGATCTCCGTCTCATTGAGCAATGTGCCGGTGATGCTCGTCAGGCTGACCTGTTGTAGCAGCCATTTGCAGGCCAACTGGTGAACCGTCATGCCATGATCGGCGGCGTAATGGCGGATCAATTCCAGTTTTTTCAGGCCATAAATTTTCCACGACTGATCGCGGAATTTGCGGTGATCGTTTTTGTCGATCAGCGTGTCGATTTTGACGACATCTTTGAGAATCGAGCTGTTGTCATGCACGCGGGCGAGAATGCCGGCCTTTTGGCTGCGGGCGGTTTCGCAAAATTCGTTGCCGGGATGCTGCTCGAACATGTTAAAAACCGTCTGGCATGCCTTGGCTCCGTGCTCGATCATGGCCTTGAAACCCTCTTCCCGCCAACCGATCGCCGGGCCGAGCGACACGCCCCAGACTTTTATTTTTCCTTCGTCTTTCACCTTATTCAGCTCGGCCCACAGGTCGTCATTGAATTGGTGCAGCTTGATGTTGTGAGCCATGTATAGATCGAGGTAATCGGTGCCGAGGCGTTTGAGGGATTGTTCCAGAGCGAAGCGCATGAATTTCGGAGAAAAATCCTGTTTGCGTTCCGCATGGGAGCCTGGCACACCGGGGTCGCTATAAAAGTCGTAGCCGAATTTCCCGCCGATCTCGACACGATCCCGCGGCACGGTTTTCAGAAAGCCGGCGAACGATGTTTCCGCGCGGCCGTTGCCGTAAGCGTCGCCGTTGTCGAAATAGGTGATGCCCTGGTTATAGGCGAAATTGCACATGCGCACGGCGTCGGCTTCGGTGTAATGCCCCCACCAATCGACGCCGAAGGGCCAGCAGCCCAGGCAGATCGCGGACACTTCCAAACCGGTGTTCCCAAATTTTCGGCGTTGCATGATGGCTCCAAATCAAAAACGTGTACTTGTATCTACCGCCGCCGCACCGTTGCCGTTCGATATCGCGGCCAATATTTGTGCTCCATACAGCCGAATCTTATTCGGCCCGACGCCTTTGAGCATCCCCAGGGATTGCAAATCCGTCGGCGCCTGCTGTGCGATGAGCCGCAGAACACTGTCGTGGAATATGCAGTAGGGCGGCAATTGGCTTTCCCGCGCCAGTTTTAAACGGATCGCTCGAAGTTGCTCGAATCGTGCGGATTCCGAAGCATTCAGCGTCTCCTCCGTCGCCGGCGCAAAACGCCGAACCACTGGCTGCGGCAATGGCATTTTCCGCGACACCAAATCAGCCAGGCTACTCGGCGGAAGCTGTTGGCTTTTCATGACGCCGACGCCGATTTCCGTCAGTTCCAGCACCGGCCGAAATTTCGTCCCATCCGGATCGCGCTGGCGGACCAATCCCGCTTCGATCAGCCGATGCAGCATAGCGATGATCCGTTTAACTCCATGCGATCGCAGCAAACCGAACACGGACAGATTGGCAAAGTTCCACCGTTCAGTCTTTTCGTTGTTCACACCGCTGAGCACTTCGGCGATCACTTTGACGCCGAACTGGCCGTTCAGACGGGCGATCGCCGACAGCAATTGTTTAATCAGCACCACGATTTCATCATCGACAATCGCCGAACCGGCCTCCTCGATCACCGGCGTTTTGCCTCGCGTGCAGACATCGCACTGACATCCCTGCACCTGCGTTTGATCGCCGAAGTAATCGAGAATCTGCTGGCGGCGGCAGCGGTGGTTGCTGGCGTAGCCGATCATCAAATCCAATTTTTCCTTGGCCCGCTCCTGGCGATGAGCGACCAATTGGGGGCTGGCTCCGGGATTATCCTGGCCGATGTTATCGATGAAATATTCCTGCGTGTAACGGTCCTGATAACTAAACAGCATGGTGCAAATCGCCGGCCGGCCATCGCGCCCGGCGCGGCCCGCTTCCTGGTAATACGCCTCCAGTGTGCCGGGCAAGTTGTAATGAATCACAAATCGCAGGTCGGGTTTGTTGATCCCCATGCCGAATGCGTTGGTGGCGACGGCGATTGACCTGGGCGTTTGCATGAATTGGGTCTGATTGGCGGTACGGGTGGCGGGATCCATGCCGGCGTGATAGGCGAAGATCGGCCGATCCACCAGATTCGCCGACAAGAGCGTGGCCACGGTGTCCACATTTTTGCGGGTCGCACAATAAACGATGCCGCTGCCCTGATCTTTTTTCAGCAGCTCCAGCAAATCGGCATCCTTTTGTTTCACCCGGCTGACCGTGCGGCAAGCGTAACGCAAATTCGGCCGGTCAAACCCGGTGACGTAAATCCGTGGATCGCTCAGCTCCAACTGGTAGACGATATCCTCGCGCACATCTTCGGTGGCGGTGGCCGTCAAGGCGATGGCGGGCGGCGAGCCGATGTCCCGGCGAATCTCCGCCAGCCGGGCGTATTCCGGACGAAAATCATGGCCCCATTGGCTGATGCAATGCGCTTCATCGACCACCAACAATTTCACCGGCAGCTTTGTCAGCAGCGAATGAAACCCGCTATGAAACATCCGCTCGGGGGCGACGTAGAGCAGTCCATTAAATCCGGCTGCCAATTCCTCGAGCACTTGCCGCTGCTGGGACATCGTCAGCGTGCTGTTGAGCAGCAGGGCGGGGATGCCCTCATCGCGCAGCTGCTGCACCTGATCTTCCATGAGGGAAATCAGCGGCGAAATCACCAGCGTCAATTGCTTTTGCACGACGGCGGGCAGTTGATAACACAGGCTCTTACCGGCGCCGGTGGGCATGACGCACAGCACATCCCGGCCGGCCAGGACATCTTCGATCACCTCGCGCTGCGCGGGGCGGAATTCCTCAAGGCCGAAACTTGCCTGAAGGGTGGCGTTTAGATCAGGGGTGGTGTTGGAATCGCAATCCATCGGCGGTGCGATTGTATAGCCGATGTGCGACGAGCAAAAATCACCGAAAAAATTGCTGCTGGAAAAATTAATCCGAATAACCGCCGATGGCTTCCTGAACGCTGCGGGGCGCGGTGACGACGAGATAGCCGTTCCAGTAACGGATGCTGGCCGATCCGCCGTTTTCACGCCAAATGTTGGGGTAAACGGTATCGCGGATCAGGGCGACCAAATCCTGGCCGCGCTCTTCACGGGTTTTGGTTTTCTCGCTACTGGCGCCGCTTGAATTGAACAGACTGCTACCACTGCCAAGACCACTGGAACTGCTGCTATTACCCGTTGATCCGCTGCCGGCGGTTTGGCCGCTGGAGTTATTGGAGCTGGTGGCGAGCAAGCCGACGTTCGGGGCATCCGTGAAATCGGGAATCTCCACGACCAGGTCCTGCACCGGATACACCTGGGTCAACATTTCTTTGTCCGCCAGCTCCTTGGTGGTCACTTCGATCACGCCCTGGTCTACGTAATAGGTCAATGCGGTGCCGCCGCCCGCTTCGGACAAAAGCAGATCAAGCGTTTTGCGCAAGCTCACGTTGCGCAGGTGCATGTTGACATTGGTATCCTGCGAAACGCCGGCGATTTCGATGGCACGCCAGTTCACGTGAATGTTGGCGCTCGACACATCGCGGATGAATTCCAGGGCATCTTTGAGGGCGACATTCTCGAACTTCACCTCGGGCAGCACTTGTCCGAAAGCGGATCGCTGCGCGCGATTTGAGGAAGCGGTGTCAGCGGAGGCGGTGGCGGGAAATGACAGCGGCACAGCGGCGGACAAGCCTAGCGCGGCGGCCATCAGAGCGAAGCGGATCGAGCCTTTCATCGGAAACCTCCTGAAACAAGACGACATCCGACGGAACTTCATTTTGACGCCATTACCCGTGCGTCACGTGCTCATCTTCCGGCACGCGCGGGGTAATCGGTTTGCCGGTGTATGGATCATACTGCTGCACGGTTGTCTGCGAAGTCTGTTGTGGCGGCAACTGCTGGGCGGGCGGCGCGGGCTTGCGATCGATATCCTGATCGACCTGCGTCACATCATCCTCGATGCCTTTGAGACCCTTTTTGAATTCGACGATCCCCTTGCCGAGGCTGCGGCCAACTTCCGGCAGACGCTTGCCGAAAAGGAGCAACGCGATCGCCGCGATGACCAGTAAATCCATGCCCATCGGCATGCCAATGGCCAGCGGAATTAGAAAACGGCTATGTTCAAGCATAAGTTCCTCGTCAAGACCGCTTATTCCGGCGGAACCTTCCAGCGGCGTCCATCTGATTATACGCTCGGCAAGCAGAAAGGTTAAACAAAAGAAATATCCCGAAATAGGTAATTTCGTCTGTTATGAACGGTGGCCCGGCTTTACGGGACCAAATGCCCATGATATCTGTTGCCCAAATTCCCCAACTCTGGAGGCCTGAGGATGAACGAGCAGAATGATAAAAAGTCCAATATTCCCGCCAATCGCCGTGATTTTCTTAGAACATCGGCGTTAATCAGCGCCGGCGCATGGATCGCCGGGTGTACCGCCAGCACGGAAAAACCCAAAACCGTGGCCCAGGCGGCTCCGATGGCGCAGCCGCCTGCCGAAGCGCCATTGCCCACATCCCGGCCGAACATCGCCTGCATCGGCATCGGTGGCAAGGGAGACGGCGACAGCACCCACGCCGGCCGGTTTGGCAATATCGTGGCCATCTGCGACGTCGACGAGCGTAGCTTGGACAAAAAGGCCAAGGAATTCCCCAAGGCCAAGCGATACAACGATTACCGCAAGATGTACGAGGAAATGGGCAACATGATCCAGGGCGTCACCGTTAGCACGCCGGATCATCATCATTTCATGGCGTCGATGATGGCGATCAAGCTGGGCAAAAATGTTTATTGTCAAAAGCCGCTGACGCATACCGTGGCCGAGGCCCGTGCCCTGCGGGAAGCGGCGCGCAAAGCCAAAGTGATTACGCAAATGGGTAATCAGGGGACGGCCAACAGTGAATTGCGGCGCGGCGTCGAATTGCTGCGGGCCAATGCGCTGGGCGCGGTGAAGGAAGTGCATATTTGGACCAATCGCCCGGTATGGCCGCAAGCGCCGATCATCATGGCCAGGCCGCCGGAGGACCCGGTGCCGAATTATTTGAACTGGGACCTGTGGATCGGTCCCGCTCCAATGCGGCCTTACAGCGGGCAAATTCAAAACAACGGCCATCCGCCTTACCACAATTTCAATTGGCGTGGCTGGTGGGATTTCGGCACCGGCGCGCTCGGCGACATGGGTTGCCATACCGCCAATATGCCGTTCATGGGCCTGGAGTTGGGGTATCCCACGAGCATTCAGGGCGAATGCGGCGATTTGAATCCGGAAACCTATCCAAGCTGGGCGACGGTGGCATACGAATTCCCCGCGCGCGGCAGCAAGCCTCCGTTGAAGCTGACCTGGTGGGAAGGACACAAGACCGAAAACGGCCAAAAGGTGCGCAACATTCCCGGCCACAAGGTGACGGCCGGCTTTGATCTTCCCGAAAGCGGCTCGCTGGTGATCGGCGATAAGGGGATGATGATGTCGCTGAGCGATTACGGCTCCGATAACGAAATTATTCTCAATGCGATGGAAGATTTCGGGCCGATCTCCGTTCCGAAGACACTTCCGCGCCATGCCTCGAACAACATGGATGAGTCACAGAAACGAGAATGGATCGCCGCCTTTGCCGGGGGTCCCAAGCCGCTGTCCAATTTCGAATACGCCGGCAAGCTGGCTGAATTCATTGTGCTCGGCAACATCGCCATCCGCATGCAAGGAGCGAAACTGCTATGGGACGGGCCGGGCATGAAGTTCACCAATAACGAAGAGGCCAATCAATATTTGAAGACGGATTATCGGGAGGGTTGGTCGGTGTGAGTGGATTCCTCGGGTCCTCGATCTGCGGTTGCGCGCGCCGACTCTTCGACGCAGTTGTGATTCCGACGCACCGGTCCTATGCGCTGCATATATCGCCGGCTGCCGGCAGATTTATTGCTATTGGTGGCGCTCTAATAATGGCGACATTTTTAACGAGAGAGGTCCTTCGCGGTGTGCTTCGCACAAAATACGGGCGACTGTGGATACGCCGCGAGGACCATCCGATTACATTCTGGTTTTTGAGTATCCTGGGCTATTTGTTCATTGTCGCTTGGCTTGCCTCTGCGTTCTACTTCTCCAGAAATGCGTGATTTCGCGGCGGACCCTACGGCAAAGTTCTGCGGGTCGATGACCCCAACAACTCCTGCAACCGCACCATATCCGGCGGCAGCGGCGCTTTTAGGGTCATGGTTTGCAGCGTCACCGGATGCACGAACGTGATCTCCGCGGCGTGCAAGGCTTGGCGTTCAAAGTGGAATGTTCCTTCACCATCGACGAGATGAATCTGCCGGCCGCCATACATGGTATCGCCGACGAGGGGATGGCCGATCGCCGCCATGTGGACGCGGAGTTGGTGCGTGCGGCCGGTTTTTGGCGTCAGTTTCACCCGGGCAAATCCACCGGCGGGCATCGGTAGTTTTTTATCACTGGCGTGATCGCTGTTGCTGAATGCCGACGCATCCAGCGGCCGCAGCGCTTCCTGCACCTGATACATGGTTACCGCCGGTTTCGCGCCGCTTTCGATTTTCCGCACCGCCTGTTTTTCCCGGACGAATTTGTCCTTGCCGATCGGCATGTCGATCACATCGCCTTGCAGCGCGGGAACGCCGTGGCAGATCGCCAGGTATGTTTTTTGAATCGTGCGATTTTCAAATTGCCGGGCGACACGCCAATGGGCTTCATCGCTTTTGGCGACCAGCATGATGCCAGTGGTGTTGCGGTCCAGGCGGTGCAGAATGCCGGGCCGCCAATTGCCGTTAATCGTGCTCCATTTTTGGCCGTAATGCACCAGCCCGTTCACCAGCGTTCCCGTCCAGCGGCCGCGCGCGGGGTGCACGACCAAATCTGTCTGCTTATTCAGGGCGAGCAAATGGTCATCTTCATAAATAATTTCCAGCGGAATCGGCTCGGGAATTAATTCATTAACCGGTTCCGGCGGGGCGACCGTGTCGATCTCATCCCCTTGATGCGGCCGATAGCTCGCCTTGATCACCCGGCCATTTACTTTAACCAGACCTTCCTCGATTAGCCGCTGCACGCCGTTGCGGGATAGATAGGGGATGCGATCGGTCAGATATTGATCGATGCGGCGTGTCAGGTCCTTGCCGACGTGAAAATGCAAATGCTCGACATCGCCTTCCTCGATTTCCGCGGAAGCGATCGGCTCGGTTGCTTCGTTATCGGATTGTTCGCCCGCTTGTGCCACGGCTTCATTGTAGGGCAAATCAATTCACTTCGGATGCGTGGCGGGCTGCGTAGTCGCTGGAAGAAATGGAATGGCGGGGGCAGGAGTGGTGGGCAAGTCCAGGGAAGGCAGCGAATCGAACGACTGCGGTGACGGCAGCTTTTCGGGATTAATCAGCGGTGCGATCTCGTGTTCGCTCACCATCGGCGGCACCGCCAGCTTATCCAGCGATGCGAGCTTCTCCCTGGCCTGCGCGTGGTACACGGCCGGGGCGATCGGATCATCCACGATGGCCTGGTATTGCTCACGGGCGGCTTTCCAGTCGGCATGATCTTCCGCCAGCGCCGCCAGCCCAAACCGCGCGGCCAGCATGTTCATATGCTGATCCGAATATTTCTCGAGCACCTTTTTATATGCCGCCGTCGCCTCGGAGTACGCCTCATCTCGGGATGGGCTGATCGGTATCGATGCCTGCGTCGTCGCCGCCGCCGGCCTCGGCAGGGTGGCCATGAACAAATTGATATCTCCCCGTACCAGCAATGCCTGGCTCAGCATCGCCGGATCGTGGCTTTGGCTCTCCACATTATCAAGATTCTCCCGTGCGTTAACATAATCGCCCTGCAGGCTGTTCAGGAACCGGCTGTCCAGCGGCTCCGACAAGGAGCTTCTTCCGGGTGTACGCAGAACTTGGGATTCCGCAATCGCCCGGGCCAAAAACTCCCGCGAATTGGCCCGCTTGCTGAGCGCATCATTAATCCGCAGCAGCACAATCAGCGTGATAACGATCAACACCGACACGATGATGATGATTCGGCGCAGCCAAATCTTGCCGAAGTTCGGGAGCTGGACGATTTTGGTAGCCAGCGCATTTTGCTGCAAAGCGTGGCGGCGTTCGGCTTTCATAGGGTCGGGAAGTGTAATGATGTTTGCGGTCAAGGGCAAACGAGGGGCGCGGCCGGCGACCGTCCCTAACGATCTTTCCATGGCGATGGCTCTTTGCGCGTCCAAGTGCTGATGAAGTCGGGATTCTCAACAACTTCTCCCGTCGACCTCAGGCGGTAGGTGCCTGGCTTTGCCGGTTTCAGAGATCTGATATCGGGAGGCAATGAGAACTCTTCACCGTTGGCCTGCATGACGAAAATCCCCCGCTCGGTGATTCTAGTGATCTTTCCATGGAACTGCCGCTTCTCAATGACCTTTTCTTTGTGGTCCAGATACGTGATGCCGACCAGAAGATGTTTGCCGAGGTATTGGTCGAATTCCGTTGTCATCGGAGTACTCGAGCAAAAACACGTCACCAGATCAAAGCCATCATGAGCTCGTCAATGAATTCACCATTACGCAGGACAGCCTTTCGGAGAACACCCTCCGCTGCGAATCCGAGCCTTGTGTAGAGCCGAATAGCCCGTTCATTATCCGCATACACCTGAAGATCAAGTCGACGGACGCAGCCGGACTCTTTTGCATGGCGGATCGCCGCGGTGAGCAGGGCGGTGCCGATGCCACGGCATTGCCAGGCGGATCGAACGGAAATGCTGAAGGTGGCGCCGTGGCGGGTTGCTTGCCGCTTGCCACCGGAGTAGTTCAGCATGCCGACGATACTCCAGTCCACCTCGGCAACGCGAAAAAGACTGTTCGGTGAGGCTGCAGCTTTGGCGAGAATCTCGCGTTCTTCCTCCACCGAAACCTGAAACTCGCCGGGCTGCATGGGAAGCCACTGCGAAGCCTCTACGGCCATGTGGTGGACGTGGGAAATGAGTTGCTCGGCATCGTCTGGTCTGGCTGGGCGAATGATGAATTCCGCGATCTCCGCCACGTTAATCTTCCTCCAAACGTAAATTCTGCCGGGGCCTTGGCGTTGCCCCCGCCATTGTCAACGCGTGGCAAGGGAAATCCAGCTTATTGCGATTGGTTATTCGATGATCGATCGGCAATGCGTACAGTTTGGCTTATCCGTGATTCGGTCGAAACCTATTGCTTCGTAAAACGCTGATGCATCAGCGTCATCGGTGCGGAGATGCAGCATGTGGAAGTGATCTCGTGCGTCATCCGTTACTCTCTTCATGATCGCTGATCCCAAGCCACGCCGGCGCTGCGCCACTGCAACATACAAACGACGGACTCGGCCGATCACCGGATCGCCGGCAAACGGATCGATGTTCAGGCCGCACACCGCCACGACATGATCCTGCGAAACGGCAAAATAGGCTCGTTCGCCAAGGCGATTGAATCGGTTGCTGCCGTCCGCCCATTCGGCCATCAATCGAGCCACCATTGTGCGACCGTCAGCCTTTGCATCCAGAGCCAATTCGGCCAGCAGTGCTGGATCGTTTAGTTGGGATATCATGGGCCAACTCGATCGCATAAGGAATAGGTTTGGTTGTCATTGGATCGCAGCCGACGCCTTTGAAATCCTACCAATGCCGTAGCACCGAGTCGCCGGTGCCGACGTAGATTCCGCCAAAGGCGTCGGCCTTCCCGTAAAAGCTTACATGCGGCCAACCTGGGACGCTCACCGGAAGCAATAGCGTGAAACTGCCATGCCCCTTCGTGATTGTCGTCGTTTGCGCCTTGTTCCAGAACCCACGCCCATTGGCGGAGTCGCGTGCCGTCACCGATGCGGCCAAGGTCGCCTCATCCTGTGATGCCAAGGTATAGGTGCCCGATATGCGGTAGATGCCGCCTTGCATTTCGCTATTGGTTCCATGCACGTCCGTGATGGTGATCTGGTCACCTGGTTGAAACTGGGTTAAGCCCTGCTCGAAGGCAATCGTGAAGGGGAAGTCATGCCGAGGCGATTCTTTCACCTGCAACTCGGCGTGCTGGGTGGCTGGCCGATTCGCCGCACAGCCTGCTGTGACCACCAGTAACCCCAAAAATGACACGGTGATTCGCTTCAGCATTTGATCTCCAATGGTCGTTAGATCATCGTTTCCGTAGCGGAAACCTTTCTTGCCAAACGATGCGTGTAAATAGCAAAGCGAAGGTACCGCAGAACAGGGCAGCAAGCACCGCCATGGTGGGTGCGGTCCGGATGTGAATGATGGCCGCCACGGCTCCGTACCAAAACAGCGCAGCCGGCAGCATGTACCGCAGATGCCACCGCTGCGAATACCACGGAACTCGAACTCGTCGAGGATCGTCCATGTGCAATGGCTCACATTCTAGCGTCACGCCGCATTCGGCCAAAACTAAACGTGTGCGGTTTGGTACTTTTTAATGGGCGAGCCAAGGACCTGCCGCACCGCAGCGGCGATGGCGGAGATGATGATGGATTCTCGGAGATGCGTATCTAACGGGTTTTCAGCAGATATCTCTGCCGGATTGCGGCGACTACTGCGTGAAGCGAAAGTACGACCAATCGCTCCAAGCACTTTCGCCAGTCGCATCGATGGCCTTAACCCGCCAGCGTCCCGGCTGGGCACCTTCGAAGCGATCATTAAGGGTCTGCTTCCCTGTCCGATACGCGAACATTGGCTCCGATGCCTTTGTCCAATCTCCGAACTTCTCATCATTGCCGCAGCAGGTGGAATCATATTCAAACAGATATTGAGCATTGGGAGGAGTACCGGCCGCCGGCTTCCACCGGTAGAAGAGCTCTCGTGGATAATAGCTGAATACGCTGTGATTGGGCGGATATACCAGCGTGGGAGGCTGCAGTGTCGTGTTCGGCTTGCCGGGCTCGTACGACTCCATGTCGATGAAGTCGCCGCCGATCCGCAGGGTGTCCGAATAATCGTGATACGCGTATGGGCCATGAGGCGCCTTCGCGCAATTGCTTCCGGTTAGTGCCATTGCACCGACGGCTAATGTCCGAATCAATCCGAGAAGTGCTGGTGGCCGTTTGGCAGAAAGTATATTAACTCTGCAACTGGGCTTAAATGCCAATACAGGCTAACGTCGAGGATCCTCCATGTGCAATGGCTCACATTCTATCTTGACCACCGAATTCGGCCAAAGTTAAACCTGTGCGGTTCGGTACGTTTTCTTGACACCTTGGGGACCGAAACTTATCCTCGGTGTGGCAATAAACTTGGGCCATCGTCCGCACAGCCTTGGTGTGTCGAGGTCCCATAATCGGCTGTGCCCGCTGAATCCTGCATGGCGATTCCCGCGCGTTCTCACCCTCGGAGGTCAGCACCATGATGTCAACGCATTCTTCTGTGCGAGTTTTAGCGCGATCCGTTGTTTTGGTTTGCGCTCTGGGTTTTGCGGGATTGGCGTGGGGTGATGACGCCGTCACCGATGCCAAGACACCACCGGCTGCCCCTGCCGCAACCCTGGCTCCGGCGGATCAAAGTGCTCCCGCCAGCCAGCCTGCCGCCACCCAGCCCGCGGCCCCGGAACAGCCGGTGCTCATCGAACCAGCCGATGCGCCGCTGATCAAATTGGTCGATGATTTCTGGCATTACGGAAAAATCGCCCGGTACGATCTGGCCAACGAAGCTGGCAAGCGGATCCTCTCTTCCGGCTCTGCCCCGGCCGATGTGCTGGCGGCGTTTCAAAGCGTGACCCGGGATCGCGGCGACGACATCAATAGCTGGCTGCTGCGCTGGGAAGAAATCGACACCGTGAAGGATGTGTCGGGCAAATTGCTCGCCGTCATCAAGCAGGGCCGCGACTCGCACCGGATGGATGTGGCGTTCATCAAGGAACAAATCGAGCGGCTATCGGTCAATGAGCGTGGCTATCTGAATGGCCTGGAAAATCTCCGCCAATCGGGCGAAATTGCCGTGCCGTTCATGATCGATTATCTGAAGGACGGTTCCAAAGCGCAGTATCACGCCGCCATTCGCCAGGCCCTGACCGACATGGGCCGATCGGTGCTCAATCCGCTTGTGGCTTGCACGGAAATGAAAAATGATCCGGGTACGCTGATCAGCCTGATCGACGTGATGGCGAACATTGGCTACGGCGATGAAGTTCCGTATCTGGCCAAGCTGGCCGGCGGGCAGGATGTTGCCCCGGCGGTGAAGGCGGCGGCGACTCGGGCCTTGCAGCGCATGGGCAAAGGCGATCCCGCCACGCTCGACACGGCGGCCCTGTTTGCCGAGCTCGGTGACAAATTATATTACGGAACCGCCTCGATCACTTATGATTTGAAAAATCCCGTGGCGTATGTCTGGTTCTACAGCGACACCAACGGGCTGTATAAACAGGAAGTCACACCCGCCGCCTGGGGCGATATCATGGCGATGCGGGCCGCGGAATATTCTCTCAAGGCCAACGCAAGCAAGCCGGATGCGGTGAATCTCTGGCTCGCTGCGGATTACAAACGTGAAGTGGATTTGGGAACCGCCGGCGTCGATCCGATCAACAAGGGTCAGCCGTCCGCTACGTTCTACGGCATGCAAGCGGGTGTTTCGTATCTCAATGCGGTGGTCGATCGGGCCATGCGCGATCACAACGCTGCCGTGGCATTAAAGGCTATTCAATCCCTGGCATTGGTGGCCGGTCAGGCGAATCTTTACAACAACGATGTCAAGCCGCTGGTTGCCGCACTCAGTTATCCGGATCGGCAGGTGCGATTCGAGGCTGCCCTGGCCGCAGCGGTGGCGTTGCCGCAAAAACCGTTTAACGGGCAGGAGCAGGTCGTCACCGTATTGGCCGAGGCATTGGCTCAAAATGGCAATGCCCAGGCGTTGGTGCTCGCCGGCACGCAGGATGCGTACAACAAACTGGTCGCCCAGCTCAAGGTCGCCGGTTATGGCGCCGTCGGCGGCACAACGCCGGAGCAGGCGATCAACAGTTCCCAGCAAGCCGCGGCGATCGATGTCATCGTCATCGACACCACCAGCGGCATCGATCAGGCGACGGCGCAGCGGATGCTCACTGCATCGTCGGCGAATCCCCGCTTGTCGCAGTTGGCACGAGTTTTCATCGGCGCCAGCGAACAGGCCAATGCGTTTTCTCCCTTGGCGATCGGCAATCCGCTCGTGACCGTCACGACAGCCAGCGAAGGCGCCCAGCTTGGTCCGGTGCTGCAAAAGGCCCGCAATCGCAGCGGAGCGCTGCCGTTGGATAATGACACGGCCCTGGCTTATGCCCTGCGCAGCGCACAGGCGATGGGCAAGCTCGCCATCAGCCGCGGGCAGATTTTGAATTTGAGCGATGCCCAGCCGGTGTTGCTCGCGGCACTCGGTGATTCACGGCCGCAGCTTGCCCAGGCGGCGGCGGAAGTGCTCGGCCTCCTTGATTCTCCCGCGCCGCAGCCGGCGCTTTTGGCCCAGGCCGCCGATGATAAAACCGCCGATGAGTTGAAAGTGGCCTTCCTACACGCCGGCCGCACCAATGCGGTTTTCTTCGGCTCACGATTGAGCGGCGATCAAGTCGAATCGCTACGGAAAATCGCCGATACCGCCGCCAATCCTTTGGTCAAAAACGCCGCCGCGGAATTTTTGGGTGCTTTGAATCTTCCTTCCGATCAGGCCAAGACGCTGATCGTCAAGCAGGCGAAGGTGAATTGACAGCCATCTAGAGCAGTGCGTCCTCGCCTCTAGCGCGATTTGCTGAGGTTACGTATGCTACGGCTGTTTCCTGAGAAAGGAGCGGTCTGCATGGAAGCATTTTCCCTGGCGGTGCGGCGGCGGATCATCGAACT
>Ga0302325_10001519_pt1 | contig 59048 bp, 66 predicted proteins | sample Palsa_T0_2_FD_201948 | JGI IMG/M metagenome (GOLD analysis project Ga0302325, IMG submission 201948) | Peat permafrost microbial communities from Stordalen Mire near Abisko, Sweden - Palsa_T0_2 | ecosystem: Environmental > Terrestrial > Soil > Palsa > Peat permafrost | place: Sweden: Abisko... | reverse complement strand
GACCGACATACCTACAGCGCTCTGAACTTCGCGCTCGAGGTAGGCGGCTTGCTCCTCCGGAGTGAGATCTATCACCGGCGTACCCGCATCTGTATACGTGACCAGCATGACCACAGGGTACTACGGGCCGGGGAGAAGAAAGCGAGGAGCCGGCGAGCCGTGAAGCTTAAGTTGCCGCTTGCCCCCAGGTGAGACTGTGGTTCATTTCACGGGCGAGGCTCCACGCCACGCCTTCCGCGGCGCTACGCGACAGCTTCGCTGCCCTTCCGGCTGATACCCAGGAGCGCAGTGACGGAGAAGACATCCATGTCCCCGGTGTCGAGCTCTCCGGCAGCGAAGGCCCGCCTGAACTCGGCGACCGAGATGCCCACAGCGCTCTGCACTTCGCGCTCGAGGTAGGCGGCCCGCTGCTTTGGCGTGAAGCGGACGATCGGCGCCAGGTCCGTGTCCCGGCGAGCTTTGCTGCGGCTCGACGCAACGCCGTTCGACGTCGAGCGGGCTTTGGACCGGGTCACGGGCTTGGCAGCGGTGGTCGTGCGCTTCTTCATCGTGGCCATGGACTCAGGATAAACCGCCCAGTTCCGTCCCGGCCACCTACCCAGGAATCCAACCCAACAAAAACCAGCAGGTCACTCGACCTTCTCCTCGTCGCCGCGATCGTCAGGGGCGCCGGCGTCTAGCCGCGCGCGGCGCACATCCAGGACCGCTTGATAGGCCAGGGCCTGGCGCCTGGAGTCGGGGTCCGGAGAGGCATCGGCGATCCGCAAGAGATCGCGCAAGTGAGCCACCCGAATCTCTGCGCCGTCGATCTCGACCGTGTCGGCGTCGCGCGCCAGGTCAGCGAAGCCGGTCGTGCCGGGGGGGAGCACCGTGACGAGCAGCCCCTCACGCGAGGGCAGCTCGTTCAGCGCGTCCTCATCCTGCGCGCAGACCTCGACCGTAGCGCCGCCGAGCACGAGCGGTGAACCGTGCAGCGCACCGGCAACCTCGCCGAGCACGATCGTGGGCACGTCGCTGTCAGCCAGCGCTTCCAGGACCGGGACGGCATCGAACGCTCCCGGAGGGGTCAGCCGGCGCACGCGCTGCAGCGGGGCGTGGTCCAGCTGGATCGCGATCTGTGGCCACCACGAGCGATCCTCCCGAGCGAGATGAGCGTCGAGTTGCAGAGCACACGCCCGCGCAACGGCCTGGACCTCGTCATAAGAGGGGTGACGATCACCACGCTCCCAGCGCGCGATCGTGGCCTGCCGGCACCCCATCCGCTCCGCGAGCTCGCGCTGAGTCAAGCCCGCCCGGCGACGAGACATCAAAACCAGATCACCACCCGTCATACCAAAATGGTATCAGGACACCGGGCGTGGGGCGAAGCGATGGCCGCCCGTGGGGGCAGTTCAAGCGGGAGGTGCAGACGATCGGCGTGGTGCTGCGCGGCACTACGCGACAGCGCTGTGCCCGTCATGGCTGATATCCAGGAGCCCGGTGACGTAGAAGACGTCCATGTCCCCGGCGTCGAGCTCGCCGGCGGCGAAGGCCCGCTTGAACTCGGCGACCGACATGCCCACTTCGCGCTGCACCTGGTGCTTGAGGTAGGCGGCCCACTGCTTCGGCGTGAAGCGGACGATCGGCGCCACACCCGTCTCCCGGGGAGCTTTGGTCCGAGTCGACGCAACGGCTTTCGACGTCGAACGGGCTTTGGCCCGGGTCACGGGCTTGGCAGCGGTAGTTGTGCGCTTCTTCGTCGTGGCCATGGGCTCAGGATACACCGCCCAGTTCCGCCCCGGCCGGCTCACTGCGTGGATAGCTTCGGGCGCTTTTACTGCTTGACGTGAGCGTGCGGCGGCTTAGCGTGTGCAGCGACAGCTTCGCGAACTGACGTCAGGAGCTTTCGAAGGGCCTTGAGCCCCCCGAAGGATACTCCGGAGGGCACCGAAACCTGAGGAACCTCGGATGGTTCGGGCAGTGGAGCCGGAGATCGTTTTTCAGCCATGCGTCAAGTATGCCCCGTTGGCGGACATCTGGTGGCTACTGGAACAAACGGACGATGCCGAATGCCGCAGGGTGATCAGTATGACGCGCGCGCCCACGCGCGAGCAACCCGCGCACGAGAAGAACCTACGAGATGTAGGCCCCATCCCAATCAAAGTCCGCCCTGAAGTACTCGGCGGCGAATCGTCCTGTACGGAAAAACCGTACATCCCTCTACGGTAAACCCGTACAGCCGCTCGAGGCTACGCTACCGATCGCCGCCAATCTACGCTACCGATCGCCTGATCTATGTGCCCGAGATAGCCGATACCGACTGGTTGCAAGAGTTGCAGATTTTGGCTGGCGACGTTAGGATGAGCCTATGGAGATCCTGAGCCCTGAGGACCGAGTGGTGCTGTGGCGTGCGGCGATCGAGGCCGATGGAAGCCGCCGCGAGGCCCTGGTACATGCAATTGCCAAGGAGGTCGTCGATAGTCTCGGCGCGCTGGATCTGTACGAGGACCAGTACGCGCAGCTGACTCTCGAGAGCCTCGGGGCCCTCGACGATGCGGGGCTCTTCGCCAGTGACAGTCTGCGTAGGTGTTTGGAGAATCTGCACGAGCCCGGTGGGGGCGCGGACTTGCTCGCCGCCGAGCTCGCGGGGCTGCTGCGTGCCGCGGCCGACGTCGAGCACCTTGGTGTTGAGCGCCGAGTGCGCGCGGTCGAGATGGCGTCACAGTGGCGAGAGCATGTTCTCGGGCGCCGGCGTCCGGAGCCGGCGTATCTGAGCGTCGGGGATGTCGCGGCACGCTTCGGGGTGACCACGCAGGCGGTGTACAAGTGGCTGCAGAAGCAGCGGATCGAGGGGACGCGAGGGCCCGGCGGGTCTTGGCGGATCCCGGCTGCGCAGTTCGAGCGCGACACGCGCCCGGCGAGCTCACGTGAGCGCCTGGACAGCTTGCAGGCAGGACTCATCAGCCTGCACGGCGACAGTGACCTGCCGGCCAGCTGACTGTGATCCGCCAAGCCCACCCCCAGGACCGCCCCGGCGTCGTGACAACCGTGACGGCGGCCTTCGCGCAGGACCCGGGCTGGGCGTTCATCCTGGGCAAGGAGTACGAGCGCCTGGTAGCTGATTTCGTTGGGGCGACGTTCGATGTGAGGGTTGGGGGTAAGAACGTGTGGGTCACGGACGACCTGGCGGCGGTGGCGATGTGGGACCCGCCGGAGGGGGGCGAGGACTCGGCTGGGGGATACGCCGAGGGAGTGTGGGCGCGGTATCGCGCGATTGCGGGCGAGGAGGCGTGGGACCGATTGGCGCGCTACAAGGAGGCTGTCGCCGCCGCGTATCCGGCAGAGCCCTACTGGTATCTCGGAGTGCTGGCCACCGACCCGAAGCGCCAACGCGAGGGCCTGGCAACCGCGCTGCTGAGCCCGATCATCGAGGAGGCCGACCGACTCGAAATCCCATGCTGCCTGGAGACATCGACAGCGGAAAACCGCCGCTTCTATGAACGTCGAGGCTTCACGCAGGCGACAGAGATCATCCTGAAAGGCGGGCCAGATACGTGGTGGCTACGCAGGGATCCAAAGGGGATGGCCGCCAAGTGAGTCGGGGATAGGGAAAACAAACAAGTACACGAGGCACCAACGGTGGCTGAGCAGAACATGGCGGGGTGGGGTGAGGGGGGGATGAGATGGATGGGAGACAACAAAGCAGGCAGCCGGAACCGAAGGCAAGTGTCGCCGGTCACAGAGGTGGGATGATCGAGCCAAAGGATCAGGGACAGGATCCAGCAGTCGCCAAGATCGCTGGTAGGCCGTCGACAGGCTTGACTCCTCGAAGTAGCCGGATCACAACACCTCCGGCGCACCGCCGCAGGGCAGACAGCGTGACGCGCGCGCCCGCGCGCGCGAGCAACCCGCAACGCGCGAGAAGAACCCGTGAGATGTGGAGCTCGATCCATGCAGACCACTGTAGAGCCGCAAGGCCCACCGCCTCCCCTACCGAGCAGACTCGGAGGAGGCTGGCGCAACAGGCGCATCGGCCTTACTGAGGCCCTCCGACGCCACAACGGGAGCGCGTTTGTCCAGCTCCTTGATTCTGTCCGACAGCTCCTGACAGCGATCCGCACGATCTTTGTTTAGCTGGTAGTCGACCCAACGGCAGACGCCGCCAATGCCAGCGAAAGCGATGACCGTAATCCAATGGGCATCCAGCACCCAACCTGCAGGTTTGACGGTCTTGCTTTCCGTCCCGTACAGCGCTATCAGCGACAATGCCGCCGCGGCCGCAACGCTCCACGAGCCGATTGTCCAAGCAGATAGATTCTCAAGTGGATTACGGGCGACAGTCAGCACTTCAACAGCGAACCGGCGAACCTCAGCACGTCCCACTGGCACCATCTCCTGCTCTGCGTCCGCTATGAAGGCAATACGGGCCGCAGGATGGTAGCTGCCCTCGGCGGCGGCCTGTTGGCCGGCTCGGTAGACACTCATTGAGGCGGCTCCTGGGGCCCAACAAGGCCAGCCTTAGGCGCTGCAATATGGACGATATGTCCGCAGTTGTCGCACGTGATTGGCAGCATGGGGCGCACGCTGTCCGTCGCCCAGCCCTGCTCCACGACCAGACGTTCGCCAACGGCCCAACTGTTTGTGCCGCAGAACGGACAAGCGGGCGGGGGGTCTCCCCACTTCTCGGTGATCCACTGAACTGCTCGCTCCGCCATGTCGGGCGGCACCTCGGCAAACCACACCGCCCGAACGCGCTCTCTCCAACGCTCGTCCGTAAGATCGACGTCCGGGTGGAGAGCCTGGTCGTTCTCTGTAGGTCCCGCCATACGCGCAGCCTAAAGCCAATGGCCCTTCGAATGTTGCGAAGTTGGCTCACTACTTGTCTGGCTGCGCGAGCTTGCCCATCGCCACGCGAACCGCGCCAATCTTCGGCACGGTATCTCGATCGGCTGGTATAGGTTGCGTCCTCAGCCAGTCTCGCTGCACTCCTGACAGCGGTATCCGTCGGCCGATCGAGCCGCCTGGTTCGGATGACCAATGCATAGATCGCGAGGATGGCGGATGGCAGGACCGTGTCGCTGTGTGCCGAACACCTCGCCATGGCGGCTCAGGATGATGCGCGGGAGCGGGAGATGCGGACGCTGTTCAATCTCGTGCGTGCTCCGGAGGCTGGCCGCAGCGATGTGGACGCGATGCTGGAGCTCAAGGGACGCGCGGTCCCGCAGCGGCTGCGCGGCACGCAGGTCAGCTTCGAGCTGAAGTCGGCCACCGGCGGGCGAGCGAACATCTCCACGGTCCGGGACTTCGGGTTGCACCACATCGAGAAGTGGCGGGAGTTGCACTGGCTCTTTGGGATCTACGGGCGCGATGCCCGCGGCGATCAGATTCTGCAGTACTGCCTCTATGGATCTCCCGCCAAGATGAAGCCGTGGTTCGATCGCATGGCAGCTTACATCGCCCCGGACGTCGCGCTCGCCGCGCACGTACCACAACTCATTACAGATAAGACACTGACGGCCGTCCTTGGTACGTCTAGGCGCTTCTCGTCCGAGGACGCCAAACGCCTGATGAAGAACCAGTTTGGGGCCGAGCAGTATGAGGCGAGATCTGATCCGAAGACGGGCGGATACTCGCGCAAGGCGATGCTTGAGATGCTTCGTGAGCGGTGCGCCTACGTCATCCAACGTGGGTCCACGCTGAACAACCCGCACATCCCGGCGAGCCACTTCGCTGGATGGGAGCGGATCGTCGAAGATCACGCTGCGCGGCTGCGCGAGCTCGTCATCGAGGCCCTGCCGCGCTCCTGAAGCATCCGAGGTGATCCATAGGGTCTCTCCAGTGAGCAGAGCTGGGAACCAGGAGATTCAACAGACCCCCGACCGCAAGGGCGGGACGCAGGCCTCGTGGTACAGCGGCTGGGATCTGAGCGACGAGCGGAGGGCCTACTTCCGTGAGCGCTCACGGAAGTCGCACGCGGCAAAGCTCAGGGCGCTGAGCGACGAGCGCATCGAGCCGATCCATCCGATCAACACCCCGACGCTCGATCCGGCGATGCTGATGCCGCAGGTGGATGCAAACGGGATCGCTTCGTTGTCGCTGTTCACCGGCGGCGGCGGCCTGGATCTCGGCTTCGACCGCGCAGGGTATGCCCATGTGGTTTCGTTCGACACGCTGGAGGCTGCCGGGCGGACACTGCTCGCCAACCGGCCGGGCTGGGATGTCCGCTCGGGTGCCGAGGGCGACGTGCAGGGGGTGGACTGGCGCGCTTGGCGCGGAGCCGTCGATGTCGTCCATGGAGGACCCCCCTGCCAGCCGTTCTCGGTCGCGGGACGTCAGAAGGGACATGCCGACGAGCGCAACATGCTGCCCGAGTTCGTCCGAACGGTACTCGCCATCAAGCCATCCGCGTTCGTAGCCGAGAACGTCACGGCCCTGGCGGGTCCCAAGTTCGCGGACTATCTACGCAAGGAATTCCACGACAAGCTCGCGGGCACATACAAAATCTCGATGTTCAAGCTCGCCGCCCACGAGTTCGGGGTTCCACAGGTGCGCAGACGCGTGTTCATGGTCGGCTTTCGCTCAGCGAAAGCGTTCTCACGCTTCGCCGCGCCGACACCAACCCACAGAGCCGATCATCTGACCGGCGGGCCGATCTCACTCGCCGCCGCGACAGCAGCCCCTACTCCTGGCGCGCGACATGCACTCGGTCTCGCAGACATCGGCTTCGACGCGTTGACCCCTACGCTGCGCAGCACCCTCACCGGTCCACGCCACACCACATCAGTGCTGAACAGCGCAAGCGCCCAGCAGACCTGGTTCCGGCTCGGCATCTGGCCCAACGGCGTCGCCCCCACGAGGGAGGCAGCCCAGAACTTCGTCGCGGAGAACGGCCACTTTCGTCTCTCAGTAGCCGATTGCGCTGTGCTGCAGGGCTTCCCCGCAGACTGGCAGTTCGACGGCGCGGTGTATCTGGCGCTCGGACAACTCGGCAACAGCGTCGCACCTCCAGTCGCCTACCAGGTGGCGAAGGCTGTCGCCCAGGCACTCGTCGGCTGAACACGAGCAGACCAGATGCCTCGCCGGGCCGTAGCATCTGCCCATCGGCGCTTCTCGTATCCAATCGCCGTCGTCCTCGCCTGGCCCTACTCCGGCACCGTCGAGTTACGTCGCGCTGCGCACGATGCAGGCCAACCGCAGAGTCGACACACGACCCGAGATGCAGCTTCGCTCAGAGCTTCATCGGCAAGGTCTTCGCTTTCGTAAGGACGTCGTCGTGAAGACCCCCTCAATACGTGTCAAGGTCGATGTCCTCTTCCCTCGCCAGCGGATCGCGGTCTTCGTCGACGGCTGCTTCTGGCACGCATGCCCTGATCACATGACGTGGCCGAAGGCAAACGCCGACTGGTGGCACGCGAAGCTCACTCGAAACCGCGGGCGGGATCAACGGGTCAATACGGACCTACGCGCGGCTGGCTGGACAGTGATTCGGGTATGGGAACACGAGACGCCCGACGAGGCCGCACAGCTGATCTGTCGAGCCGTGCGAACAGGTGCTGCGCAGAGCGGCAACGCAAGGACACCCGCGAATGGACGGATGAGCAGATAGCACGATCTCGGTGGCCTCAACCGGGCGCCGCTCTCCGGTCACCGACTCTCGGGCGCAGGTGATGCGGCCTAAGCGACGGCATGCTGCGATGGGTGCATAGAACGTGCGAGTTTGTGCATTCGGCTGATGTCGCTGTCTAACCCTCTAGCTTGGGTTCTCTGCTTCGACGCTAAACACGCGCACGCAATAGGCCGCATCGTCCTCGCCAGCTCGAACCGGCCGGCCAGTCTCCTCTCCAAACGCTCGCAATACACGGGTCATCCCGCTGAAGCAGCAGGTAGCGCTGGTTGCTCGACATGCGGATTGAGGACTCTAGTTATCTCTTCTAGCGCCTTCTCGATCTGGCTGATCTCGCTTGTGAGCTGCGAGCGTTGCGCTCGAATCGCGCTGAGGTCTGTATTGGGAGAGGGCGTTGCCGTGAGCTCGCGCATCTCTCTCTGGAGGCGCTCCAGTTGTGCTCTGAGACGCTGCGGTGCTCGGCGGTCGAGTTCGTATACGCCAGCTTGTGTGCCCTTGCGCACCGCTGGGGAGCGGCTTACTTGGGTGAGGAAGACTGCTAGTGGGTCCTTGCCGGCAACCTCGTAGCCAGCGGACATGAGCAGTCCGAACCACTCGCGGTAGTGCATGGCCTCGGTCTGAGGGTTTTCCGCCAGCAGTCGTACGGCGGTCTCGCGGATCGCGGGACCGCGAAGTTGAGGGGCGGCTTCTCTGTGGTTAGGGTCCTGCCGGTCAGCGGCGTCGGAGGTGGCGGTTTGGTCAGACGGGGCGAGTCGGTCCAGTAGGCGGCGGCGGTCCTCTACCTCAGCAAGGGTGTCCTCGATGCGTTCTAGCTCAGCACGCAAGGAGTCGCGCTCGCGAAGGACGCGTTCGCGGTGCTTTTCGAGCTCCGCACGCTCTGCAGCGGCGGCGCGGAGCAGACGGCTCGATGGTCTGGGGGGTAGCGGGGTCACTAGCTGGAATGGGTTGTATCGGGTCGGCATCGCTGAGCGTCAGATTGCCCTGTGGGCAGGCTGTTGATATGTGTTCTCACGTGGCGATTTCTTGCCACGTAGCTGTGGGCAGGCCTGTGGATATAGTCAGTATTTCCTGCAAATAGCGGCATATTTGGCTCTATAGCCTGTGTATATCGTGACTCGCGTGGCCTGAAGGAAGGCGAGCCGTTCGTGCCGTCCGAACCGTTTGCAAAGATGCTCTGGCCATATGCGAACACTCGTAGAAATAGAGATGACTGTCGGTGCAAGCGTGCTGCTAGCCGGGCACGGATCAGAGGGACAGGCATAGAACATGGGCGTTGAGGAGTGGGTCACCGAGAACAAAGTCCTGCCGCACCCCGAGCTGGACGGCGTATGGGAGTCGATCGTGGCGGCAGAGGAGATCAAGGATCGCCTGGTCAACCAGGCGCTATTGGCCTTTGGGCTGCGCGCAAAGTTGCCCTTTACAACGACCTCCTTGCACGGGCTCCTGTTGCTGTACGGGTCACCTGGAACCGGGAAGACCACGCTGGCGCGCGGCCTGGCTCAGGAGCTTTGCCCTCTTGTCGCCGACGGACACACGCGGCTGATCGAGATCAACCCGCATGGGCTCATGAGTGCGGAGCATGGACAGTCTCAGCAACGTGTCTTTGATCTGCTCTGCGACCACATACCGCTGCTCGCCGACGACAGCAAGCCAACGATCGTGCTTCTGGATGAGGTCGAGTCCATGGCAGTCGCTCGTAGCGCTGCGTCTCTGTCTGCCAATCCTGCCGACGTACATCGAGCGACCGACGCTGTGCTCATGGCCTTGGACCGTAATGCTCTGGCTCATCCGCACATCCTCACGGTCGCAACCTCGAATTTCACGCAGGCGCTCGATGAGGCGTTCCGTTCACGTGCTGATCTCGCAATCGAGGTGCCGCTCCCGGATGCGGCAGGCGTGCTCGCCATCTTGGAGCGAACACTCAGCGACTTTGGAGCCGCCTATCCAAAGCTGAAGGCCCTTGCGGCCAACGCGCAACTGCGAAGCGTCGCCACTGCGATGGTTGGGCTCGACGGCCGGCGCATCCGCAAGGTCGTCACGGAGGCGCTCGCCGGTCAGCGAGCAACCGTGCTCGATCCGAACAAGCTCGCGGTTCCGGCGCTACTCGATGCAGCCCGACGTCTGAAGCAGGCGGAGACCAAGGAGGCGAAGCGTGCAGCGGCGTAGAGAAATCGCTTCCTCCCCGCAGCGCACCGCAGGCGAGGCTTGGCAGGTACTTGCCGAGCTCGTGGCCGTGACGCTCGAGCGTAGTCCGAGCATTGATCGCTCCACGGTAGACACGACTATGGCGGCAGCTGAAGGCGCTGGGCGCATGCTCATCGGCGGCGGTCACTTGGAGTCGAGCCCGCTCGTTGTTGTCGCAGGCCAGCTCTGGTTGGAGATCACGACCATCTCTGGCGACGGGGCGCTAACTCTCGCAGAGAACCTAAACCCTGTTCCCGGTGCTGCAACCGCAGACAGTTGGATGGTGCATCTACCGGCGCCCGGGCCGCTTTCAAAGATCGTCAAAGGCGTCGCAAAGACCGCCGATCATCTTTCCTCCGACGAACCGGTGGCGCCAGCCAGCTCGAAGGAGCAGTCGAAGGCCAGCGTCCTCAACACAGATGCCCTCGCTACCTGGGCCGAGGAAAAACCATGAGCACGACGACGACAACAACAATGCATACCCGCACGCATACAGCCACCTACCTCAGCGACGTGATCATGGGAACCATCGGAGATGTTCTCGCCTTGCTTGGGATAGATACCAGCCGCTTCGTCAACGAATGGGACCAAGATCAGAGCGCAATCGCTGCATGGATCAATGAGGGCTCTCTAAAGGAAGTAGTTCTGGAGTGCCATCGTCCGAACGGCACCGTGAAGCCGGTATTCGAGTTTCCGATCGTCTACAGCACCGGCGACGGGGCAGGCACTGGCTTCCTCAACTCACGTGCTGCCTGGGCGCGATATCAAGCCAAGATCACATCGGTGCCCTCCGAAACCGGCTACAGCCTCTTTTGCGCTTTCTTCGGCGCACATAGTCCTCAGCCCGGCTGGAACAGCGGCAAGCGAGCTTCAACTGACGGCCTTCGCTCCTCCTCGTTCGGCAACCTCGCCGAGGGACCACATGCACGTGCAGACATGCGCTATCTGAGCTAGGAGAATAGCAATGACCTATGTTGACGAAGCTTTTTCAAAGTGTAAGGCAGCCCTTGAGATTACCGCCACCGAGAGCGCTTTTGCTTCGCGCAAGCACGTCGAGATCCGCGACCTCGTAAGTGCCAGCTGGGATCTCGACGATGACTTTCTGACCGGCAGCTACCGGCGCAACACGAAGACCAAGCGCCTAAAGGACGTTGACATCTTCGTCGTTCTGAAGCCCGCTGGCGCGCAAACCTATTTGCGACAGCGCCCACCGACAGAGGTGCTAGCAGCTCTAAAAGCGCTACTCGAGGCAAAGTACGACAAAGTCACCGCTGACGGCTTTGCCTGCACAGTTACCTTCAGCGATGAGGACGAAGTCGCGTCCTTTGATGTCGTCCCTGCTTTCAAGCGTAAAGGTGGCGGCTGGGAAATCCCAGACGCTGACCGATCCGGCTGGATCTCCACCAATCCGAAGCGGCATCATGAACAGTCCACTGCTAAGAACGAAAAGTGCGATGGCAAGTTTGTGCCATTCGTAAAGATGATCAAGGGCATCAATCGTGAGGCTGGGGAGCCGGTTGGGACGTCATTCTTGCTGGAGGTCATGGCCCACTCAATCATTAGAACGCCTTTCGGTCGCTACCAGGATGAGATCGTCTGGTTCTTGGCCAGCGCAGTGGATCAGTCATCACAGGACTGGGAGGACCCAGCCAAAATCGGTCCCGCAGTCAACGGCACGATGACGGCAAGCCAGCGCCAAGCCGTCTCGCGGAAGTTCACCGAGTGGCAGCGTGTTGCCGAGGAAGCTGTGCGCCTAGAGGACGCCGGAGAAGAGCGAGCGGCGGTGGAGAAGTGGCGGACGCTGTTCGGTACTCGAATGCCTCGCTCATAAGGATAACTGAGAGCCACCGTCCATGACCAAAGCCCAGCCAAGCATGCGTGATATCGCGGCCGCACAAGAAGCTCACGCAAACATCAGTCTCCGGCTAGCGAGTCGCAAGTTCTACGGCATCGCGCGTCGCCTCCATTTCGCGAGTGGCTCCGTCAACCTACTGTTGGCCCTCGGATCCCCATTTGTGTTGGTGTACCGACCCGATTGGGGTCCGTTTATCGGTGCAATCGCCGGAGGATGGCTCTTCGTTTCTCGGCAGTTGCTCAGCCCATTCACCGAGCGCTTTCAACGACGTGGGGCAACTGTTCAGGAGCTGTTCGACTGCTCCGTGTTCGGCTTGCAATGGAATGACGCGCTCGCTCGTCCAATTGCGTTGGAGGACATCGCTGCGGCCAGCCGCAAGCGAAAGAAGACCAACGAGGTCGAGAATTGGTATCCGGCAGAAGGCGATGCCGCCTGGCCGACGAGCGTTCTCGTGTGTCAGCGCTCCAACGCGGTGTGGGGTCGTCGGCAACATCGACTCTATGGATACTTGCTTCGCGGGACCGCCATCCTGTGGGGCATCGTCGGAATAGTCGTCGCCATCACTCACGACGCGAGCACAGCCGACTATCTGGTGACCGTCGCTCTACCGTCGCTGCCGGCGCTGCTCGACGCCTCCGAGCTGGCCGATATGCACATGGCCGCCGCTAACAGCCGGGAGCGATTGGAGGAGCGGGTCGACTCTCTGCTACAGGGAGGTGAGCCAGAGAGCCAAGATCTGCGCGATATACAGGACCAGCTCTTCAACATGCGCGAGATACCATCGATTGTCCCAAAATGGTTCTACCGTCTCGTCCGGAGGCGATATGAGACAGACATGAGGGACGCGGCGAAGCAGTTGCAGAATAAAGGGGGGCAGAGTTCAAATGGCGCGTAGCGTCAATGAAGGCTTCGATACCTTCCTCACCCGACTCGTTCCCCCCGCAAGCGAACGAGAAGCGGCCAGCAAACACCGCGCGAGCGTCGAGGCCTCGCTGCGAAACGGTCTCAAAGTGCGTCTATTCCGCGAGACGGGCTCCTTCAACCACGGCACCGGCGTTCGCGGGAACTGTGACGTAGACCTGCTGGTAAGCCTCGCATCGAAACCGGTTTCAACCGACACAGCGTTGCGCTGGGTCAAGGAAGCCCTCTCGGCCAGCTTTCCCTACACGTCAGTCAACGTGCGCCGGCCCGCGGTCGTTGTGGAATTCAACGGCGGCAAAGAGTCGTGGGAGATCATTCCCGGGTTCCGCAGCGGAGGCGATGACATCCTCCCCGTCTACCAGATCCCCGGCGTCGGATCGGCTTGGCTAGATTCCGCACCTACCGCTCACCTTGGCTACGTGAACAACGTCAACAAAGAATCCGACACCGCTGGCGGAGCCAAGAAGCTTGCGCGTCTGGTCAAGGCATGGAAGTACTTCAACGCCGTTCCGATCTCATCGTTCTATCTCGAGATGCGTGCCGCTAAGTACATGAGTGGCGAGAAAAGCTTTATCCCTATCTGGGATGTCTGCAGGCTGCTCGAGTGGTTGCGCGACTTGGGCCTCGCAGCTATGAACGACCCTCTTGGAATGACGAGCCGGTTCTTCGCCTGCTCAACCACTCCGAAGGCTGAAGAAGCTCTTTCAAAGCTCAACACCGCCGCAACACGCGCCAGGAAGGCTCTGGACGCCTCCCGCAAAGAAGACCCGGTAACCGCCTTCTACTATCTCAACCTTCTATTTGGTAGGCAATTCCCAGCACGCTGATGATCGGTAGACTGTCGTCACTTGGTGCCGTAGATGCTGCCTAGGTGACTGCACAATCCGCCATGCGAAGCAAGTACGCCGAGTTGCAAGCTGCACGAATCCTCGACTTGGAGAAGTGGCTGCCATAATGCGCGAAGTCATCGGAATAATCATTCTCGTAATGGTAGCCGTCGCGACTGTCGCTCTCGTCGTTCGTGGCCGCGATGATCCTCGCTACCGGCGGCTACTACCTGCCGTGGCGGTTACCGGCGCGGGCGTGTGTGTTCTGATCGCCTCTTATCTCTGGTGGCTCGAACTCGGCCAATGCCAGAGCCGAAACCAGCTGGTTTGCGTGGTCAACGCAAACCAGGGCTTCCTCACCCTGCTCGCGTTGCTGCTGGCGGCGGCTGGTGTGTGGGCGACATTGATAACCAGCGAGACAGTCCGCTATCGGGCTGCCGTTCGAGAGGCGGAACACGGACGCGATACCGTGAGGGCGGCGCTGCAAGAGCTACATCACAACTTGATACACGTGGCGCTAGCGTTCGATGCTGACGGCAAGATTCGCAGGCTCCCAATGGGTCTTTCACTGGATGCAACCCGAGCGCTCAGCGACCCCCTTTGCCATGGGAGCGTTGACAGGAGGCTGGTTGCGCTCCTTGATCCGATGAGTCGCAATTTCCAGCGTCTGATGGCGTTTGAACAGGAATGGCGCAATACCAAAAGCGGTCCACCTCATCAAGCGCTACATGAGCGTCTGGAAGACGAGCCCGGATTCCTGACGGGGTTTGTCAACAACACGATTCGCTTTGCCGTACGCGCATGGGTATCCCACCCTGACTGGTGCCGTGACTATCTGGGCGACGGCTTCCAAGATATCCCGGCGCTCGTTGAGGCTTTGGGCAATCAGACATATTGGACAACATGGCGCACGTCCGAGATCGGGGAGGACGCTCCCGATATCCGAAATAGAAATCTAGTTGTGGCCACATGGTTTGACGACGATTCGGTTGGTGTCCGAACCTTCGCCTTCGGGCCGCGTTTTATCGACAGAGCAAAGAGTCATCGACGCCACAGCTAGCTCCAGAGCGAGCACGCGCTTGCGGCTGTGGCATAGCTCAACCGCAGTTCATTGGGGGTGAGCTTTTGTTGAACGCGCTGTTGTCGCCAGCAGTTCCGTGCCGGACCCGTGCCCGTACAGGACTCTGTATTGACTAAAGCTTCAAGCGGGAAGTCTTGCCGCCCCCCGGCTAGTCGCCGAGCGTCAGGCGTCGCAGGTCTCGCGCCAAGGGCTGGCCGGAGGCATGCATGCCGGTGTCGGCACGTGCACCTGCGTCACAATGTCAGCGCACGTCAACCGTGTGGCTCGTTGCCTGTGCGGTTTGCCACCCAGCACCGGTGAACGTGACTCTGTAGGCAAACGAACCAGTCCGACCAGCACGTATGCTGGCAGCGCATACACCATTTCGCGTTGACGTCTGCGCTACACGCACCGGCAGAGAGCCCTCGAGCCGCTCGAACATGCAGGTGCCTATGGGTGCTCCTGCGGGAGATTGAACATACGCTTGTAGACGTAGACGGCGTCGCGGGCTACTGAGGTGACCAGGCAAGCTTCCAAAGGAGACCTGCGTGAGGTGCTCGACAGTCGCAGTGAGACTGAATGGTGTCACGACATCGCAGTTGCCAAGCAAAGGGGCGCCAAGCGGATAGCCACGTATTTCATACGTTCCCGGTCCATCCATTGCGACAGCCAGGGTTCCCATCCCGTTGAAGCTTGACGTAAGCGTTACGGCCTGCTCGCCTGGGTGCACGTTGCTGAAGGACACCGCTTTGGCTTGGGCAAGGTTGAAGTCGGTGACCGTGGGGTCGAACAGATAGAGGTAGCCACAGTTGGGCTGGCTGAGCATGTCGTAGCTGATGTCTATCTGGTCACCTGCGGAGAGAGCGACGCGGTAGAAGTCGGTCGGCTGCCCGCCGCCCACCACGAGATTGCCCAGCGGAAGTTCGCTTGCCGTGGCGATCGTGCTCGCGCCCGTAGCGCCCGCTGGTGCGGCGATCGACACCCACGCCCCACAAGCGATGGCTATGGCAGCGATCAGCTTGCGGGCGTGACGGCAATGAGACATAACAGCCTCGTCGGCATGCGAGTAATTTCAGCATATAGAACATGAGTCCATGAAGGACGGCTGACGTCACTTACCATCCATGATAAGATCACTCTATGGCTAGCACCCTTCACAATCGCGTCGGACGTAGCGCTGTCGATGCGGCCCAAAGTCGCGCTGGGCGTAGCCAGCCCTATCGCGACGCGCGCGCCGAATACGAGCGTATCCGCGCCCTTCGGAAGGTCAGCCCGATTGCTGCGCATCTGCGGGAGCGTCGCTTCGAGCTCGGATTCACCCAAGAGGAAGTCGCTCGAGCAGCCGGCACATCCCATAGCGCGATCTCGCGACTCGAGAAGGGAACCCATATCCCGCAGCTGCCGACGCTTCAGCGCATCGCCGCCGTCCTGGACGAGGAGCTGTTCGTTTGCTTTCAACGCACCATCGATGGCGTGCTCGAGCGCGAGCTCATGGCCGTGGCCTAGGCTCGATTACTCCCCGCTGGCAGGTACCCAGATCGCACGGCCGCGCGCCGCGAGGAGGCGAGGATCAAGATGCTGCCCCGCTCACAAAAGCTGGCGCTGATCGACCCAGATCCGGCTCGGGAGTCATAACAAAAAGTTGTAAGGGGTTGGCCGTGACGGCTACTACACGGTCGCGCTGGGCTTGCGGCGCTTGCGATGCCGCCGGAGCCCGAACACTTCCCCGAAGCTCAGCCCGGTGCGTTCGGTGACGACTGCATCTTTGAACGGGTTGCTGTCGCCGAGCCGTAGCGGAGCAGCTTTGGGCTGTTGGGCCTGTTCGTGGGCGAGCACCTCGTCGACGACCTCGACGGTGCGCTTGGCGTCGTCCTCGCTCAGGCCCACACGGTCACGGAGCGCCTGCATCATCTGTGGGTTGTCCTTGGTCAAGGGTTAGAAGTGTACTCCGGCGGCGAGCGCGAACCCGAGGGACACGTCTCGCAAAACCAGCGCGTTCGCCTCGCTCGCCCAGTCTCGTCGGCGGCCTGTCGTCGGCGGCCCATCTATTCAATTGCCAAAAACGCCCGGGCCATCCTTCGGCCCAAGTCCTGCGGTTGCTGCGGAACTGCGAAACCAGGCCTCAGCGGACCACGAGGTTGTGTCCCGGGCTCACTCGGTCGAGGATGCTGCTTGGGTGTCTTCGAGCTCTGCTTCGGCTTCGAGCTGGTCAATGTATTTGCCGGGTTTGGCGCCTTCGGCGATCAGTTGCTCCCGGGCCTTGTGCCAGTGGGCACGCTGTTCTTCGTATTGCTCGTCGGTCAGGTCGTGGGTGAGCGACACCAAGTCGCTGACGTCGCCTTGGAAGGGAACGCAGTCTTTCCAGGGATCGTCGATCGGATTGACGTGGTCGGGAACCGCATCGACCTCTTGGTGCAACTGCTTACGTGTCGGCATGCCCCGGATTGTAGTCCCAGCTTGGGAGGCACCGTTCGCGTCGCCGCCAACGCTTGGGCCCGCCCCCAGGATCAGCATCAAGGTCACCAGCGCAAAGGAGCCCTCCACCAAACCCCATTCCGCCCCCGGCCACCAGCCAGAGTTCAAAACCCAACGAAAACCATCAGGTTCGCCAAATCAAATGCGGCAAGCCCACAAACAGGTGTAACACCATTCCCAACGTAGCGTAGCCAAATTCCCACCAGCCTCATCTAATCCCTATCCACCCCACCCGTCACGGGGATGGGGCCCGTGTTTACAGCCACGATGTGGCCACATCCCTCGTTCGCCGGCTCGTCTATCCCGCCATCCCGCCAAAGTGGCGGGGTAAATGGCGGGGTAAATGGCGGGGTAGGGGATCTCGGCAGAGGAAACGTCGCTCGCCGCCGGCAAGCCATCCTCGACGAGCTGACCAGCGCCGGCGGGCTGAGCGGCCGTGAGTTGAGCGAGAGGCTCGAGGTTGGATCTCGGACGCTGGAACGAGACCTGGCGGTTCTTCGCGAGGCCGGAATGGTCCTGCGGGAAGGCCCGCCAAAGACAAGCATCTACCGAGTAGCCAAGACCGAATAGCCCCCGTTTGTCCTGAGCTCAACCCGATAGGAGCGCAGCACGAACCAAAGATCCGCAAAGGGGACATGAGGTGTTTTGGATGGGAGACAACAACAGCAGTAGCCCGGAACGAAGGTGAGTGTCGCCGGTCAAAGAGCCGGGATGCTCGAGCCAAAGGATCAAGAACAGGCCTGGGAGTCTGCCGAGATCGCCGATGGCCGCTGGCATGTCTGGTCAGATCCATACAGAGGACAGTAGGCAGCCCTTGGGATTCTCGATTGGGGCTGAGAATTTTTTGAGATAGGACCAAAAGCCCAATGTTTCCAGGGGAAGCAACAGAAAACTTGACGACCCCCCCCTGCGTCCCGAGCAGGCGTGCGAGGCGCTACGTTCGCCGCCGCTGCTCTTGCCTCGGCGCAGCAGTGCTGGCCACCACGCTCGACGGCGCCTTGCACTCCCAGGCGTCAGTGAGCAGCTCGGCCAGCCTGTCGGGGTCGACTCGGTCGAGGTTTACGTGAAGGGCGCCGAGGCGCTTGCCCCACCAGAACTCCGTGCACGTCTCGGGTTCGCGCTGGGCGGCGGTGAGTATTCCGGCGTCGTCGAGCATCACATTCATATGGTCCTCATCCCAGAGGGTTGCGAAGATCTTGCCCGCGACGCGGAATGAAGGCCGGCCGTGATGGTCCTGCTCGATCGTCGCAGGCAGCCCGAGTGCGATCACTCGAGCTTGTTGCTGTGAGACCACGGTCGCGCTCAGGCCGCGGGGTCGGGTCGGTATGTGCCGAAGCTCCAGGTGTGCCCGGCCAGATCGCGTGCGGAGTACTCACGCGCGCCGTACGGCGTGTCTTCGATGTCTCGAGTGATCTCGGCACCTGATGCCTTGGCGCGCTCATAGTGGGCATCCGCGTCCTCGACGGCGACGTAGACGCCCTGATCACCGGGATCGCCTTGCCCGAACATGATCGTGCCTGCGCCGAGCGACATCTCGGCATGCCGGATCGCGCCTTGATCGTCGCGGTGGACGGTGCGCTGCTGAAACCCAAACGTCTGCGTGAGCCACTCCAGCGCTGCATCCGCATCGGCAAAGCGCATAAAAGGGAAGATATTTGGTGTCTGGTCGGCCATCTCGTGCTCCTCGGTCGGATTGCCGGAGACTCTAGGATGCGGCCGGGCTGGTGTCTTGGACAAACGTAACCCGTTCGGCGACGTATGCCATGGGAGTGGTCTGAGCGAAGTCGCGGAAGTCACGATTCAGGTGCGCCTGGTCGTAGTAGCCGCAGGTCGCGGCGATCTCCGGGAGACTCGAGCTGCAAGCGCCCAGCAAACAGTCGCTCGCGTGACGGAAGCGCAGCATGCGCGCAACGAGCTTTGGCGGTAGACCAACGTGCTCGCGGAAGCGCGCCGCTAAGTGCTTGCGGCTACAGCCCAACTCGGTCGCCAGCTCAGCGACCCGGAGTCGTCCCCGGCTAGCGGCCAAACGCCGCCACGCCCAGTCGACATCCGGCGGTGGAGGCTCAGCCGCCTGGAGCTTGGCGGCAAGCATCCTCTCCACCAAATCAAAGCGCTCCTCCCAGGTGTCGACCTCTATCAACCGCTCTTCCAGCACGCGACCCTCGCAGCCGAGTAAATCCTCCAGTGCCACGACCTCGCGCGCGAGCGAACACATCGACTCGCGGAAGATCATCCGGGTAGCGAGCGGGGTCAGATCGACCTGCACACCACGCATCTCGCCCTTGTGCTCGATCACCGCGCACGCATCGTCGAGACCAGCCACAAAGGATCCAAACCAGGCCGCCGGCCGCGCCGGGTCAGCCCGATCGGCCAGCCCGAGCCGCGATCCCAGCCCGAGAATCATGACAACCCCGGTCGAAAGTGGCTCGCGCTGGCGCGCCGGGCCTGGGAGCTCCTGCGCGTAGCCCCAATAACCGCGAATATGGCGCCTGAGCGCCGGGTCCGCGCGTCGGACGACCAGCTCATTCCTCACGCTCAGGAGCATAGTCCGCACACGACCGGGCTCCCCCACAAGAACCAGCAGCTCGCACACTCCGCTAGCGGCACATCCAGGATCTCCACTGGGCAGCGTGTGTGATCGTGCAGAGCTTGACGGCCCAGCTACTCGCCGAGCTGCGCGAGCGCTGCTGCCGCTTCGCGCGCAATGTCCTTGGGTCGGCGCGCCTCTCCGTAGAGCAGGAAGTCAACGATCAGTCCGTCACACACGGTGATGATCGCGCCCGCTCGACTGTCGGCATCCGGCTGGCCTGCTGCGGCGAGGTTTGCGGCCAGCGCCGCACGGAACTCTTGTTGATTTGCCGCGAGGGTCACCCGTAGTTCCTCATCTCTAGGCGCGAGGGTCACCGCTTCGAGCCATGCGTGGACCATTGGTGCGTTCTCCGAGAGGGCCGCGCTGAGCAGCTCCATGCCCTCCACCAGACGCTCCTCTGGTGATCGAGCATCGCTGCTGGCCGCTGCGATCAGTGGCGCGAGCCAGCGTGGTGACGCCCTCTGCGCGCTCGATGCTTCTTCGCAGTGCGCCGTCCACGTCGGGCGCCCCGAGCGTCGTATAGGCGACGTGCTCGCCCGCCAGGAGGTCGAAGCGTCCAGAGGTCTGAAAGGCGAACTCGTCGTCGAGTGTCTGCAGCGTGTCTCGCATCAGCGAAGATTCTCACGGAGCTCGTAGAGCTTGCGTGGACGCCCTTGCCGCTCTTGCTGTTCGGGGAACGATCGGACGAAGCCCTGATCCTCCAGTTCACGGAGTGCCTTGCGAGCGCTCTGGCCGGATACGCCGAGCGTCGCGAGCAGCTGTGGGTCTGAGCCTGAAGTGGGTCCGTGGTCTGCGAGATACTCAGCGATCGTCGATGTGAGGCGCGGCAGCTTCGCCAGGCGGCCACGTTGCTTCTCGCGCTTGGCCAGCAGTTCGTCCACGGGCTGGGTTGAGAGCACTGCGGCGCGGGCCAGGGAAAGCAGTGAACGGGGCAGGCCATCGGTCTGATCGATAATGGCGTCGATCTCGACGTCTGGCTCTCCCGCCAGGCGCCGAGCCAGGAACTCTCGCTGCTCGGACGTGGAGAGGGGGGCGAGGTCGAGCTGCACGTCGAAGAAAGCGCTCGCGGGCGGGCGGGTGAGCTCGTCGCGAAGCACGTCGTTGGCCGCGATCACCCACTGGTGGTCCTGCTGCCAGAGCTCGTCGCGCAGACGCCCGAACAGTGTGTGGGCATGACCTTCGCCTGGAGGCGCATCGATGAGAAGCAGTGAGGCGGGCGCCTCTCCGAGACGCCGCGCGAGACGCAGTAGCGCGCCGGATGGCGTCGTCTCCGGAATCATGCTCGAGCGGAGGGTGTCACCGAACGCCCCCCATCGCTGACCCAGGGCGTCGGCGATGACCATCAGCGCCTGCGTCGCGTTCTGCGCCGGGGCGAGATCGACGTATACCGCCGGTCGCTCGCCATCCTCATGATCGGCCTGCAGTGATCGCAGCAACGTGGTCTTACCCGATCCAGGTGGGCCGAGGAGGAGCACGTTGAGCTTTCGATCGACGGCGGCCTCCAACTGCGGCATGATTGCGGGCGGCAGGAAAAGATCTCGGTCGATCGTGCCGAGCAGGGGGCGGTTGTCGAGCCTAATAGTCATGTTGCGAAACTATAACAAACTTTCGCAACTAGATCTAGACGAGGGCTGTTCTCTCTCGACGACGCGGGGCTTCACCTCGAGGAAGGGCACACCCAGCCGGCGGGCAGTCATGATCTGTCGGGGATGATCGATCACGACGCTGTCCTATTCGATCTCGACGGCGTTCTCGTTGACTCACGGGTGCCGTTCGCGCGCAGCGTTAACAGGGCGCTCACGTCACACGGGCTGGCGGCGAGGCCGGAGCATGAGCTCTACCAGTATCTCGGCCCTCCCCTGCACCGGACGTTCCGTGCGCTGGTGGGCGGTGAGTCACTCGTTCAGCCGTGCGTTGATTCGTATCGGGCGCGCTATCGCGAGATGTCCGCGAGTGAGACGGTGGTGTTCCTGGGCATTAGCGAGATCCTCGAGAGCCTCGTAGACCAAGTGCCGCTCGTCGTCGCTACCTCCAAGCCGCGTGCACTGGCCGAACCGTTGCTTGACGCTCTGAACCTGCGCCGCTTCTTCGTCGCGGTGATCGGTCCCGAGCTCGACAGCGAGGACGAGCAAAAGGCCGTGACGGTCGGACGCGCGATGCGGGAGCTCTCGCCCAAAGCCCGGCCGGTCATGGTCGGCGATCGAAAGCACGACATCGCAGCCGCCCACGAGCACGACATCCTCGCCATCGGCGTTCTATGGGGCATCGGCTCAGAAGCGGAGCTGCTCACTGCCGGAGCCGACGCACTCGTCTCCACCCCTGCCGAACTCGCAGATCTGCTTACCCCATCGCCGTCACAGCCCGCCACACCAACCCCCAGACCACATAGGCGATGGCGATTGTGATGAGTGTGAACTTGATGCTCGAGCAGATCGTCGCGATCAGGGGGGCGTGTTCGCCTCCATGACCTTCCAGGACGAGTAGCAGGAACACGTTTTCGGTCGCGTCGAACAGCGCCGCTGCGGTGGCAAAGAACGGCACGATCGTGCCCGCCGTGGCGAGGCGCCGCCAGTCGCGTGTCCGGGCGAGATCCCGGGTGGCGAGCCCGGCGAGCGTGAAGAACCCGCCGTAGCTGACCATGTAGGCGTAGTCGACGATCAGGGAGAGGCGGGCGGTGTGACGGCCTTTCGGGCCCCATTCGGCGAGGATCTGGCTCGCGCGCGCCTTCGTCGCGGCGAACTCGAACGCGAGGATTCCCGGCCCACCTGTGTGTTCCAATGGTTTTTCGAAAACGAAGATAGGGATGATGGTGAGTGCGACCATCGCGATACCGAACAGGATCAGCCACTGCTTGCGGGTCATCAGCCCGTAGTCTTTCATCGTGGATTGGCGAGCGTGGCACGACGCCTACGAGAACCCCGACTCGGGGCTTGCCCAGCGCCTCGTGCTCGTGCGGGAGCAGATACGCGCCGCGCTGGGTCGGCTGCCACCCGGCCCGGTCAAGGCGGTGAGTATGTGCGCGGGGCAGGGACACGATCTGATCGGCGCGCTCACGGGGCACGAGCGACGCGGAGATGTGACTGCTCGCCTGGTCGAGCTCGATGAGCACAACGTGCTCCTCGCGCATCATGCCGCGCAGGATGCTGGGCTCAACGGGGTGCAGGTCGTCACTGGCGACGCATCGCTGACCGACGCCTACGTGGGCGCGGTCCCGGCCGACCTGGTGCTCGTCTGTGGTGTCTTCGGCAACATCTCGACGGAGGACATTCAGCGCACGATCACGGCACTGCCCCAGCTATGCGCCGCGGATGCGACGGTGATCTGGACACGCCATCGCCTTCCGCCGGACATCACGCCCACAATCCAGCGCTGGTTCGCGGAACAGGGCTTCGACGAGCTGGCGTACGAAGTCGATCAATCCGCGCTCCTCGCCGTCGGAGCACAGCGGTTCACCGGCGCTCCGGCCACCCTGCGCGAGGGCGAGCGCCTGTTCGATTTCATCGGCTACGACGCTCTCCAGCCCGCCGAGCCGACAGCCGATTGAACTGACCTGCGGGACAATTCCGTCGTGTCTGCTGGGACGCTTGCTCGTCCGCGAGTGTAAGAGTCAGCGAGCCAGATCTGCAGCTGACATCCGATACAGGACGTGGGGGCGCAAGGGATCCGTCTCGTGGAGCTCCGGGTGATCGAAGTCATCAGCCGGGTCGTGGGTCATCCCGATCCGGTCCATCACGGCTCGTGACCGGACGTTGGCTGCGCTCGTGAACGACACGATCTCCTCGAGGCCGGCGTCCGCGAACCCAAACGCGATCGATGCCAGGCCGGCCTCGGTCGCGTAGCCCTTGCCCCAGGCGGAGCGCGCCAGACGCCAGCCAACCTCAACAGCTGGTGTGAAATGGGCATTGAACGACGGAACCGCTAGACCGGTAAACCCCACGAACTCACCCGTTGCGCGTACCTCCAGTGCCCTGAGTCCGTAGCCGCGGGCGGCAAAGTCAGCCTCGATCCTGGCGATCTGCTGATCGCTCTCGGCCCGGGTGAGTCTGTCAGGGAAGTACTCCATCACCATCGGATCCCCATTCAGCGCCGCGAATGGCGCGTGGTCGGTCTCACGCCAATGCCGCAACAACAGCCGGGCGGTTCTCAGCTGGCCTGGGCTAGACATCGGACAATGTTTACAACACGCAGAGACACCCTGAAGCCAGTCTCGATGGCTCATTGCGGGTACCCCAAGGCGATCGGGCACCAGCGCGACCTCCCGAGCAAACACGGACTTTCCGTGGGCTACTCGAAGTCCGCCGCTGCCCCACCGTCACGTTGAAGGGTCGACGAAGCCGCCACATGCACGTGATCGGTGCTCACTAGTCGATCCAGTAGCGGCGCATCGGCCTGCCCTCGTCAGTGAGGTGGATCGAGTCGAAGACGCCGCCGCATCGCTCGATGACGGTCGCCGAACCGATGTTGTCCTCATCGCAGGTCACAAGCGCGCGGCCAACTCCAAGTGATCGCGCGACTATCAGGCCCTGCCTGAGGATCTCGGTCGCGTAGCCGTTGCGGCGGTGCTGCGGCCGAACCGCGAAACCGAGATGACCGCCCTCGCGCGCGAGAAATTCGTTCAGCTCGTGCCGCACGGACAGACGGCCGACGACCTCGCCGGAGACTTCAGCGGCGAGCATCGAACCCGGCACGCGGTCGGCCGCCAGATCGAGGCCGAGATGCTCATGCTCAACGGAATCAAGGTAATCCTGCCAGTCCATCCCGTCCTCGTAGCCGACAGCAAACGTGAAGCCATCGGCGCTCAGCTCACGCTGAGCTTCGAGAACGGCGGCCTCGTCATCGCGAATGAACGGTCTCAGCCGAAGCGGCATGGCCAGAACGATAGACACGCTGACCGCGCGACAGACGGCCGGCATCTCTGCGGCTGACGGCCGGATAGGCTCGCGCTCACTGTGGGAATCTCGCCCTACATCAGACGCCTGCGCGAGCGGGTGGGCCACGACTTGGTGCTGCTCCCGTCGGTAGCGGTGCTGCCGTGGGACGAGGACGGCCGGCTGTTGCTGGTGCGGGAGGCGCAGACGGGCCTGTGGCAGACAATCGGAGGGGCGGTCGAGCCCAACGAATCGCCGGCGCAGGCCGCGGTCCGTGAGGCGGACGAGGAGGCTGGTGTCGTCGTTGAGCTCACCGGCATCCGAGGTGTGGTGGGCGGACCGCAGTTCCGGATGACCTATCCAAACGGGGATCTCGTCAGCTACGTGCCGACGATCTTCGACGCTCGCGTCATCGGCGGCGACCCGCGTCCAGACGGGGAGGAGACAATCGAGGTCGCGTGGTTCACGACCGGCCAGCTCGCGGACGTCGCTCTGTCCGAGTTCACGATCGCGCTTCTCAGCGATCCTGTGGTGGCCATCCTCGGCCACGGTACCGTCCGAGTAGTGAGCTCCCCTGACGCCGAACTGCCGCCGAAGTCTCTCTCCAAGCAGATCGATTTTATTCTCGAGATCGACCGTCTGAAGTCCGTCGTGCGACGTGCATCGCTGCTGGACCGCTCACGACGAGAGAACACCGCTGAGCACTCGTGGCAGATCGCGCTGATGGCGATCCTGCTCGCTGAGTATGCCGATCCACCTGTGGATATAAACCATGTCGTGGTGATGCTGCTCGTGCATGATCTCGTCGAGATCGACGCCGGCGACACGCCCATCTACGACGAGCAAGCCCGCGCCACTCAATCCGAGCGCGAGCGCCGGGCCGCCGACCGCATCTTCGGGCTGCTGCCCCACGACCAGGGGCAGCGGCTGCGAGCGTTGTGGGAGGAGTTCGAGGCCCACGAGACTCCGGAGGCACGCTTCGCGAAGGCCATGGACAGATTGCAGCCACTGCTGAACAACTACTTCACGAACGGCTCCACCTGGAAAGAACTGGGGGTGACTCAGGAGCAGGTGATCGCCATCAACCAGCCGATCGCCATCGCCTCGCCACAGCTCTGGGCCTACGCGCAAGAGCTGATCAAAGACGCCGTACGCCAGGGATACCTACCCCCAGCGAACACCGACCCACCGTGACCTTCCTGCTCAGCGAGCCGCCGCGTCTCGTGGCGACTTCACGCCCACAATCAATGCCATCTCCAGCCACTTCCAGTAGCAGTCGACGTCATCGAAGCCGAGCGCGCGCAACCACTCGAGCTGGGTGTGCACGTCTAGCGTGCGGTCGGACGGATCCTCGTCCTCGATTGGCTCGCCGATCGCCGCAAAGAACGCCAGGTGCAGACGCTGGGTCGGGGACGCGACGTGCTCGAAGTTCGCGAATACACCGCCTGGCTCGAGCAGGTCAAAAACCTCGCCGTAGAGCGAGCGCTTGCGATCGTGCTCGAGATGGTGGATGGCGAACGACGAGATGACGGCGTCGAAGCGTCCGAGTGTCGGGAGCGGCTCTGAAAGGTCGTGCTGAACGAGTTCGACGCGCTCATCGTCAGCGAACCGCTTGCGTGCCTCGTCGAGCATGACCTCGGAGAAGTCAAGACCGACGCCCACGATCTCGGCTCGATCGCGTTGGAGGAGCGCGAGCAGGCGGCCGTCTCCCGTCCCAAGGTCGAGAACGCGACGAGCGCCGTCAGGGACCTGTTCGAGCAGGACACTCTCGCCTTCAGCGCGGCGCGGGAATCCGTCCGCCCGGTCGAGATAGTGCAGGACACGCTCGGGATCTCTCCACTCGCTCACCGAAGCATCGACCATCAAGACATTATGAGCGCCGGATGTTGTCTCCTGTGGTCTCCGCCCGTAGCAGGACGATGCTCATGCCGGTGATCCAGGCGAACAGCATGGCAGGAATGACAATGATCACTCCTCCCTCAAGTGAGAAGAAGCCGCTTGGGATTACCAGCGAGGCGAGGAGCACGATGTGCGCCAGCGCGGCCACGGCGGCAACCCATGCGCTCCAGGCGGGCAGGCGGCTGTCGCTGAATGCCTGTGCCGCGTATGAGCCGAGCGCCAGCGCGGTTGGGACTCCGGACATTGCGAGCAGCCCGAATCCGAGGTCGTAGAGTAGTCGTGGATCAGGCGCGTTGGGCGCGCGATAGAAGAGCACGAAAGCGGCTGTGAAGCCGGCGAGCAGGAGTGTGACGAAGCTGACGAGCCCAACCAGGAAGCACACCGAGAGGACGCTCACGCTGCCGGTCGTCTCTCGCAGCCACAGCCAGACGCTGACACCGAAGGCCAGCCAGAGTCCCACCGCGGCGGTACTGAGGAGCATCGCGACGAGCAATGCCGAGCGGTGCGCGTCGACGTAGCCCGCGATCTCGCTCGCGCTCGCGCCTGTCCCTGGGAACGTCTGCATTTCATCGACAATTGCGCCGGCGATCCCAAACACGATGCTCAAGACGCCAGCAACGCCAGCGAGCTTGATCGCGCTGTACGTAGCGCTCCCGGTCTGCTCGACTGTTGTGATCGCCATGAGCCCCACCCCCGTTGCGGTTTGATTTGGACGGTCATCGTTCCAGGGCAAGGTCGTGCTGTCGATTACCTGAGAGGTAATCGACGGACGAACGCGCCGGGGCTAGAGTCGGCCACCGGATGGCAACCATCAGCTCCCAGCCACGGATCGGGCCGCTGCTACGGGAGTGGCGCAAACGGCGGCGGCGCACCCAGCTCGAAGTGGCGCTCGACGCGGGGATCTCGGCTCGGCATCTGAGCTTCGTCGAGACGGGCCGCTCGAGACCGAGTCCCGAGATGGTTCTGCTGCTCGCCGAGCAGCTCGAGGTGCCGGTGCGGGAGCGCAACCAGCTGCTGCTCGCCGCCGGCCATGCCCCGGCGATCCCCGAGCACTCGATCGCGGACCCCGAGCTCGCGCCGGTGCGCGAGGCGCTCGATCTGATCCTCGCCGGTCACGACCCCTATCCGGCGGTCGTCGTCGATCGCGGCTGGAACCTGGTCGCCGCGAACTCCGCGATGGCGAGGATGGCCACCTGGGTCGACCCAGTGCTCTTGGAGCCTCCGGTCAACGTGATGCGCGTCGGCTTGCACCCTCGTGGGCTGGCGCGCTGGACGATCAACCTGGGCGAGGTGCGGGCGTACTTCCTCGGACGGCTGGCGCGCCAGGTCGCGATCACCGGGGATGAGGATCTCGCCGCGCTGCTGGAGGAGGTGACGGGCTACTCCGCGCCCGAACACCAGCCCACCGGCGAGACAGCCACGAGTCACATCATCACGCCCCTGATGCGGATGAGATCCCCCGACGGTGACGAGCTGTCGTTCTTCGCCACGGTCGCCACGTTCGGCACCGCGACGGAGGTGACGACGTCCGAGCTTTCGATCGAGTTGACGTTCCCCGCCGACGCGGCGACCGCCGAGGCGATGCAGAACCTTCTCGTGAAAGGCGCCCACGATGAGCGCATCGCGAACTGACCTGGGCCAGGCAAGCCGGCTGCCGGGCTCCCATCTGCTGGGTCTCGGTCACTTCGAGGCGTGGCGCCCGCGGGTGATCGCGCTGCTGATCTTCACCGCGGTGCTGCTGGTGGCATATTGGCTCGCCTGGTCCGCTGACCGTGGCATCGTCGCCAGCAATCACACCGCGCAGTACATCGCCTTCGAGCAGTCCTTCCCACTCGCGGATGCATGGCTGCTCACAGCAGCTCTGATCGCGGCGCTCCAGCTCTCGCGGCGTCGGCCGAGCGCCCTCCTCTGGCTTTTGGTGCTCGGCGGAGCGGGCGTCTATCTATGCGCGATGGACGTGCTCTACGACCTGGAGCACGGCATCTACTCCAAGGGCCACGGCGGCGTGATCGAGCTCGCGATCAACATCCTCACGGCGGTGTTGAGCGTCGGGCTCCTGGCGTCGGCCTGGGACTTCCGGCACGAGCTGCTCACGACCTCAAAGCGGATCGCAGCTTAGGTCCGGCAGGGCGTCACGCCTGGAGACTGCGATTCGAGCAGTTCAAACATCCGGCCAGACTACACCGAGGGGCGCGCCTAATCACCTCAGGGACCGATGCTAGAGCGCGTGAGCTGGCATGAGCGAGACTGGGCCAAATGGACAGACGCGGAGCGCCGGCGCTTCTACGGGAGTTCGCGGCCAACCGGCGGCGCACCGACGTGGTCCAGCCCGAAAAGCAAGGGTAAACCCCGACCCCTCGGTAAACCCCGACCCCTCGGTAAACCCCGACCCCTCGGTAAACGCCACTCCCTGAGAGATACCGTCGCCGCCCTCATACTTGTAGCGGCCGCGGTCACGTACTACAGCGGCGCGCTGAACCATCTCCGCCAAAGCACGATCAGCGCTCCCTCAAGTCGACCCGCTCCGACCCCGTACTTACGACTGCCACACGCCTCCCCCAAGGCCACCACGCCGCCTTCCCCGCGTTACACCACGATGAGCGGCCCAAGCTCGGTGTCCCAGGGTACATATATGACGGTCACCGGCACGCTCCCGCCAGGCGTAAGCGGCCCGATCATCGTGGAAGGCCGGTGGGAATCAGGGCCGTGGTACGAACTCGCGTCCACAAACGCCAGCGATGGCGGATTCAGGGTGCGCTACGCGCTCCGCCGGCCCGGCGTGGTCCACGTCCGCCTCGCGCTGCCCAACGGCAACTACGTCGTCAGAACAATCGACGTCACCTAAAGCGCGGGGCGCCACGTTGCCCAACGAGCTCCAAACGATTGGGCTCTGCGCCACGCCTTCCGCGGCGCTACGCGACAGCTTTGTTCCCGCTGTAGGGGATAACAAGCCGATGGACGAGATAGTCAACGTCCGCGTCCCCATCTTCGAGCTCGCCGGCCGCATAGGCCCGCCTGAACTCGGCGACCGAGATGCCCATTGCCCGCTGGGCCTGGCGCTCGAGGCGGGCGGCCCATTCCTCCGGCGTGAAGCGGACGATCGGCGCCTCGGTCGTATCCCGGCGAGCTTTGCTGCGGCTCGACGCGACGGCTTTCGACGTCGAACGGGCTTTGGCCCGGGCCGCGGGCTTGGCAGCGGTAGTTGTGCGCTTCTTCGTCGTGGCCATGGGCTCAGGATACACCGCCCAGTTCCGCCCGGGCCACCTACCCAGGAATCCAACCCAACAAAAACCAGCAGGTTCGCCCAAGCAAATGCAGCAAGCTCACCGACAGGTGTAAGACCATTCCCAACGTGGCGTAGCAGGAATAAAGCTAACTCCCTTACCCACAACACACGCTGGCATCCGCCACCGACGATAGCCGCGGCCTGGGATTATTCAATTATCAAAAACCACCAGGCCATCCCTTCGGCCCAAGTGCCACACATCCTGCGATCGCCACCCTGGCGTCTGGCAAAACATCCGTGCCTCTTCTCGAGAGGCCTCCGTGCAAACCGTCACTGCAGCCAGCGGTCCGGCGATCGACTGACGACATCAAAGCAGACAGCGGCGACGAAACAGTCGATCGGGGCCAAGATCTTCTCGGTCGTCGACCAAACCCCCAATGTTTCCGGGGAATCTCGTCTGAAACTTGGCGCCTAAACGAAAGCGCCATTTCAGCGCCGCAATGGCCCAGGCTCACCAAACCTCAGTTCCGTTCCGGCCACCAGCCTCCGAACCAAACCCAACAAAAACCAAAAGGTCAGCCCCAACAAATGCAGCAAGCTCACAAACAGGTGTAACACCATTCCCAACGCGGCGTAGCAAATTGAAGCGAGCATCTTTCTTCTCCTATCTACCTCCCCGCCCCCCAAAAGCCAAATACTCCAAGTGCGCCCCGTCCCCGTCGATCATCACCCGAAACACCATCCCAAAGGGCCCGTCAAGCGGCGGTAGGTAGACCTTCAGGCAGCGCGGCAGGACCGCAGCGTGGGGTCCCTTTTGTTCGGTGAGGCGCAGCTCCCCAATTGGGATCCCCTTGCTTTCGTAGCGATGCCTGCTCAGGCGGGCGACGGCGATCCCGGTGACGCTCGTGTACGCCAGGTCCTCCTGGAAGATGCGATCGTCAAAGCGGACGGGAGCATGGGTGGGGCGTGGTGTATTAGGTGTTGGGTTGATGTAGAGGTTTATGCAAATGAATTTGGGTGTTGCATGGGAGGGTTCTGTTGATCCAATGTGTTTGGGGTTTGAAGAGGGGAATGAGAGGGGGAGAGGTGGGCTTCAGATCTCAGGATGGTGGTTGGCGCGCGTGTACGCGCGAGCACGCCTGCGTGAGTGTCACGGGGTCGTCTCGACGATGGAGATCTTCGGGAGAGGTTTGTCAGTGCAAGACGAGGGTCAGGCCGTGTGTCGTGGAAGTTCCGCGCTGGGAGGCGAGCGGGGAGGGCGGTGCGTGTGGGGGTGTTGCGAGCATCACGCGCCGCGGTCGTACGGTGGAGAGGATCACAGGCGCGCGCGAGGCGCGCGCGCAAGGAACCCGTGAGACGAGCCCGGGGAGAATGAGCGAGGCGTGCGCGTGAGGGACCCGCGAGGCGCACGCGTAGACGACGGCCGAAGCCGGTGCCTGATCCGCCGTTTGCCGGCGCGGCAAGCCGCTCGAGGTGTGGAGTCAGGTCCATGTCAGCAAGAGTAGGCCGCGCATGAGACGGCACGCTCGATCCGCCAGGCGGGACGTCCCCAGCGAGCTCGCGAGTTTGGCTCCCGAGGCCGGGTCGACCAAGCGCCATGGCCCGGGCGATCAGCCGCCGGACGATGTCGCGCACGACGCCCGACCGGCCTCCGCGCCGTACGCCGAGGTGCCGTCCGGTTCGGGAAGTGGGGGAGGGATAGCTGGCCATGACCCCAACGGTATGAGAACACACGTTCGTCTTCAAGAGGTCCAGGGCAGAAGTCACAAAGCTGGCACATTAGCCCCAATGATTCCGGGGGATCGGCTCAAAAACTTGGCGTGAGATCGCTCATCGCTCCCAGCCGGCGCCGCACGCCCACGCCCAGCCGTGTCGTTTTTTTCGATTTTGGTGCTAGGGTTGGGTGATGCGAAAGACCGCTAAACGTCGCTCATCGAGGCTGGCCGGGAAGGTCGGGGCTAGCCGTTCACGCAAGGCGGTGCCCGCGGGTGTGTCGGCTTCTTCGGAGGAGTTGCGTGCGTCGGCTGAGCGCGTGCATGGCGTGCTTCACCGGATACGCTCAACCCGCCGGGCTGTGCCGCTGCGCGAGCTCGAGTTGGGGGATGCGCTGATCCCGATCAAGGCGCTGGAGGTAGCCGAGGAGCTGCTGCGAGAGCAGGCAAACGGGCAGGACCCAGACGTCCTTGTCCTGGGGGAGGAGATGACCGCTCAGGACGCCGCGAACGTGCTCGGCGTCTCGCGCACCCACCTCAATGCGCTGCTGGAGCGAGAGAGCATCGCCCATACGAAGACCCAGGGGGGACACCGCCGGATACCGGCGAGCGCGATCCTCGACTACAAATACAGACGCGAGGCGGCTCAGGACGCGATGCGCGAGGCGATGCAAGCCGGCGAGCAGCTCGCCGACGAGAATTGACCGCAGCCATCGCCGCCAAGGCATACGGTTGAGGGACCCATGTTCCCACCGCCCGCGATCGTTGACGCCAGCGTCCTCTACTCCCGGCATCTGCGCAACGCCCTTGTCTGGCACTCACTGGAGGGCCTGTTCGAGTTGCGCTGGAGCGCGCTGATCCTCGATGAGACCCGACGCAGCCTGATCGAGCGCAATCTCAACGCCTATCAAGAGGAAAGGGCGTCCGCGGTCGATCGCGTCCTGGAACGCGTGACGAGCGCGCTCAGCTCGATCTACCCGGATGCCGAGGTGCCAGCCGAGCAGATCCAGTCCCTCCTCGAGCAGATGACCAACGATCCCAAGGATCGCCACGTCCTGGCGGCGGCAGTCGCCACCGGATCACAGTTCGTCGTGACCGCAAACCTCAAGGACTTCCGTCCCCAAGACACGGGCCCGCACGGCGTAGAGGCGCTGAGCGCGGACGCCTTCCTCACCAAGCTGCTCGACGATGAGCAAGCAGTTGAGCTGTGCTCGGCAGCCCTCGCGAACCAACCACGACTTTCACGACTGGACACTCGAGCAACTACTGGAGCTGCTCGGTCAACCAGGAGAGCATCGTCCCGCGTGGCTACCGCAATACGTATGTCGATACGAAGAACTCAACGCTACGCCAAGCGATCCACCAGACTGAATGATCTGACGACCGTCTCCGCCCAACCCCAAGACCCCCACACCCTGGGCGAGGAGGACATCTTGGGATGAGGATCAAGGGTGTGTGTTTTGGATGGGAGACAACAACACCACCCGCCCGGAACACAGGTGAGTGTCGCCGGTCAAAGAGCCGGGATGCTCGAGCCCAAGGATCAGGGACGGGAGCAAGGAGCCCGCCGAGATCGCGGATGGGCTGTTGGTGGGCCGTAGCTCCTCAGCTGGACCACAACCCGCCCGACTCTCCGCAGGGTAAGACAGCATGACGCGCGCGAGGAACCCGCGAGATGTGGAGTTCGATCCCATGCAGACAACCGTGTGAGCTCGCTTGCACAGGAAGTCGAGAGCAGCCAAGACCTGACTGCTCGAACTTGTACAGTTATCGGCTCTTATGCCTCCATTTCTAGGCTGTGGATGTAGTCGTCATGAGGAAGGCTCCCTCTGATGTCCCCGCACGGGGCGTTTCCCCCATCGACGACACGCTTCGGCGCGTAGGATCGACGGGGTGATGGCCGATGTTCCTCGCATCCTCGATGGCCGGTGGGCGCTCCCCGCCGAACACCGCGGCGGGGCACATGCCCGCGTCTATCGTGCGACCGACGTAACTGGAGCGATCGAAGGACGCGTAGCCGTGAAGGTTCTTCCGGCGGCGATCCGAGGCGATAGCCTTCTTGCCTCTCAGGTCTTCGATCGCGAGTATCAGGCACTCACGCGGCTTACGCACCCGAATATTGTCGCGCTGATCGATGGCGGACGGGATCCCGACACAAATGAGAGGTACTTCGTCTTCCCGTGGCTGGACCTAGACCTTTCGAAAGCACTCCGGGAGCAACCGCCGGCAGGCTGGGATGACTTTTATGAGCGTTGCGGAAACGAAATCCTCGGTGGGCTGGTTTACGCGCATGGCAAGCAGATTGCTCACCGAGACATCAAGCCACAGAACATTCTTCTCGATCAGGATGGGAAGCCGCGTATCGCCGACTTTGGGATCGCCAAGATTACCTCGCGGATTGCACCTGAACACACGCTACGGGACCACGCCACCCGGCCCTACACGCCGCCCGAGTACGACGATGGCACCCACACGACGCAGCGTGATGTGCATGCATTCGCGGTGCTAGCGATCCTTGCGATTGCCGGGATCGATCCGTTCCACGGCTATGAGGATGACCCATATCGAGCCATCTCCGACGCGCTGAACAAGCTCGACATCCCAACACAGATTCATGAATTGCTCGCTCGGTCCGTTCACGCCGACCCTGATGCGCGACCGTACGACGCAAATGCGCTTCAGGGCAAACTGCAGGTGATCGAAGACGCCCGTGCCGCGGCTAGACCGCAGCCAGCCGCGCCGGCGAGTTGCCACATCTCGCTCGCCAGGAAGACAAGCGAGATCCTCATGGACTATCTGGATCTCGACACGGCGCTACAGGTCACCGACGCGTTGGCAGCCGATCTCGCCGACGAGGCCGTACTGCTCGCATGGGACCGAGAGAGTTTCGACGACGGAGGGTCAACGGACGGACATTACTATCTCATCGGCTCTGAGCTGCGACTTCACGTCCTGATCGCCGACAGTCGTGACCATCTCGTCGCCGTTAACGCATGGCCTGTCCAAAGTTCGCTGCTGGAGAGAGAACGGGAACGTGGGTGGAAGCCTCCCTGGAAGTGGGAGACCGGACGAGCGGCCGATCCGCTCGTGGGCGAGGCCACAATCACGACGCTGGAGCGGGAAGTCTCAAGACACGCCGCCGAGGAGACACTGCGCCGCAGGCGTGCCGCGCTGGAAAGACCCATCCAGATTTGGCGACGCACGCTGGCCGCAAAGCGGGCATTGGAGCGGGATCGCCAGGCGCCGCTGCATTACCGCAGCACACAGACCACGGATCAGGGCATCGTTTTCGAGCTGACTGAGGAGCCAACCGAGGATCTACTCGGTGAGCTCCGCTTGGCTCCTACCGAGGAGGGTCGCGAACTGCTCGGCGAGATCGTCGCGATCGGCTCCGACACCGTTACGCTCACCCCGCTGCGCGGCCAGGTCGAGCGACTGTCTGTCAGTGGCACCCTCAAGCTTGACACCGGTGCCGCGCGCGTGGCGTTGAATCGCCAAGACCAAGCACTGGACGCGCTGCAGTATGACCGGGGCCTGCGCAGCGAGTTGCGCACCCTGCTGATGGATCCTTCCACAGCCAATATTCCGCTTCCGGTCAGCGAGATCAAATGGCGAGGCGCTCTCGATAAGCCGAAGCAAAGCGCCGTCGCGGCCGCGCTCGGCGCCTCGGACCTGCTGCTGGTTGAGGGGCCGCCCGGAACCGGGAAGACCACCTTCATCACGGAGCTGATACTTCAATATCTAGAGCGCCACCCCGGTCACCGGATACTGGTCTCTTCACAAACCAATGCTGCCCTCGACAACGTTCTCGAGAGGGTGCTGACGGCGGATCCCGAGGTCCGACAGACGCGAATCGCGCGGCAGGGCGACAGCAGAGTCTCTGCTTCAGTTGATTCCCTGCTGCTGGACGGCCAGCTCGCTAGTTGGCGCGACGAAGTGATCTCTACTGGACGCCGGTGGCTCAGCGCGTGGTCCAAGAGCCACGGGATATCCGCCCGGGATCTGGAGGGCGCAATCCGCTTTGAGGAGCTCGCCTCAGTCACGCAGGCATTGGCAAACCTCGGTGCAGAGCGCGAAGCGTTGCGCGCTCAACTCGAGCAACGTCAAGGCGATGGCCATGCCACGGACGACGAGGTCACCGCGCGGATCGCTGCCCGGCTTCGCGATCTTGCCGAGGAGACCGATCGGGCACGCAGCACTGGGCGCGTTGCGACGGCCCGCCTCATCGAGCTTCGGATTCTCACTCGCGAGCGGGATCTGAGCGGGCTTGACCCGGAGGCGCTGCGTGAGCGAGCACGCCAACTCATGCCGCCTGAGAGCCCTCATCAAGCGGACTGCCGTGCGCTCATTGATCTAATCGGCGAGTGGCACGCGAGGTTCGGCCGTGGCTCCGCCTTCAAGGCTGCGGCGCTGCTCCGCTCGCAAGTCGTCGCTGCCACGTGCGTCGGTTACGCAAGCATCCGCGGGTCAGAGACGATCGAGTTCGACCTCTGCATCGTGGACGAGGCATCCAAGGCGACAGCGACCGAGATGCTCGTGCCGATGATCCGTGGGCGACGGTGGATCATCGTTGGGGACCACCGGCAACTTCCGCCATTTATCGATGACGCGCTCCATAAGCCGGAGCTGCTCTCCGATCACGCGTTGCGCAGTGAGGAGATCAAGGAAACCCTGTTTGACCGGCTTCGCCAGCGACTGCCATCGGAGTGCACGAGGATGCTCTCGCGACAACACCGAATGGTTCCCGCGATTGGGCTTCTGGTGAGTAACTGCTTCTACGATGACACGCTCGAGAGTGAGCCTCGCAAGCCGGCACCGTGGCTCTCCTTGCTAGCACCAGCACCTGTCTGCTGGTTCACTACCGCTCGTCGCCGTGATCGATTTGAGATTCCTGCGGGGACAGGATTTGTCAACAATCTCGAGGCCAGAGCCATCCGGAGACTGCTCGGTCGCGCGGAGTTCGCGGCCAAGGCGTCACGCAAAAAACTGTCCGTCGCTGTGCTGACCGGCTACGGAGGGCAGCGCGAGGCGATCCAGCGTGAGATTGCTCCCGACCTCGCACGGTGGTCGCACCTGGAAGTCGAGTGTGCGACTGTCGATGCGTTCCAGGGTCGTGAGGCCGACATCGCGATTTACTCTGTGACCCGTTCCAACAAGGACGGCAAGATCGGGTTCCTAGCTGAGCGAAGAAGGTTGAACGTCGCGCTCTCCCGTGGTCGCGACGCCTTGATCATCGTCGGCGATCACACTGGCGTCGCCAAGGCGCACGGCGAGAACCCCTTCCGAGCCGTGGTCGAGCACATTGAAACGCACGATGAATGTACTCTGGATGAGATAGCGCTGTGACGCCTGAGGAGACAGCCGAGCGCTTCTCGGATGCCCGGCCGGGCTTCGACCTAATTAGCTACGCAGAGGTCGCGCTGCCGTTCTATCGGCTCACATTGCGCTTGCAGACAATCGAGCACAAGGCAATCGGTCCCTTCGAGGAGTTCCTGCTCCGCGCGGTCGACGCCGGAATCGTCGAGCAGCACGTCATTGCGGAGGCGTTGGGCCTTGAGGCGGGCGTTATCGAGGCCATCCTTGTCGGCCTCTTGGAGAGCGATGCCCTGTTGTTAGGACCTGTGGGCACCGATGGAAAGGAGACGCTCGTCGTGGGCGTTGCTGGCCGACGGATGCTCGAGGACGCAGCACAGATCGTCAGCGACCAACGTGTGATTGATGTCGACTACGACGGTCTGCTGAGAAAGCCGACGCCGTTCCTCGTTCGCTATCTAGAGCCTCGACAAGTATCCCGTCGCGGTATTCGCGAGATCGCACCACACCCGACGAGACCACCTGATGAGGTCGAGCTACGAACCAAGCTCGACCTCATCGAGGCGATCATCCGGGAGACAGGCGGCCCACGGCGCGAGATGGCAGACGTTCTAGCAGTGCGGGGAGTGCAACGAAGGACTCGCATCTTCCAGTCGGCTGTCGCACTGGTCTTTCGTCCCCAGGGGACGAGGCGAGCCCAGGGACAGGTTGCATTTGTGATCGCCGGACAACTGTCTGATCCGCACTCACGGGTATTTGCCGAAGCCGGGCTCGGAAGGAAACTCGGGCTCGCCAAACGTGGTATCGAGGACGCGCGCGCCGCAGCGTCGCGAGTCCTGGGTGAGGACGTCGTCAACCGCATCCAGACACAGACCGGCACTGTGCCCACCACCACGGGCACAGCGGGGGCTCTTGACTTGGCGCCGTCCGACGGTGTGCGCTCGGTCGAGACCTACGAGCACCCACGCATCCTCGCTCACGCGCTCAAGTCGAGCAGGCAAAGGCTTCTCATCATCTCACCGTGGCTGCGCTCAGCGGTCATCGATGAGGCATTCATCGCTGAGTTGGAGGACGCGCTGAAGCGTGGCGTGAGCGTGTATATCGGTTGGGGGATGGCCACATCAGAGGACGCCAAGGACGCCGACAAGGGGGCGTTCGAGCAGCTAACGTCGCTGGCCACTAAACACGAGCGGTTCGTCTTCAAGAGGCTCGGCAAGACAAACGCGAAGGTGTTGCTGTGCGACGACGCTTTCGTCGTCGTGACAAGCTTCAACTGGCTCTCCTTCAAGGGAGACCCGAAGCGAACCTTCCGCGACGAGCGTGGCACGCTCGTAAGTCTGTCCGATCACGTCGAGGAACAGTTCGGCGAACTCAGCGCACGGTTTCGTTAGCGAGGCTCGGGCTCAGGAAGCCGCAGGCGGATAGGCTCGCGGGCTGTCGACGTTCTCATGCACCAAGCGGCATCGAACCGTGTGGCCCCCGTTCGCTTGTGCTTTCACGCCGCCCGACATGGATCAGAGGCGGCCCAACTCTTACCTGCATGCTTGCCATAGGCACGAGCCGCTATAGGTCCTTGAAGAACTCCGGAACAATCGCGATGTCCTCGACCTCCCGGATAGTGCGCCGAATGCCGAGGTTAAACTCCTTCAGCAAATCGCATAGTCGCTCTCCATCGATCAGATCGACGGGGGGAGCGCCGTCACGTGTAGCCTCCTGCTTGGCATCGGCAGTGAAACTTCCAGTCGTGATAAGAAGGCCCTTATCACCACGGCCACTCATCGCCCCACGGAAATCCCTCACCGCACTGGAACCCACGCTGCCCTTGTAACGCTTGCACTGAAAAAATACGGGGAAGCTGACGAGCGAGAGTCGGTAAACACCGATGCCGTCTATCCCGCCGTCTCCGCTCTTCCCTGTCACAGTGGCCGAGACGAACCCGGCCTCACGAAGCAAGCGACGGGCCAACCGCTCGAAGCTATCCGGCGGTATCTCGAGGAGCACCTCCAACAATTGCTCCTTCCAGTTGCGAGGGACTGGTTCATCCTCAGTATCGTCCGCGAGATCCTCGCCTTGCTCCGCTCGCGCTGCTCTCTTTGCCTTCCTAGCCTCTCGAAGCTGTACCAGATAGGAGGCATGCAGGGCTGCTATTTCGCCAGGAGTGATCGTCCTACCCAGCTCCGTTGTACTCCACACTGCTCGCTCACTGTTGTTTAGAGTGCCCATGCCCTTTAGGTAGGTTCGGGCCCATGCAAGTCGATACTCCATCTCGGTACCGGGCCCCTCGCCGTGCAGGACCGCCTGCTGCTCCTCGGTGAACCGCTCCAACTCGATGACCTTCTCGACGATCTCCCCGATCGTTCCCGAGTCACCGATGTCGCGTACGGCTTGAAGGGTGGGCCATAGCAACTCGGAGTACTGCGGAATGAGCGGAGCGCTGCGCATGCTGGACACGCTACAGGGTTCGCATGCTTCGAGCTAGCGGTCGGTACAGTTCCATGCCGAGTCGACCTATCGGCACGGTAGCATTCAGCCTGATCAGCGATCACGACCGATCGCCGATTCGTCTGGACATGTCGTGTAGACGGATTTGCTGGCTGAAGGAGCTTTCGTAGGCGCGCGAAACTAATGGGGATGGCGAAAAACGCATCGCGCATACGCGTGGCCGACTTCTTCAGCGGCTGCGGCGGCACCAGCACGGGTCTACGCGATGCCGGTATGGAGATCATCTTGGGCCTGGACGTCGAACCAGACGCCAGCGAGACCTATCGACGTAACTTCCCTGAGGCCGCCTTCATCGAGCGTGACATTGTTGACGTGTCCCCGGAAGAGGTAGCCGACTTGGCCGGAGATGGGGAGGGTCCGCTGCTCTTAAGTGCCTGCGCGCCTTGCCAACCGTACAGCTCGTTCGTTGAGCGATCTGCACCTGACCGCCGGAAGACGCTTCTGTTGCGGCTGTTGCCCATCATAAAGCGCTTGGATCCAGAGTTCGTATTCATCGAGAACGTACCGGGCCTTAAGGCGGGTCGTGCGCCGGCTGGCACCTTCGCTCGTTTCTGCAAGGCGCTGAGGACGGCCGGCTACCACGTAGATCATGCCGTGGTCGATTGCCAGGCCTATGGGATTCCCCAGCGCAGAAGAAGGCTGGTCCTTCTTGCCAGTCGGCTGGGCGTGATCGAAGTCCCGAAGCCGACTCACGGCCGCGGGCCCGGGCTGCTCCCCTTATCAACTGTGTGGGAGTGGATAGGCGACCTGCCTCCGGTCGCGGCGGGCGAAGAACATCCGGAAGTCCCCAATCATCTTGCCAGTGCGATCACCGAGATCAATCTGCGCCGCTTGCGTGCCACACCCCCGGGTGGTGGTCGTGCCGATTGGCCGTCGAATCTCAGGCTCGCTTGCCATCACAACGACCGCAACTACAGCGATGTGTATGGGCGTATGCATGCTGATGCGCCGGCCCCGGTACTGACTACGAAGTGCACAAGCATCTCCAATGGGCGGTTCGGGCATCCCTACGCCGACCGGCCGATCAGCGTCCGTGAGGCCGCCTGCCTGCAGACGTTTCCCCGGGACTTCGTCTTCGAGGGCGGGATCAGATCGGCGACGCGACAGATCGGCAATGCGGTTCCAGTGCTTCTTGCTCAGCGTATGGGCGAAGCATTCATGCATCATTTCGCGGAGATCTAGGTATGGATCTAAGCTGTGGCCCGTCTTGGGCTTGACCGCCCGACATATGACCGTCTTGAGCGCGATAATCGGGACAATGTCGCTCTTGGCAACACTGCGCGCCAAAGCCTAAGCCATGGCTCGCTTCCGAACCAGAGCACGTGCCGTCGACATGCTTGGCCGGCAGCAGATAGCCGGTGTGCCAACTGCGATCAGCGAGCTCTTCAAGAACGCGCACGACGCCTACGCCGACTACGCGATCGTGGACTACTACCGCTCCGATCGTCTGTTCATTCTCCGCGATGACGGGATCGGAATGACGGAGGAGGACTTCGAGCAGCGTTGGCTGACGCTAGCCACCGAGAGCAAGGTCCAGACTCAAGGACAGCGCCTCGTGACCGGGCGCCCAGGCTACCCACGGCGCGCTGTGCTCGGAGAGAAGGGGATAGGACGCTTAGCTGTCGCCGCGATCGGGCCGCAGGTCCTCATCCTCAGCCGGCCGCTCAGAAACGAAAAGCTCGGGGACCTGCTCGTGTCGCTGATTCACTGGGGCCTGTTCGAGATCCCAGGCGCCGACCTCGAGCAGGTCGAGATTCCGACGCTGACAGTGCCCGGCGGACGCATGCCCGGAAGCGAGGAGATCAACACGCTAATCGACTGGGTGGCAGAGAACCTCGACCAGCTCCCGACGAGCGCAGACAAACGGCTAGCCAAACGGATCGGTGCTGAGCTTCAAGCGTTCCGTGGAATCGACCCGGATGTGCTTGCCGCCGACGCCCTCGAGGGCCCCAGCTTGCTCGACGGCCCGGGAACGCACTTCTACATCCGTCCAGCCGACGCACTCATCACCGAGGATCTCACGGCCCGAGATCTGGGCGAGCCGAGCGACCTCCTGAAGTCACTGGTCGGCTTCACAAACACGATGACGCCCACGCATCCCAAGCCAGCTCTTCATGTTGAGTTCCGAGATCACTTCAGCGAAGAGGCTTACGACAACGTGATCGAGGACAGCTCGTTCTTCACCCCGGCTGAGTTCGAGGCGGCCGACCAACACATCCAGGGCCAGTTCGACGAGAAGGGTCAGTTCTCGGGCACCGTGCGTGTCTATGACGAAGATCCGGTGAAGATCGTCATTCCTTATCCATCTGCGCGGGGCACGGACGCCGAGTGCGGGCCGTTCCGAGTGGACATTGCCTATCAGCAGGGCGACCAGAGAAGAACGATGCTCGATCCGGAAGCTTGGAACGCGATCACGTCGAAGCTCAAGCTGTATGGGGGCCTGTATATCTACCGCGATGGGATCAGGATCCTGCCCTACGGCAACCAGGACTTCGACTTCCTGGAAATGGAGCGCAACCGCAGCGTTAGCGCCTCTGACTTCTTCTTCTCGTATCGGCGCATCTTTGGCGTCGTCGAGATCACGAGGACGGACAACAGCCAGCTGCGTGAGAAGGCGGGGCGCGAGGGTTTCGCCGCCAACGAGGCCTATCGGCAATTCCGTACGCTGCTGAAGAATCTCTTCTATCAGGTCTCTTTCCAGTTCTATCGCAAAGATGTGGGCGCGCACGCAGATCGATTCTGGGAGCGCACGGAGGAGTTGGAGCGTCTTGACAAGGCGAGACGGCGACGGGCTGGTCAGGTCTCCGCGCGCAAGCGTCAGGTCGCCGGAGGGCTCAGTGATTTCGAGCAGGCGATTGATGAGGGCCGTGTTCTCGCTGAGGCCGAGCGCATTGTGGCAGCTGTTCGCGATGGGTTGGAGATCGCTGTTTCCGAGGACGATCCTTCTCGCGCTGCCGCGAGCGTGGCTCGTATCGAGGACCGTGCGCGGGAGGAACTGCGAGCGACCGATGCGAGCTATCGCGTCGAGCGGCCGAGGGGCATGAATCTCAGCAGGCCACTGGCGCAGCGCTACGCCCGCTACGAGGACGCACGAGCGCTCCTCGAGGGAGAAGTCCTCGAGCCGGCGCGACGCCAGGTGGACGAGCTAGTCAACCGTGCGGTCAAGAGTCATAAATTGGCATTGGCGCGTCAATTGCGCATCGAGAGCGCCGCTACCGCGGCTGTCAAATGGGCTCGCAGTGGCACACGCGATGCACGCCGCGCGCTCAACGTCGCCGCGAACGATGCACAGAAGAAGGCATACAAGCTCGGCCAAGATCACGTGCGAGTTGTTGAGGATGCCGTTGCCAACGTCGAGGCGGAGCTCGCCAGCCTGGAGGTAGCGTCGCTGAGTGATCGCAGGCTCGTGGCTTTCCGTGCACGCTTTGAGAGGGACCTCGCTGATCTTGCTGAGAACGCGACGGTTGCACTGAAGAGCATGACCCAGCAGATCGACGGGCTGGCCTGGCCTGAGAATGGTGGTGGTCCGATGGTGACTGCACAGGATCAGGTCGAGGCGCTAGAGACGGACTTCGAGACGCTAGCCGAGCAGGCCTCTGAGCAAATGGAGATGACGCAGCTTGGTATGGCGGTTGAGGTCATCAACCATGAGTTTCGCCACACAGTGCAGGCTATCCGCCGCAGTCTGCGACAGCTCAAGGTATGGGCTGATGCGAATCCCAAGCTGCTCGACCCATATCGGGATCTCAAGACCAGCTTTGATCACCTCGACGGCTATCTCATGCTGTTCACGCCGCTACAGCGTCGCCTTTATCGAACCAAGGTGGAGATCATCGGATCTGAAATTGAGACCTTTCTACGCGATCTCTTTGACAAGCGGCTCCAGGAAAATGAGGTCGATCTGCGCGCTACGCCGGCGTTCCTTGAGCATAGGCTCGAGCAGTATCCCTCGACCATCTATCCGGTGTTCGTCAACCTCGTTGACAACTCGCTGTTTTGGCTTACGAACTACCGCGGCGAGCGCACGATCACTCTCGATGCGAGCGATGAATGGATGGCGGTGCGCGATAGCGGCCCGGGGATCGCACCGGATCTGGGCGAAGACATCTTCAAGCCCGGAGTGAGCACTAAGCCGGGAGGGAGCGGATACGGGTTATTCATCTCGCGTCAGGTTTTGGAGCGTGACGGGATGGGGCTTGTCGCGTTGCCCACGAGTGGCGATAACGGGGCGGAGTTCCGGATCCTCGAGGACGGCAGTCGATGAGTAGCTTCCAATGTCGCATAGAGCACGTCGTTGAAGACTTTCTCGAGACAGCGCTTGTTGTTGATGACGAGGCGATGCGTCCGCATGCGCCAAAAGCCTCGAACGCACGTACGGCCAATTCCGCAAAAGAGAAACCACGTGTACGGGGAGACCTTAGTTTGAAGGAGCCCTCAGAGGTCGACGTCGAGGCGATTGAGGATCATCCACTGGATTCCAAGTCATTGATTGATGCCTTCGCAGACAAGGGGATCATCTGCTCGGTCATCGCCCCTCTGGCGAACGAGGAGATCCAGATGCGAGTGCTGAAGGCTGCCAGCCGCGCAGACCTCCTCGTCCTCGACTGGGAGCTCCACCGAGATGGCGGGAAAACAGCTCTGGCTCTTATCAAGGGAGTTCTCCAGCAGGACGCGGAAGCCAACAGGCGGCGGCTGCGAGTAATCGCGGTCTACACGGGCCAGCCGGATTTACTTAAAGTGATGCTCCGGATCGCAAAGCATCTCGAGCTGGATGGGGACACTCACAATGATGGTGGGCTGACTTTGGCGAAGGATGGTTTCCGAGTCGTCGGCCTCTGCAAGCCTCTCCAAGAGCGCTTACGACCAGAGATCGCGCCCCGTCGGGTTGAGGAGACTGAGCTTCCCAAGCGACTTACGACCGAGTTCGCAAAGCTAACTGATGGGCTGGTGCCTGCGGTCGCGCTAGCCGCACTAGCAGCGATTCGCAACGATGCGCACCGGATCCTTCAGGCCCTCAACCAGGACCTTGACATCGCATACCTCGGGCATCGAGTGGCTTCTCCCTACCCCAATGAGGCTGAGGAACATCTGGTAGCAATACTGGCGTCCGAGATCGCGTCCATCCTCGGCGACAACGACGTTGGTGCCAAGGCCGACCTGCCGGCCATCAACGATTGGTTGGCTCGAGCACGGGCGAGCAAAGAGGATCCGCTGAGCTGTGGTTCGGCGCTGTCTGCATCCCAAACGCTAAGCAATCAGCAAATCGAGACGATGCTGACGAATGGGCTGGGGCTTGACATCCGGCTTTCCGAACAGACCGCGGACAAACTGAGCATCAGTGCGCTGAAGAAGGTCCGCAGCCAGGCCGCCCACCTTTTCACGAATACGCCTGCTGCTGCGGAGAGCGCCGCCAACCTCTTTGGTATGCGGATGGCGGTGCGTACGGTCTATACACGCCCGCACCGCGTACTCCGCCTGGGCACGATCGTGTTTCGGGCCGATGAGTTCCTGCTCTGCGTACAGCCCCTATGTGACAGCGTTCGTCTTGACATCAGCGAGGTCCGAGGCTATCCGTTCCTCCCGCTGACCGTGACCGGGAGTGCACCGTATCAGTTTGTCGTCAAGCATCCCGAAGGCGGAGATCTGATTCGTCTGGACCTTGACGCCAAGCCGCTCAATCTTCGGATGATCGACTTCACCGCAGCCGAGGGGCGCTGTATCGAGGCGAAGAAGAGACGCGGGGAGTGGGCATTCTCGACTACGAAGAAGCGGTTTCTGTGGGTCGCTGACCTCAAGCCAGAGTTCGCACAATCGGTTGCGGTTGAGCTGGGCGGCCAGCTTGCCAGGGTCGGGCTTACAGAGTCCGAGTTGACCCGACTATCTTGACTCGCCTAACGCTCAATGACCCTGGGACGGATGGCCCCTCATGCATGGTCTCAAAGCCCAAAGCTAGCGACTCCGGAACGCGCCGATCAATGCAAAGCAACCGGCGCACCGACACCAAACCGGAGCTGGCATTGCGTCGCGAGCTCCACCGCCGTGGCCTTCGGTTCCGAAAGGATCTTTCGATCCGCCTCGACGACATCCGAGCCCGCCCAGATGTCGTATTCACGAGGGCAAAGGTCGCGGTGTTTTACGACGGCTGCTGGTGGCACGGTTGCAGCGAGCACGGAATGCGTCCGAAGCGGAATGCGGCGTTCTGGAATCAGAAGATCGACGAGACAATTCAACGTGATCATCGCGTAACAGCTGCGCTGACAGACGCTGGTTGGACTGTAATCCGCGCTTGGGAGCATGAGCCGATGGCAGACGCGGCCGAACGTATCGAGCACGCGGTCCGTGGTGCCCATCGTCTTTGCCTTTGGTAGGAAGAACCAACGACGAGAGGCTCCGCACTGCACTGCCGCACCCGGCTTGCCCCAACTATCCGTTCGAAAACGCAAGACCAAGACCGAGCGATCCACAGGACCTCTGGCCGGCCAGCCCACAAACCCAGGCCATGCAATTTCTCCGGCGGCGCAGCTGAACTTGCAACTCGCCCGGTCAGCTATTCAATTATCAAAAACCCCCAGGCCATCCCTTCGGCCCAAGTACTGCGGTTGCTGCGGAACTGCGAAACCATCCTGGCCGCATATCTCGAGCGGCCCCTACATCCTGCGATCGCTGCCTCTGGCGTCTCTGGCAAACATCCGTGCTCCTTCTCGAGAGGCCTCCGTGCAAGCCGTGACTGCGACCAGCGGTTCTGCGATCGACTGACGACATCGAAGCAGACAGCGGGGACGGGACAGTCGATTCGGGGCCCAAAACTTTCGAGCGCCCAGTGTTTCCGGGGGCCGCCGACGAGAAGTTGGCGCGAGAACGAACACCGCCCCGCGGCCGTCGGGGCTCCTCAAGCCCGTCGCGGGGGATCTCCGAGCGCAATGTGGCAACGCCGCGTTGCCACATTGGCGCCTGGCTTCGCCGGTGACCCCAGCGTCGCCGATTCAACCCACCCAACGCCGGCGCCGCTCATCCCCAGCTGGACTGACCCACCCCCACCGCAACGCTGGCACCCTCGGCAGGAACCCCAGTTCCGCCCACGGCCACCAACCTCCGAATCAAACCCAACGAAAACCAAAAGGTTCCAAAAATCAAATGCGGCAAGCTCACAGACAGGTGTAAGACGGTCACCTCCATTGCGTAGCTTGACTCCCACCCACCTCATGAAGCCTTACCCCACCACCCAGGCTCATCCGTCCCACCCCGCCCGCCAGTCCCATCCCATCCGTCCGCCAAACATCTAACCCCCCGCCCCCCGCCGCCCCCCAAACGCCAAATATTGCAAATGCGCCCCATCCCCATCGATCATCAGCCGGAAGACCATCCCAAAGGGGCCCTCGGGCGGCGGTAGGTAGACCTTGAGGCATTGCGGCAGGACCGCCCCGTGGGGTCCCTTCGCTTCGGTGAGGCGCAGCTCCCCGACTGGGATTCCCTTGCTTTCGTAGCGGTGCCTGCTCAGGCGGGCGACGGCGATCCCGGTGACGCTTGTGTACGCCAGGTCCTCTTGGAAGATGTGATCGTCAAAAGGAGATGTGATCGTCAAAATGGACGGGAGCGTGGGTGGGGCGTGGTGTATCAGGTGTCTGAGGTGGCTGAGCTCATGGTCAGCCCTGACCGTCGGGTGGAAGGAAGGGGTCTGTACTCGGCCATGAAGGCCGTGAACTCCTCGTGGTCGTGTCGCGCGCGCCGATCTGGGTGGGTTGTGCGCTCGTGCAGGTGACAGGCGCGATCACCAGGCGCCTGCCGGGGCGTTCCTCTTCGATGACGTAGGTGCCGGCACGGTCGCCAGAGAGGGTCATGTGCCCGTGATGTTTGGTCATGGTTTGTTGGGGTGGGTGTCATACGAGAAGTCACCGTATCCGCAAGATCCACCAGATCTACCGTATGACGCGCACGCGCGACGCGCGCGCGAGGAGAACCCGCAAGCCACGCCCGTAAACGATGCACGAAGTCGGCGAGCGGCACGGCTTTCGCCGGCGCGGCAAGCCGCTCGAGGTGTGGAGTTCGATCCATGCCAACCAGAGTAGGCCGAGCTTTGGACGGCACGCTCGATCCGGCACGCGCGACATCCTCAGCGAGCTCGCGAGTCTGACCTAAGAGGCCGGGTCGACCAAGCGCCATTGCCCGAGCGATCAGCCGTCGGACGAGTGCGCGCACGACGCCCGGTCCGCCTCGGTGCCGGACACCGAGGCACCGTCCGGATCGGGAAGTGGGGGAGGGGCAGCTGACCATGACCCCAGAGTAGGCGAACACATGTTCGTCTTCAAGGGGAAGTGTCGATCGCGAGGACGATCCCCCGTGTTTGCGGGGCGCATGTCCAAAAACTTGGCGCGAGATCGCTCTTGGCGCCCATCCGCAGGACCACCGAACGGTGCCCTCGATCAGCACGTCGCGAACCCTCCGCCCCCGCCATGAGCGGGTCGGCAGCTGGCTGCTGGTATGTCTGGTCAGATCCATGCAGACAACAGTAGGCAGCCGCGGCGACGGAACGCTCGATCGTGGGCATGATCGCGCCCTCAACCCCCGTCTTTACTGGGCCTAACGCCAAAAACTTGGCGCGAGATCGCTCTTGGCTCTCAGCCGGCGGACCGCCGCGCGGTGCCAGCGATGAGCACGCCGCGAGCGCCCTGCCCCCGCCGTGAGCGGGTCGGCAGCTGGCCGCTGGCATGTCTCGTCAGATCCCTGAAGACAACAGTAGGCAGGAACTACGACGGAAGGGCTAGTTTTTAGCCGTTCTTGTCCGCAACGCGGCGGGCGCGGCGTGTCAGCTGCTCGAGGGAGGGAGCTAGTCGCGCAAGCTCCTGAGTGACCTGAACGGCGGCGACGCTGCTCGCCGCTGTCCCAGTGGAACTCCTGGTGGCGCCCTCGCCGGTCAGAAGCCAGTCGACGCTTACGCCGAGAGCGCGCGCGAGCCCGACGAGATGAGGCGCACGCGGCAGGTATTGGGCCTTCGTCCAGTTGCCGACGATGTTGTGGTGCGCCCCGACGACACGCGCCAGGCTGCGCTGGTCGTGGTCGGCTTTGGCCATCGCCGAAGCGAGCCGCTCGGCGAAGCCGACTGGATCGACCAGCGGGGGCTTGGACCTAGAACTAGGGATTTTTCTCGTCATGAGTTCTAGTTAGTATGCCCGGCGTGGCTGCTGCGCGATCCCCCATCCCCCACCTGTCTCTTGTGCCGGCTCCCGCCGCTGGCCGGCCGCGGATGGCCCGTCGTAGGCCGAGGGTGAGCCTCGCCGGATCCCCCTACCGCCCGGGCGAGCTCCCGAGCGCGCTGCAGATCACGCTTGCCGACGAGACGGCTCAAGAGGCAAGCCGCCGCGCGCGCGCGCTGCAGATCCCCGTGGAGCTCTCGATCCGAGCGCACGTCGACGCCGCCAGAGCCGCCACGTGGGTGGTGCGCGCGACCGGATGGGAACGCCCCGCGATCCACGACATGCTTCGACGGGAAGCGCACGCGCTCGACTCGGCACCGACGACCGGGGTGGACCTGCTGGACTACACCCGGCTGGTCCGCCAGGGAGAGGCCGCCAGCGTGACGCGCGCGCCGAGCGGGCGCCCGCTAGAGCTGCTGCTTCCGGCGGACCTGGCGCTCGCCTGGCGCAGTGACGCCGCCGCGCGTGGGGAAGCCCTGGCGGAGTGGGTCACGTCAATGCTCGATCTCGCGCCCAATGACGCCCCGAACTGGGAGGCCGCAGCCGCTAGCCGCGGGCTACGCCTAGCGGAGTGGGCTTACGCCTGCGCGCTGGAGCGGATTGCCGTGTCGAGCACCTCGCCCCAGTCACGCACGTAGCCGATTGGGCTCTCACGCAAGACTTCGGCGAAGCTCCTCGCGTCGCGCTGCGCGAGCGCGAGCTCCTGCACCGTCAAGTGGATGTTGTGCCAGCGAACCGCGTCGGCATCGGAGCGATCCTCCAATGCATTGCAGTCGGCGACGGGGCAGGCCGGGATCGACCCTCGGCGGCGGCGGGCACGCGCATCCTCGACGGCCAGACGGTCGCCCCGGGCAGGCGTCCAGTAGCGGATCTTGCCGCCACGGACGAAGCGCGGCTCCAGCTCGAGGTCCGGCACGCTGCGATATACGCGGGTGCCGCACGCCATCCCGGCGGCACCAGCCGCTACGGCTGCCACGCCGAACCGGCCGACGCGATCTGCGATCGGGGAGAAGCCCTGCGACTGCCAGACCTCGGCGGCATGCAGATAGGCGAGCAGGTCGGCCGGATCGGCGCGCTCAACGTCAAGGCCGGCTACCTGCAGGAAAGCAAGGCCCGGCGAGCCCAGAGCATCGGCGTACAGGGCGGCGGCGTTTGCGAGAGCACCTGTACGGAGCGCCGGGAGGTCGACCTGGACGAAGACGGCGATCGGCCCGCCACGTACGAGCGATTGTGTCATCGCCGCCACCTGCAGGCTGATCGTAAGCCACGGATCCTTTAGCGAGGTGAAGCGGAAATATGCCGCCGAGGGGTAGGTGGCCTTCGCCTGCGGGGCAAGGACCGCGACTTGCAGGTCACACAGCGCGGCCGTGTCCTCAAGCTGGTCGGCAGTCAACGGGAGCTGCACCGTGCGGGCACAGGACATCAGCTCCGCGCGACCGAACGCGGCATCCAGGCCGTCGCCTGTGAGGTACGGCAGCACCGCCGTGTCTGGATCAAGTACGAAGTCGATGCCCGCGCCGCGGACGGCCTGCGCGAGCTCGTCGCCGCGCAGACCCTGCGCGTGCTCGCGGGAGTCGGGTGCGTAGGGGGCGAGATGCCGGCCGAGCAGAACGACGCCATCCAACTCCGCGGCGTGGTTTTCGAGGAAACGCGCCTCGTGGTGCTCAGGGCGGACCAGGAACACCGCCGGGTCGGCTTGATGTCGATCGCCAGGGTCTCCCGGATGTAGACGCAGCCCACTCAGCATTAAGCGAGAAGCTAACGTGGGGCCCGGATGGAGCCGGAGGACCGGAGCGGCCAGCGGCGGCGCGGGCGTAGCACGCAGGCCAAGACCCGACCTTGGGCGTCGAGGCGGTGCCGTACGGTGCAGCTGCGATGAACACCCGCGAGGCAGCCCCATTACTCAGCGACGATGACCTCCCCGGCATGCTCGCCTGCGCCGACCGCTCATCCACCAGGGCGCAACAGCACTTCCTCATCGCCACAGCGGCCACGCTCAGCCTGATGGCAATTGCCGCCATCATGGGGGCGATCGATCAGCCATGGTCGGCCTGGGTCGGCGCCGGGGCATTCCTGGCGGCGATCGCGCTCGGGGCGCTCGCCGTCACCCAGAACCTGCAGCGAACGTGGTATGACGGACGCGCGCTCGCCGAGTCCGCGAAGTCGCTGAGTTGGCTGTACATGATGCGTGGCGGTGCGCTCTCAGGGCCAGACGACAAGGCAGCAGAGACCTTCACCGCAAGGCTGCGCGCGCTGAGCGACGAGCTCCGCGACCTCGCCTACGTGCTCCCCTCCGAAGGCCCCGAGATCACCGATGCGATGCGCGCGATGCGCGGCTCGCTATTGGCGGACAGGCGCACCACTTACGACCGCGCCCGCCTGGCAAATCAGGTCGAGTACTACCGGCGTCGCGGAGCAGATCACCGCCACCACGCGCGCCGGTTTCAGATCGCCACGTGGGTCGCCCAGCTGGCCGGGTTAACCGGTGCGTTGCTGAGGGCGACGGATGTCATACACGTAGACCTACTCGGGATCGGAGCGGCCTGCGCCGCCGGGCTCACGGCCTGGCTCCAGACACGTGATCACGTGACCACCGCGCGCGCGTATGAACTCACGGCCGAGGATCTCGATCGTGTCAGGCGCGACGCGCCGGAAGAGGACGACGAGGCGGCATGGGGCGCATTCGTCGCTGGTGCCGAGGCCGCGATGTCCAGGGAGCACGTGATGTGGATCGCCCGCCGCGGGCGCCTGCGCCGCGAGTAGTCACCGTGCGGGCAGCGCTGCGTCTGCCTCGTCTGCAAGGGTTCACATCGATGCGCCCCCCAACACCCCGCGCCGAGGTGTTCCGAGCGTACTGGTACTTTGCTGCCGAGCGCCAGAGGATCTTCGAAGCGCGGCTGAAAGACAGTAGGGGCCCATGGACCGGGGATCCGATCCTCGCGGCTCATCGTTTCTGCAACACGTTTCGAGCCAGCGACCGCGTCAGCCAGGATCTGATCCGCATCGCCTATGCGCCGCAGGCGCGATCTACCGCAGACGTGTTCGTGCGCGTGATGATCCACCGGCTCTTCAGTCGCCCTGAGACCTTCGCGCTGATCGATGACGCGACCGAGGGCCTGAGCGCAGACACGTTTGACGCGAGACGGCTCGGCACCGTCCTCGACGAGGCGCGGGCCGCCGGCTGCAAGCTCTACACGGGCGCGTTCATCTTGTGTGCCAACCGCGCGTACGGTCACCCCAGCAAGCACCGCAACCATCTCGAGCTAGTGCAGGCGATGCTCGAAGGTGGTGTCGCCGAGCAGGTCGAGCGCGCCGGGTCACTCCAAGAGATCTATGAGAACCTGAGAACTTGGCCCTTGCTTGGGCCGTTCATGGCTTACCAGCTGACGATCGATCTCAACTACACGCCCATCGTCGATCTCGACGAGGACGAATTCACCGTTCCCGGCCCCGGGGCGATTCGGGGGCTCGCGAAGGTCTTTTTGGATCTCGGCTCCCTGTCACCCGCCGAGGCGGTGAAATGGCTGGTGCGCCACCAGCATCGGGCTCTCGAGGAGTTCGGCATCACACCTCCGAAGCTGTTCGGGCGGCCGCTAAAGGCGATCGACGCCCAGAACCTGCTGTGTGAGGTGGACAAGTACAGTCGCGTTCGCTTCCCCGAGCTGCGCAGCAACCGAACACGGATCAAGCAACGCTTCGTGGCAGACCCAACGCCGTTGGCGCTGTTCTACAAGCCGTCTTGGGGCATCAATGAGGCCGCAACCGCCGCCTGCGCGAGCACCGGGATCCCGCTGGCGGCCTGACCGGATCCGATTGTGTCGTTGATCCTCCACCTCTCAGACGTGCACCTTGGCAGCCCGTCGCCCCGACAGTTCGACTCCAACGACAAGTTCGGCCTCGACCCGAGAACCCGGGAAACGATCGTCACACACCTCCAGCGAACCCTCCGGTCGTTGGGGCACACCCTGACTGAGCGTGGGAAGAAACTCGACGCGGTGATCGTCAGCGGAGACCTCACGAACGCCAACCAACAGGACGGCTACGAGCAGTTCACGAAGCTGTTGGACGAGCTCGGCGAACAGCTCCCGACCTCCGAGCGCGTGCTCGTGGTGCCCGGCAACCATGACGCTGATTGGGACATCCAGCCGGGCGACCCCGCCAAGTTCAAAAGGTTCCTCGACCTTGTCCGCGGCAAGTACGGATCGCCGCTCATCTCAGGTCTCGACTACGACGAGACGACCGTACGCCGCCATACTGGCACGCGTAAGGCGGCCGCGCCAATACTCCAGTTGGACGACGTGACGATCGTCGGCTTCAACTCCGCGGACTTCTGTGGCGTGCGCGAGGACCAGACCAGCACGGACTGGGAGGCCGTGTTGGACGACTATCTGGCCGACGATCTCGCCAGCGCCTACATCACCAAGCGCGAGGCTGCGGCCAAAACTGTCGAGGAAGCCAAGATGGACTTACGCCGCCTCCGGGTCCAGGACATGGCGCGGATCGAACCACGACAGCTAGATGCGCTGCGCGAGCGCTTTGTAGGCACGTCGATCGCGCACGCGGCCGACGAGGACCCGCACCTTCGGATCGCGGTGCTGCACCATCCGATCGGACCCGTCACCGGACAGGAGGAGATCAAGGCGTTCGAGACCATGACCAACCTCGAGAGCGTTCGCAGCTTTCTCTTCGACACGGGCTTTCACCTAATCCTGCACGGCCATAAGCACGAGAGCTACAAGGCATGGGAGTGGCTTCTACCGGCTGGCGACAATCTGGACCGCGCGCCGTGGCGAGCACTTGTCATCGGAGCGCCCGGAGAGTTCCGAGTCGGGCGGCTCGTCTGTCGTCTGCTCGAGGTGGCTCCGGATGGCGACCGAGCGGTTGCCGGTGCGCCGCGGCTACGCACGATCGATGTGAAAGGCATCAGGGCGGGACAACCACTGCAACTAGACTTGGCCGCAAAGCCGCTATCGCTGGCGCAGCCGTTCGTGCGCTCGACCGAGATCGGTATGCCGTGGGTCGTGCGAGCCCGGACCGCGGACGCGGCCTACCAGCAGCTCCGCGACCTGCACACGGACCTTCGCCAGCCGCGGGCGGTCGTCAGCGTCGTCGAGGACGCGAGCTCGGTGACACGGCTGCCTAGCAACTACCCGGGTGGCAGGGACGACGAGTGGCTAAGAAGGATCGTGAGGTGGTGGCAGCTCCCACGGCCTGAGGCTGTCAGAGCGGTGGCCGGTTCGGAGTTCAACCACGGCGAACGTCTCTACGGCAACGGCGAGGAGAACGAAAACGCGATCAAGCAGGCGGCGCGGGCCCTACCCAGCAGCAAGGCGATCGCCCTGCTCGTCGGACGCGATGAGGCCGGCCACGCAAGCCGCGAGTACCCGGCATTCACCGCTGTCCAGCTACAGGCACGCGTGCAGCCCGATGGCACCCTCATCGACGTCGTCGGCGTCTACCGCAAGCAGGACCTCGCGCTGTGGTGGCCAGTGAACATGAGCGAGCTTGGGAGCATCCAGGCGATCGCCCTTGAGGCCGCCGAGAGCAACGAGCAGCTCAAGCAACCGGTGGCCGCGGGACGATTGATCGCGCACGCGACGATCGGCCTGCACGACACGGTGCTGCCACAGATCGCCGGAACGATCCTCGACCGCGCGATCGACCTAGACCCGGACCTCCCACATCGCCTAGCGTTCCTCGCTGCGCAGCCCGACGACCAAACGCAGAGCGTGTGGACTACGGCGCTCGCCGATATCGGGACCCACGAGCGGCGGAGCGTGCTCGTGCCTTCGATCGGGCTCGAGCGCCTGGTCAGCGCGATGCGGATGCACAGCGAGCTCGGCAAGGCCCAAGCTGGGTTCGAGAACATTGTCGTAGAGGTCGAGGAGCTCGCGCGCGACTCGGAACGCGCCGCCAAGGACCTGAGAGGCAAACCAAGCAAGACCACCAGGGCGGAATGCGCCCAGACTCTTCAAGGGCGCGTGGGACGTGTGCTCGCCTCGCTGGGGGAGACAGTCAAGAAAGCGCACGTGGCTTGGACGCCGTGAAGGCGCCGTCTTGGCCGTGTGCGATCCTCAATGTGGCATGGGACCAGACATCGAGCTGCTGACCGACACCGCACTCGTGCTCGCCGTCGTCGCGAGCGATGTCGCGAACTTCTGCGACCACGTGGAGCACTGCGAGCCAGCGAATATCGAGTTCGTGCGCGAGTCTGCGGCGACGCTGCGGTCAACGGCCTTGCGCCTCGGAGATGCCTGCGGACGGGATGCCTTTGAGCTCTACGCCGGGCGGCTCGGCATGATTGAGGCGCGAAACGTCGTCAGCCACCCCGGCTCCTACGATGGCGCCTCAGCCGCTCTGGCGGCCGACAGCTGGCGTGAGCTGCAGCTGGTGCAGGTCGAGCACGATCGCGCCTACCATCCGGACATCATGGGGCTTCCCAAGGCTGAGCAGCTGCGGCACTACGCCCTTCATCTCGCCAAGCTCGCCGGGAACACTGCTGCCCTCGTGCGGGGTACCGTGGACGAGCAAGACTGGCTCACCCGGCGCGTGCCGGACATGCTGCTGTTCGGGATCAAACTGGCGACCGTCTCGGGGCAGAAGCTTTCGGATGAGGCGCTGCCACGTACAGCCGCGCCGGAGCGCGTGGCGCCCACCTTCCACGCGCAGTAGCGAACACGCGTTCGCGTCTGTTAGGTGTTGTACGCTGGCTTTGTGCCAGTGGATACGAGGAAGACGACAGGCCTGACGCCCCGCCGTCGCGTGTGCGTGAGAAGCCCGCCTCGACCGCCGCACCCGCCCTGGCGCAGGTTGCCGGACAGCTCGGGCCCAGCGGGCTACGTATCGGTGTACCTCAGCGACCCGATTGCCCGCTACCCGGTGCGCGCCGTCACCAAGCCGCGCGACAACAAGAGCGATCCGAACCTCGAGACCGGCACCTACGGGGTGTTCTCAACCTGCCAGATCAAGATGCGCAAGAGCGTCGCCACGAAAGGCGTGCCGTACGTGTTCTTTGTGACCACGCACCGGGCGGGCGAACGGGTGCTCGCCGGGTACTACCGCGTTGGCTGGTACGCGCCTGGCCCCGACAGCGACTACGTGCTGGCGGCCAGCAGTTGGCGGTTCGTTGAGCCGGTCGCGGCCTCGAGCCTGCGCGGAGCATTGCGCGAGGCTGTGCTCGTCCGGCGTGGCTACGTGGGCCTCGAGCCGGAACAGGCCGACCAGATGCGCAAGCTGCTCGATGGCAGGGACGACTGGACGGGCCGTTACGTCGAGGAGATTCATCGGCTCGAGTCGCTCAGCGTCAGATACACCGGCTACAGCTATCCGACCTGGATGCGGGCATCGGGATGGGGCTGGAGCGACGTCGCGACGTATCTCGCGCATCCAGCCCCAGCCGACGCCGGATCACCGCCGAACACCGCACCGGGTGGTCGTTGGGTTTGCAGCGCCTGCGGCGCGCGGTCGATCAGCGAAGCGCGACTGAAGCGCTGCGGAGTCTGTGGAGCGCTCTCGACGCTGCGGCCCGAGAACGAGGAGAAGTGACGTGGCCCGGCGAGTGTTTGTCTCCTACCATCACGCCGACCAGATGAAAGCGAAGGGGTTCGATCTGATGCGCTACAACCGGGCGCTCGGGCTCGAGTTCACTACACGTGGGCTGCTCGACCCCGTCCGGAGCACCGACCCCGCGTACATCGAGCGATGTATCAAGGAGCGCCAACGCGGCACATCCGCGACAGTCGTGCTCATGAATGACGCGACCGCCGACAGCGACTGGGTGAGCAAAGAGATCCAATGGAGCACGGAAAAGAGCCCACCCAACGGGCTCGTAGGCATCCGCTTGAGCCCCGACGCGCCGGTACCGGCGGGGATGGAGGGCGCGGAGATCCTTAACTGGGACGACCCCGAGGACGTTCGTGAGTTCGGTCCCGCGATCGAGCGTGCCGCCAATGCCGCCCGCCGCCTGACGGTCGCCGCCGGCCAGGTCGGCACCGCCGCGAGCGGCTGCGGCCGCTGAGCGTGACCGCTGGCAACCGTCAAGCCCGGTCCGCTCGCGCGGAAAGTGCGGTATCGCGCGACGCGCCTTGTTCCTAACCAGGCTAGATTCGCTGGCATGCTGGAGGTGAGCAGCGCGCCCACGATCAACGTAGAGCTGGTGCATCCCCGCGCGCGGGTTCCCACGCGCGCGTACGATGGCGACGCGGGTTATGACCTGCGTTGCGTGGACGCCTTCACTCTTGGCGTCGGCGAGCGGGCAGTCGTCGATACCGGGATCCGGATTGCGCTTAGCGCGGACGTCGCCGCGCTCGTCGTCCCGCGCTCGGGTCTCGCAGCGCGCGACGGCGTAACCGTCGTGAACGGTCCCGGGCTAGTCGACCCCAACTACCGCGGCGAGATCCGGGTTGTGCTCATCAACCATGGTGAATATGAGTTCGCGGCCGCCTCAGGCGAACGGATCGCTCAGCTCCTGTTCATTCCTGTTGCCGCCGTCAAGCTCACCGAGGGGTCGCTCGCGGAAGGCGAGATGAGCGCCAGAGGCACCAACGGCTTCGGATCCTCCGGACGCTAGCCGCACTCAAGCCGCGAACTCGCGCCGACCGGCCCCAAGGCGCGACCAAAAGACCCTTACGCTTCTGGCGCTGCGGTCGGTGCGCGCGAGACCGACACCACGTACCTCCGACCCGCCGCTTGCGCCTTGAGTCGCTCGGGCAGCGCGGTGAGCGTGTCATCGACGCGCCTCTGGGCCACCACTTGCAGATGCTCAATCAGCAGAGCGTCTGCTGACGCCGCCAGCTGCTGCTGTGCCGCATCGAGCGCGGCAACCGTCGCAAGATCGGCTCGGTCGTTCTCGCCCAACATGAGCCGAAGTCTAGACACGAATCACCGGAGCAAGCGAGACGGCCGTGTTCGCATTCCTCCCCGCCGTCCGGCTTCGGCCGCACTGACGGGGAACTTTTATAAGTGCATGGTCTCTCCCTACCGCTCGAGCTCGCGCTGCTTCATGCAGCGATCGTCAGATGCAGCGCTTCACGCTCGCGCCGATCATCGGCATCGCCCGGCTCGGGGGAGAGCATCAGCGCCAGCGCGTCGATGACGTTCGCGCGTGCCTGCTCCCGCGTTCGGCCCTGGCTGAGGACACCAGGCACCTGGGGGATCGACACCATGATCCACCCTTCGTCGCCGGGCTCGTAGACGATCCTCAGATTGAGGATCTCGCCCATACCGTAAGCGTATCGGGCACCGTCTTGCCTCCCGGGTGGATTTTTTATGGCTGTGCAAGGATGCAGCGCGAACTACCAGTCGCCGAACTGCGCCGCTACTGGCAGGTCAGCCGCGCGGGGGAGCCCGAAGGAGGTTGTCCCGGTCGCCGTGGAAGTTCGTGGTGGCGGCCGGGTGATGGTTACACGTTGGCGGGTGTGAACACCTCTTCGTGGGTTCTCGTGTGGATGGTGGCGCGCTGCGCTGCGATGTCGCGTTCAACAGCTATGGCGAGCTTCGCGAGGTCGGTGTAGCCGACGACCTTGCGGAATTGGGTCTCGGCCTCGAGCATCCCCGCGGCGGTCCAGCGCAGGCACATGTCCCCTGATTGCCAGCGCTTCACATTTCGTGAGGTACGGCGGATGATCTCGATCATCGACTCGATCGGGTTCGTCGAGGCCAGCGTCTTCTTCAGCCGCCCACGGACCCCCAGACGTGTGAGCGTCAGGGTCTCCTCCAGTCCCTCGGCGAGTGACGCGGCCGCACCGGGATGGGAGTGCTCCAGCTCGCGGGCAAGGGCCTGCAGGCCTTCCAGTGCGAGCGCGTGGTTATCGCTGTTCCACGCTCGTTGCAGGCGCGCCTTCACTGCGGGCCGGTCGCGCTCGGGGAGATGATCCAACACATTTCTTTCCTTGTGCCGCACGCAGCGCTGCACCGGCACGGGGCCGAAGACCTCGTCGACGGCCGCTCTGAGTGCCTTTGACCCGTCGAGGACGACGAGGACGCCCTGCTCGACATCCAGGCCACGACCGACGAGATCGGCGAGGAGGTGAGCGGTGACAGTCTTGTTCTCCGTGGAGCCGTCCCACAATCCCAGCGGGAGCTTCACCCCCTCGGTGCTGACACCGAGCGCGACAACGCAGCAACGGCCCTTCAGCTCGATCCCGTCAACCATCAACGCTGCCAGTCGCACGTCCGCGAGATCACGGCTCATCAACGCGTCCAGGTGCTCCCGTGTGCGGCCGATGAACTCGCGGCTGACCGCTGACTTCGACGCTGAGCGCTCCCCGCCGCTCACCTGCTCACCGACGGGCTCACGGGTACGTGTGAAGCGCCGGGTGCTGACCCCGGCGAGCATCTGCTCCAACACAACCCGCGTCAGCGGGTCACGGTCAGCGAAATACTCATACGTCGCCAACGGCACCTCCTGCTCGCCATCGACGGTCCTGGCGCGAGGACGCTTCACCGAGACCCGCCGGCCACCGAGGGTCACCTCGCCGTCTTCGTGGCCGTGGCGCACCGCAGTGCGCTGCTCATTCTTGGCGTGCTTCGGACCGACGACCTCGTCCAGCTCGGCCTCCATCATCTCGCTCAGCACGCCCAGCCCCAAACCGACGCTGAGCGCCAGCAGCCCGTCCTTCGCCGCTCCGGCGAGCTCCCCCAAGGCCTCCTGCACACTCGGCGGAAACCCCAGCGCAGCACTCACGACCTGCTCCTGCTCTACGGTCTTCATGGCGGTCCCTTCGTCTCGGTGGATGATTTCGCACTCGCCACAGTCCCAACGGGACCGGACGAGGCGGAAGGACCGCCACCTACAAACTTCTACGAACTACGGGACAACCTC
>Ga0302325_10001518_pt1 | contig 59063 bp, 47 predicted proteins | sample Palsa_T0_2_FD_201948 | JGI IMG/M metagenome (GOLD analysis project Ga0302325, IMG submission 201948) | Peat permafrost microbial communities from Stordalen Mire near Abisko, Sweden - Palsa_T0_2 | ecosystem: Environmental > Terrestrial > Soil > Palsa > Peat permafrost | place: Sweden: Abisko... | reverse complement strand
CTCGTCACACAGGCATGATCACGAGGCGGCTGCGCTCACATCGGCCCATCCGGTAACAAGGGCATATCAACCACGCCAGACCCCTTCGCCCAGCTCACGGAGCCAAGTGCGGCTGCCTTACTAGCCCGGCCCTCCAGCCAGCTGCACAACCGGGCAGCCTGCCCGCCTCTGCACGTCAACCCGTACCTGGCTCTGCACGCCAGCTCGTACGCCGACAGACGGGGGCGAGGCGGTGGCCGGCTGGCTGGCCGAGGGCCGCCCGCGGGGCGTCGCCTGCCCGGCGGTGTTCGTGCGGCTGCGCCCGCCGCATGGCCGGCTCGCTTCCACCAGCGTGTCGTATGTCGTCCGCCGGGCCTGTGCAAGAGCCGGAATTCCCGCGGCCGGGGCGCACCGGCTGCGGCATTCCGCGGCGGTCGGCATGCTGGCGGCCGGCGGGACGCTGGCCGAGATCGGGCAGGTCCTGCGGCACGCCCAGCCCGGCACGACCGCGATCTACGCAAAGACCGACGTGCTCGCGCTGTCGCCGCTGGCACGGCCGTGCCGGGGGGACCGCGATGAGCGACCTCAGCAGTCACATCGAGGACTATCTGGCGATGCGGCGGGCCCTGGGCTTCAAGCTGAAGACACCGGGCCGGCTTCTGCTGGATTTTGCCGTCTTCGCCGACGCCGCCGGCGCCAGCACGGTCACCACCGACGTCGCGGTCGCGTGGGCGATCCTGCCCCAGAACGCAAGCCCGGTATGGGCAGCGCAGCGGCTGAGCATGGTGCGCGGCTTCGCCCGCTACCTGCAGTCCTTCGACCCGGCAACCCAGGTCCCGCCCGCCGGGCTGTTGCCGGCCCGGACCCGCCGCGTCACGCCCGGCAGCCACAGCCAGCAAACGGGGCATTAGCAAACTCGACGCCCTCCGCGACCTGTTCAACGGCCACGGCTGGCTCCCGCCCAGCCCCGAACCCACCGCATAAGCCGCTGGCACCCGGGTCCGTAACATCACGGCGCTGACGCCTGGTGAATAGCTACAAGGAGAGCGTATGTATCAGCCGCGATGCCGCGTGCTCTGATCAGTAGGGAGCGGCTGTGGCGGTCAGGACGCGCGCTCATCAATGTGGGAGGAAGCCTCATGATCAGGCATATATCAGCGGTGGCGGTCACGGCGCTCGCTATCGGGCTGGCGCCACTCGCGTCGGCGCAGGCGGCGACGGCACCCGCTGCCAAGCCGCTGCCGAACCCGTGCCAGACGTTCACAGCCAGGTCGGCCGATGCGCTGCTGCAGCTCAGCAGCCGCACGCACCTGTCGGAGAAGCTGGGCAGCAGCAACAACCCCTCCGCCCGGACCTGCACGATCCGGCACGGGAAGACGACGCTGGTCGTGGAGGTTTCACGGCAGGAGGGCGGGACCGGCAGCGAAGAGACCTGCTACCGGTACCCGAAGCTCGGCCGCGACAGTCTGCTCTGCGTGGCGAATGCCCAGTCCCCGCCCTTCTCCACCGTGTTGTTCCGCAAGGACGGTTTGTGGATCGGCGACGGCATCAACGTCCGGGTGCCGGATAAGGGCAAGCGGCTTTACGAGTTCGCGCTGGCTCAGTACAAAAGCTTCAAGGGCTGAGCGGCGACAATCGCATCTAGAAGGTGCCCTTCTGAACTGGCCGCCAGGAACTTCAGCAACTCGCATCGTCCCAGTTCAGGGGGCACTTTCTGCGTTGACACGCCCGCAAGGACCTAATTGCGCGGTGGATTGAGGCTTAGAGAAGCGGCGATGGGCCAGCACGGTGTGGGATGCACTGACGTGGCGCCTGGTAGCTGCGACCTGGGACCGGCCGAGGCCGCGCGGCCAAGAGCAGGCATCGGTCTGCGCGATGAATGAGCTGTGCTGATCTGGTGAGCCTCGCGGCGTGGCCCGGCGTGCGCCGCGCGGGCCTTCCGAGGCTGAGCGCGGCGCTGACGCCGGGCCAGCGGCGGCGCGCAGCGGCGCCGCCTTGATCTAAGAACGGCTCAATTCGGCAATGCACAGCTGGCACCCTCGGTGACGATCAGGCCACCGACCAAGAGCCGCTGATGACAGCGGACTGACTTGGGCGCGTATTGGGCGCAACCAGTCGCCGTCAGCCGTGAACAGCCGTAGCCAGCCGGAGAGCAAAAAACGGCGCCTCGCCGCGTTTTCGCAGGTAAGGCACCGTCTTTTGCTGCTCAGAGCCGGTGGGCGCAACTGGGTTCGAACCAGTGACCCCTCGCTTGTAAGGCGAGTGCTCTACCGCTGAGCTATGCGCCCCCGCGCCGCGCGATGGTCGCCGGCGACGGGATCGCAGCTAGAGTACCGGTTCCGCCGCCCTGGCGGCACCGGGAGGGCTCCCTCAGGCGGCATGTCCCGGCAAGCATCTCGGTGCTAGGACGCTTGACTTAGCGCTTGAAAAGCGACCTAGCTCCCCGCGCCGGAGGGAGCCCGTCCATGCCCACCCGTACCGCCTACCCGGCCCGTCCTCGCCGTGGCCCGCTGCGCAGCCCGCTCGCGGCAGCGCCGCATTCTCCGTCTGCGGCCATCCGTCCTGGAGCCAGCCCTGACCGGGCTGCGGCACATGCCGCGGTACCGGATCCGCGCTCGGTCACTCTGGACGAGTTCGACGAGTACCTGCGCACCGTCAACAACAGGGACGGCCGCCCGTATGAAGAAGCGACCATCCACGCCTACGTCTATCCCGCCAAGGCACTGGACGCGTGGATGACCGCCAGCGGCCTCGGCGGCGACTTCACCACCGTCGACACCGCGATGCTCAACCGGTACTTCCGCGAGTACTACCAGGCACGTGGCCAGGGCGGCACGCACACCCAGCAGCGCAACCTCATCCAGCTGTTCAACTACCTCCAGCGCGAATACGGCCACCCCAGCCCCTACGCGGCGGGGCTCAACCGATACGCCGAAGTCAGGGGACGGCCCAAGACCCTCTCCCCCAGCTTCGTCGACGACCTGCTGGAGGTCACCGGCGGCGGGAAGGCCCGCGACTTCGAGACGGCCCGCGACCACGCCATCATCCGCATCCTGCGCAGCGAGGGCATCCGCCGGCAGGAACTGCTCGGCATGGTCATGCACACCCTTCCTGCCGATCTGCTCAGAAATCCCGTCTTCCGCCTCGTCCCGCTCAAAGGCGCCCGGAACGCCGGGGAAGGACGGCTGGTGAGCCTCGCGCCAGCCACCGCCCGGGCGCTGGCCGTTTATCTACGTGCGCGCCGCTATCACAAGCTCGCCGACTCCGAATGGGTGTGGCTCGGGACCCGGAACCGCGCGCGCCTCGGGAACACCGGGATCCGCAAGATGCTCGTCCGGCGCGCCGCCGAAGCCGGGTACGCCCAGGTGACCCCGCACCAGTTCCGCCACACCTTTAGTGACGGCTGGCTCGCCTCCGGCGGATCCGAAGGCGACCTCATGCGCCTCAACGGCTGGAAGACCCGGGCCATGGTCGACCGCTACGCAGAGGACCTGGCCGACCAGCGCGCCCTGGAGGCCAAGCGCCAGAAAGGCGATCTCTTCTGATGCGGCCCGAACAGGGGGAATTGGTGATCACGAGCACCGCCCAACACACGGCCACCGATAGTGACCGAGGCCAGCCAAGGGACACAGCGGCCGATCGTAGCGGGGAGCGGCCCCGTCTAGCCAGCGGTCCGGGCGGTCCCGCTCGGTCCGCGGACCGACACGGACCGCCTCCGGACAACGGATCACCGCCGGAAACGAACGCGGACCGGTCCGCCACCGTTTCCGGGCGTCAGAGGCCGGTCCGGTCATGGCCCCTACTGGTCCTGGCCGCCCCGGCTGCGGCGGCCGTGTGGTCCGGGTGGGTCGGTATTGGGCAGATGACCGGGTTCGGCGAGATCCGCCCACTGCCAGGCATCTGGGACTCCTTGCACGTCGACACCGCCGTCACCCTGCCCATCGGTGTCGAGGCTTACGCCGCATTTGCGCTGCGGGCCTGGCTGACTAGGAACTCCGCCGTCAGCAACCGAACGCGGAGGTTCGCCCGCTGGTCCGCGATCGCCGCGCTGGTCCTCGGCATGGCGGGACAGGTCGCCTATCACCTGCTTACCCAGGCGGGAGTGACCCGCGCGCCGTGGGAGGTCACGACCGTCGTGTCCTGCCTGCCCGTCGCCGTTCTTGGCATGGGGTCCGCACTCGCGCATCTGCTGCGCAACGATGCTTCGTCCGCTGGCGTAGAGCCTCAGTTCGCGGTCCTGGAGACCGGCGATCAAAAGCTGGCTGGACAGTGCCTGCGGGACTGCCTGGGTCCGGACCAGCCTGGTACGGGGAGACACGTAGCCTCCGCCTGGCCAGATTCCGGCTCCGACGCGGCTCCGCTTCAGCATCACGACGCCGACGGCGCTACGAGGCATCTTGCGCCGCCTTCCGCTTACATACTTTGCGCGCGGCCACCGGCCCGGATGCGGCCTTCCGAGGCATATACCGCCGCTGCCAGAGTTATCGCATCCGGCCAGCGAGTATCACGTCGCTCACTTCGCTCCGCTGGGTTGCACGGTTCGAATGCAGACCTCGGCATGCTCGCCCGCTTGGTCCGAGCCAGCCCCCGTAGTGACGATGCCCGGGCTGCTCCGTAGCACGGTCAAGGGGACACATGTCGGTGTCAACGGCGGGCGAACGCAAGGCACATCAGTTCAGCGCCGGGGAAAGACGTGGCCGCCAGATCTCCATGGGCGCGATTTAGCATGTGGTGGAAAGACTGGCGCTGTTCTGCCAGACACTCGGTTGAGTACCCCCATGCCCTCCGGCCCGTGCGGGCCGTCCCCGTCCGCCGCGATCAGCGCCGTGCTGAGACCGAAGGTCTGCCGACGCCAGCTGGCCAGCCACACTGGCACCGTTCATATGTCGACCGACTCCTGCATGCCCGGCACGCTAAGAAGATCGTCGAGGAAACCCGCCAGGGAGCGCAGTAAGTCTCTCGCATGAGCGGGCGGAAACCCCACCAGCCGCCACCTACGCGCGCTGACAGTCCCCGAAAGTGTCAGACCCTCCCGTCACCCTGTGCCTAGGGGCGGTCACGCAACTTAAGGGCCGCCTGGCGACGAGGGAGTGGACCAGTGAGCGAGCCCCGGCTTTGGTGGCAGGACGTCATGCCGAGTGACTGGACGGCGTTTTCGCTGCCCGAGGACTTGGTGCGGGAGCGGTACACAGCGTTGCTGGCCGCGCTGGAGGAGTTGTCTACCCGCGGGCCGATGTCGACCCTAGGCGACATTCTGGCTCAACTGCGTGCCGTGGGGTTTCACGACCCACTGCACGAGACCGAGCTGCGCGACGCTCTCGACCAACTCGCCAAGTGGGGTTTTGCGGAACCGTTCCGCGATTACGCGGCACCTGTGCGGGGCTACCAGGGGATGACTGCCCGCCAGGAGGCGTGGGCACTTACTCGAAAGGGCCGGGGCATCGTGGCGGCGGTACGTTCAGCCGTGGTTGACGCTAGCAGGGCGTTGCAGTTGCCAAGCCGATTGCTCGACAGTGTCGAGCACACGATCCGCGGCATGCTTGGGCACCTTGGGCACGATGACGGCCTGTTGCCTGTTGACCTGGACGATACCCGGACCCGAATTGAGGAACTACAGCGAGTCACCGCCGATTTCTATACTGCGCTAGCGCAGATGGTGCAGTCTGATGTCACCGATGACGAGTTGTTCGGTGATAACCGGGACCGGGTCATCGAAGCGTTGCGCCAGTTCCCGCGTGAGTACGGGCGGGCGCTCCGCCGCGTGGAAGTTGCACTGGCCGACTTGCGGGCGGCCGGCCACCGGCGTCTAGTAGAAGCTGCCGTACCTCATGCGGGCCTGGTAGACGCGCGGGATGAGCACTATTGGATAGATGAAAGAGTCCGCCGCCTCTCCGATCTTGAAGCCTGGTTTGAACCGGACGGCACCGTCCAGCGGCTGGTCGACTCGGCAACTGGCGCCGTCCACACACTGCTGGTCGCGATCGACCGCCGCCATGCGGCCAGGCGCCGGGGCTCCGATCTCGGCGCGGACTTCCGCGCCCTCGCCTACAGCCTGCACTGCCAGCAGACCGATGCTGATGCCCGCCGTGTGTACGCCGCTGCGTTCGGGGACTGGCCAGCGTGGCACGCCGTAACCGGCACAGCTGAAGAAGACGTTGCTCACGGTTCTGCGGCCGCTGCGGGTACCTGGCGACACCAGGTTGAGGTGACATTGCGGGAGCACGAGCGGCATGGGCCGCCGGGCGGCCGCCCCCGTAAGGTTCCCGACACGCAGGCCGATCGCAGTGCAGCCCTCGCCGAGGCCGCCGCTGAGGCAGCAAGACACCGCCGCTACGCCGCCTCGCTAGTCACCGCTGGGGAGGTAGGGCTGGAGCACTTCGCTGGGCTGGAGACGGCACCGGCGACCATCTTGCTCAGGGCTATTGAGTCAGCATTGGCTCAGTTCGACCACGCGATGGGCTATGGGCAGGCGCATGCCGACGGTGCCAGCGTCTTGGTCAAGGTGCGGCCCGGCGTGAGAGGACGAGTCGTTCGCGTGGATCTCACGGAAGGCCAACTGACCGCCCCGGACCTGCGGGTACGGGTCACCCTCACCGAGGACACGCCCACAGCGGCGACCCGTGATCAAGCCTGGAGCGTGGCGTGAGCACTCCCCTCATGCTAAGTCCGGACCTTCGGGAAGCGGCCCAGCAACTCATCGCAACCGGCCGCATCCGCGCCGAGGCAGACCCGGAACGGTACAAGGCAGCAATCAGCGGCCGGAAGGAACTCGCCCGCTTTTTCCAGGCCGAGTTCGGCTGGCCGGTCGACACGTTGGAAATGGCGCGACTGATCCGATTGCACAAACGCCGCATCGACCCGCCCGCCGACCGTGGACCGCGGCTTCTTCGTGAGGGTCGTGCTGGTCCCCTGGCCCCAGCAGGCGTCATGGTGCTTGAGACGCTGATCTGCGAGCAGCTATGGCGCCGCCCCCGCATCAGCCTGCGTGAACTACTGCAGGCGATCGCGCAAGTATGCGCTGCTGAGGCCCGCACAGGGCGCCTGCCGACCTTTCGCGTGGTAGCTGGTGAGGGTACTCCGAAAAAGGAAGCCCAGCAGAACCGCCAGCACCTAATTGATGCCCTCAAACTGCTTGTGGCAGAGGGATCCATCACTGTCGACGCTGACCTGGACCGAGCGGCGAACGATGGGGACAGCGACCTCGTGGTCACCGCGTTCCGTGACCGACTCGCCGCCAAGTTCTCCTCGCTGTCCCCCACACTCCTGGGCCTAGGTGACCTGCCGCCCGAACTGCACGCCGCCGCGCTATCGGCTGACTTCCTCGCTGAGGAACCCGCTAGCGCGGATGCATCGGCGGCAATGACCGTTCACGAGCGGCGACTCCAGGCCCTACGCCGGCTTGTGGATGACCCAGCAGCCGATCCAGTCGACGACGAGTCCGAGCAGGTTCCCTACCTGCATACGATCAGCGGACGTGAACGTGCTCTGACAGTCGCGGCTTCACTCGGGTTGGGTATCACCGTCCGCCGCGACTGGTGGGAAGTCACCGACCCGAGCGGGCTTGCCAGCGGCATCGATTTCCCCAACGGCCGCCGGACCGAGCGGCAGGCGGCGCTCGCGCTGCTCGCAATCCTCCCCCGCCGCCCGGAACCGGCCGCGCCGCTTCCAATAGCGGAGATCATCGTGCTGCTCGCGCAGGCTCGTACCAGCTTGCCCCGGTGGGCCGCCGCCTACGAGGAGAGACTGCCAGCGCTCGCGCGTGCCGCCGCTGCCGAACTTGTCAGCGTCCGGCTGCTAGTAACTGACCCCGGTCAGCCGGATCGATGGCTGCCGACCCCCGGGATACATCTGTGGCGAGCCCGTGTCCGCCAACCGCAGCCTGGGCCAGCCCTTGATGGTGCTCCTGGGCGCGCCGGTGCGCACAGCAGCGAGGCCGCCTGCCCGCCACCAGCCACTGCATTGCCGGCTGGGACAGCCAGCGGTGCCGAGGGGGCCAGCCCACCACCCTCCGTCAACCAGTCAGGGATCACATCATGAGCGTTATCGAACACCCTGCTCACCATCTGCCAGTGGCGGTCACCGGATCCCTTGGCCAGCCGGGGGCCGAAGGACGGTGGCAGCCCACCCGTGCTGGGGTCGTCAACTCTTGGGCCTGGTCCGAGGAAACCCTGCTATTCGCTGACGGCTGGCTCGCACTGACCGGTCCCAACGGATCCGGGAAATCGCTCACCGCCTCCATGTTCATCACCGTTTTGCTCGATGCCGATGTGTCACAGACGGCCCTATCCGTGTCGGGTAAGGCCGCGGGGACACTGACGAGCCGGCATACTGACCGCAATGAGCGTGAGGACCGGACCGGTGTCTGGTGGCTGGAATTCGGTCTGCGTGACATGCAGGCAGGGCATGCCCGGTATCTCACGAGCGGGCTATGGCTCAGGAGCAGCGGCAGCGACCTGCAGCGGGCGTTTTTCATCGCGCCCGGGCGCGTCGGAACCGAACTGATCCTTCAGAGGGAACGTGAGCCTGTGCGAATCGACGATCTTGCGCAGCAACTGTCCGCCTGCGACGGCGAATTGTTTACCTCCTCCGCCAGGCTGCTTCCCAAGGCCCTCGCACACCTGCAGGCGGTGGCAGAAGAGGCCGACTACCGGCGCTCCATCCGCAGCCGCCTGTTCGCGCCCCTTGAGGAGGTGCAGTTTGAAGCTCTCGTCGGGGTTTTGCGCAGTCTCCGCAGTGTGCGCACCGCGGAGGCGATTTCCCCCAACCAGATGCGCGCTGTATTGACCGATGCGCTCCCGGCGCTTGATCCCGAGCGGCTCACAGTCGTCGCCGAGTCCATGGAACGCATCGCCGATCTGGAAGAGCAACTTCAGCGCACCCGGGCAGAGACTTCGCTGCTGGAGACCACCGACAAGATATACCGGCGTTACCTCAATGCCCTCGCGCTAGTGGAAGCCGCAGCACTGACCGCGGCTAATAATGATTTCGACGATCAGGCCAGGAAGGTCCGCGAAGCAACCGCCAAGCATCAGGATGCCCGAGGCGAGCAGACTGGCCTTCAGCAAAGACACCTAGAAGCGCGTGCGCGGATTTCCGACCTGGAAGGTCAGCGTGACGCGGCTGAGACTGTCTTGCGTGATCACGCCGGAGCAGAACTGCCTCATATGGAACGGCGTGCCGAAGAGTCCAGCCAGGAGGCGGACAAAGCAGCCACGCGGGCTGAAGAAGCACAGGCCGAGGCGGGTTCCGTGGCGGAGCAGGCTGCAACGTCTGCTGGCACGGCGTCAAAGAGCCAGACGCACCTGGCAACCTTGACTGATCAATTGCGCGCGGACGCTGCCAAGCTCGGCGCGGACGCCGCCGTCGAGCGCCTCCTAACCGCCGCACGGGGACTGACCACAGCCCGCCCCGGCCTGATTCCGGCCGCCGAAATTGACCAGCTATGCGCTGCACCCCTGGCTTGGGCTGAGGCACGCGGAATGCAGATCCGTGCCGTGCAGGAGACGCTGCGCGGTCATGCAGAGGCCCAGCAGGCCGAGAAGTCAGCGGCGCAGGATCGGCGCGATACCGAAGATGAGGAAGATGCCCGCCGGGATGTGGCCGACACGGTGACTGATCAGCGGCAGGAGGCTGAACGCGTTCTTTGCGAAGCACTCGCCCGATGGGCAACGACCGCCCAGTACCTCGGACCAGTCCCACCAGAGATAACAACCCCAGACGAGGAAGCGAGTCAGGATCGCCTGGATCCAGACTGGCTGACTGGATGGCTGTCAGAGTCTGTGAATGCTGCCCGCCTGCGCATCGGACTTGCGCACTACGAGCAGACCGCCGTTACTGACGCGGCGCTGGCCTCTGCAGCGGCCACAAATAGCCAGGCAGCCCGCGAAGCACACGAGAAGGCTGACGAAGCTGCCACAGCGGCCACGAATGACTACAGCTCCGCGACTGAACAGGCGCGAGCCGAAGCCATCATCGCTGAGCAGCGGAAAACCATGGCATGCACGTCGCGCGAAAGCGTTATTGCCTCCGCCCGGGGTAGCCTCGCCGCCGCCGAGCAGCGCCTCGCCCATGGTGTGGCCCGGGCCAGGCTGGCGGCCCGCGACTGGACTGGCAAGGTCCACGCCTGGCGCGTGGACCTAATTCACCTCTCCGGCGCCAATTTCGCCTTGCCTGCTCCGGACGCCGACCCAGCCGAGCTTGACCGCCTGACCCCAGACGACATCCGTGTCATGTTGGCCAACGCCCATGCCGCAGCGGCTCCCCGGCTGGAGCGTGCCGTCGCAGCGGCCGAACAAAAGGTGCGCCAGGCGGAAGAAGCGGTCGCCGGTGTACAAGCGGATCTTGCCGAGGCACACCGCGCCGCACCGATGCCCCCCGAGCCGCCATGGCGTACTCGCCAGCACGACGACGGTATCCCGCTGTGGGCGCTTGTCGATTTCGCTGAGCATGTGCCCCCTGCTGACGCTGATCGGCTAGAAGGGGCGCTGCTTGTCTCTGGACTGCTCGACGCGCTGGTCACCCCCGACGGACGGGCGGTCGCCGGGGACCTGACCATCACCCCCACCGCGGCTGTCCCCGGCCGCACGCTCGCAGACCTGCTCCAGGTCGAACCCGATTCCGCCATCGACGCCGGATATGTCCGACGCCTGCTGCAGGTCATCCCCGTCGAGGCAGCCGGAGGCGATCTGCCGGCTGGGAGGCTAGCAAACGGTGTGCTGACAGCCGCCGCCCCGAGTGGGTATCGCGCGGCGTTCATCGGCCGTACTGCCCGCGAACGCGCACGCCTAGCCCGTGTCACTGCCCTCGAAGATGAGCTGACTGCCGGCAGGGAGCAACTCACCACAGCATTCAGCGACTTGCGCAACCGCCGGGATGATGTGCTGGCCGCGAGTGCCGAGCGGGACGCGTTCCCCACGGACATGGAGCTCGTCACCGCCCGCGAGCACGCAAGTCGGCTCCGCGATGACTTCAGAGCTGCCCAGCGCCAGGCTGCTGAACAGATCGCCCAGGCTGACCTAGTCCTACAGCAGACCTTGGCTGATCTGGACCGCGCGGCCGATGCTCGCGCCATGGCACTCGCCGCCGTCAAGCAGGCTATGGACCACGCCGTACAGACCGCAGCGGATGTCGGCGCTAAGGCTGAAACGGCCGCCACAGCTGCGGCCGAGCAAGCTGGAAAGGCGCGGTTGAGCGAGCGAGCACGAGAGGAGGCAGCCGCCGCACAACAGCAGGCAGACAGCGAACGGGAAGCCTTCCCCGACCAGCAGATCCAGCAGGTCCGGGCAGCACACCAGGCCGAAGACGGCGCTACCGACGCGCTCAACCGCGCCCGTATCGCGCTTGTCAAGGCCAGCGAACACCATCAGCTCGCCAGCGACGCAGTCCGGACCTCCTTGCGGCAGCTCAACAATGCGGCCACCCTCCCAGACGGGTCGCTCCTGCCCACGAACCAAACAGCCCTGGACGACCGCAGGGACGCGATCGGGCAACTCAGTCACCAGGTGGACATGTGGCGGCACGCCGCCCAACGTGCCACCGAGTTGCTGCACGACGCGGGCCGCAATACCGACGCCGCCACGCGCCGGGCCGCCGCCGCGGCCAGGGCCGCTGAGGAAGCGCAGAATAGGCGACTTGAGGCAGCCCGTCAGGCCGCCGCAGTAGCCGAAGCCCGCAAACTTTACGGCGCCGAATACGAGAAACTGAACACGAAACGGCAGCAGGTCGTGCGGGCGCTAGAAAACGAGAACGCGGTTGCCGATCAGTTGCTCGGCAAACAGATCGCAGCTGCTGAGAAGGCCGCAGCCGCCCAATCCACGCTCGACGGGATTGCGCCGCAGCGGGAACTAGCCGAACGGCGACGTGACGAATGCCTGCGCAATCTCGGCAGGCTAGTCGATGAAGGACTGGCCAGCATGCCGGGGGACCTACCGGCCGGGAACTCCGGTCGGCCAGCCAATCTCACCGCAGGGTTGACCTGGGCACGTCGGTTGCTCTCAGACCGGCCTGCCGTAACAGACCGGCTCAATGCCCTAAACCAATCCCGCGGACGTGCCCTGACCCTGCTCGAAAGCAGCGTCCGCAGTGCCAGTACCGCTCTGGCGCGCTTCGGGCGCCAAGTCACCCTCTTCACGATCGAGGACACTGAGTGGAGGCGCGCTGTCGTCGCTGATCCAGAAGCCACGCGCGGTGAGGATCTTCACCTGACCGTCGAGGGCCTGCGCAAGGCCGCTGAGCAGCTTGACGCGGACCTGCGCGAGGACGTGAAGCAGACGATGAAGACCGGGCTGTTCACTCAGTTGCGGCGGGACATCCAGCTGCGCAGGGAAACCGCTCAAGATCTGGTCCGCCGGATCCGGGCCACCCTCGGTGGAGTCCGCACAGGCGTCGCGAATGTGGGTATTGAGGTCGATTGGTCGGTCCGCAAGGACAAGGATGCACAACGAATGGTGGAACTGATCTCCCAACCGCCATCCGATGAGGTGTTCGAGCAGATGTACGACGTGCTGCGCCAACGGATGGACGAAACCGCCGGGGAAGAGTGGAAGGATCGGGTCGCTCACACATTTGACTACCGGGCCTGGCATGAATGGCAGATCTGGGTAACTCATTCATCCTTTGGCGACCGCAACGGGAAGGAACAGTTCCGCGAAGTGACCCCCCGTTCCAACCCGCTAGAGTCCCTCTCGACTGGCGAGCGTCGGCTCGCCACCATGCTTCCATTGCTAGCTGCTGCCTGGTCGATGTATTCCGGCGATACCTACCAAGGTCCGCGGCTGCTGTCGATCGACGAAATCGACGCCGCATTCGACGAACCGAACCTCCGGCAGGTACTGGCCCTGCTACGCGCCTGGAACTTCGACGTCCTGGCGACCGCGCCGTCCATGACTCCGATGTTCAAGCGGGAAGCGGGCCGCGCCGTCATCCACCAAGTGGTCGCAGCCGGCCAGCACCGGGTGACCGTCCCGTGGCTATGGGAAGGCCACGGGGAGCCACAACCGCTCACCCTGGACCTCGACTACGGTGAACTGCAGGAGCCTTCGTGACTCGAGACCTCTCCATGGTCACCGGAGACCCTGAACTGGCCCCGCTGTGGGCGGCCATCCACGACCGGCTGTGCGCCGGGCGGGATCCCGCGTCAATCATGAGGGTCCGGGTAGCGGATCTATCTCCGGCGGGCGTGGCCACACTACGGTCATGGCTCGACGTCAGCGCACGGCGCAGACGCGGCCCATCCTCAGTCGTCACCAGCCCAACCGGCGCATCCGTGCCAGTCCGCGAACTACTGACGATCCTGGGCGTAGATCCGGGCCAGCTGACTGCCCTAGCTGAACGCGCAACCGCCCGACCTGTCATCAGCCGGGCCGGCGCCCGCCACGACGCCACCCAACTTCGGCAGGAACTCTGGGCCTACGCGGCTGACCGGCTCCCGGATCTCCCCGGTTTGATCGCCCGGCTACGCGCAGTCGGAATCGGGGACACCGACATTCCGGCGCGCCGTCTGATCGATGCCCTCGCCAAAGCAGTTCACCGGCTTCCTGCCGATCCAACAGTTAGTCTCGCGAAGCTATCACACGACTGCGCAGGCGACCCCCACTTCTTCGATCTCGACACACTCGCTGGCGCACGGCTCGTCACCGCGATCGCGGAACTCGCTGGCCAGCCCGAGCCAACCCGCCCGGACCTAGTCCGCGCTCTCCTCCTTGATACGGGCGTGATTGCCGACAGGCTTACAGCCACGGTCCTCCTCCATCAGGTCCACGCCGTTGGCGACGGGCCGATCGACCGGCGGCTTCGTGACTCGGACACCCCGGTAGCGCTTACCTTGCTTGACCTAACCCAGACTCCCCCGACCCTTGCTAGGCAGACCCTCACCATTGTCGAGAATCCGTCTGTCCTCGAGGCTGCGATGGCCTTCCACAGTCCTCTGCCGCTGGCATGCACTAGTGGCCATCTAGGCAGCGTGGACCACACGCTGCTGCAGCTCGCGGTCAACCAGGGGGTCCGACTGCGATACGCCGGCGACCTAGACGATCGGGGCCTAAAGATTGCCGAATATGTGCGGCAAAACTATGGCGCCGAACTTGTCGCCATGGACGCCGCTACAGTGACCGCCGCAGGATCAGAGCCCTCATCCGTCTCTCTTGATCCGCTCCTCCGGCCAACGGACCTCGAACTAGCCGTAGCTCTACACAGCAATGGGCGGGTAATTTTCCAAGAGAACGACGTCGTGGTGAGGCAATTGCTCTTCAGGCATTCAACTAGCGGCTGACTATCAGCAACTAACTGCGTAACTTCCGATCATGGAAGTGGCGCTGGATCTATTGCATCTGATTGCCGTCAGCGAGAAGAGCTTTGGCGGTCCGCCAGGCACCGTCGGTGTCGAGAGCGCGGCGGGCATAATTAACGGCCAGCAGGTCGTCGTCGATAAACTCGTCGTATTTGGCGGCTTCCTTGTTGGCCACTGTTGCCGCTAGTGCGACCGGGTCAGACGGTCCTGCGGTGACAAGTGCATCCAGGTAGCGGCGTACATGCTCGGCTGCGGCGCTGGCCACGGTGATGATCAGGCCGTCGTTGCTGGCGTCCAGGCCCGCGGCGCAAAGCTGGGCGGACAGCGTGGTAACCGATTTGCTGCCCGTCCAGGGCAGGAGCAGCGTGTGGGGGCCTGCCTGGAGAATGCTGCGGTCGCCAAGCTGGTAGCGAGTGTAGGCGGCTCGTGCCTCGCTGAGCAGGCTGGCCGCAGTGTCCGATAGGTAGCGCGGGATATCTTCCGCCGCGAGCACGGATCGCATTTCGGCTCTGACCCGATCGTGCACGCCGGCGATACCGCCGTTGAAAAGTGGTGGTCTGCCGCCGGGCGCCGGCATTGCTTCGATGATCTTGTGCGCATGATCGACGGCAGTCACCTTCCACCGGCGGCCGGCGAAGATCAGCAGCGCGCCGACGTAGAGGGTGAAGTCGGCTGGCATAGTGCCCAGCGGTCGGCCTGCAGTGAAAAGCCTGTATTCCTCGGCTGCAATGAACGCTGCGTAGAAGCTGTAATGGTTCACGGTGCGCTCGCCGAGCGGCCCGAGGAGCAGAGTGCCGTCGGCGGCCTGGACAAGTACTTCCTTGGCGCCGAGATCGCGGAGCAGCAACCCGAACTGTGCTTGTGTTACGGCGGTGAAGGGACTTCCCGGCCCGCAGAGCGCACGGTAACCCGCTATTGGGGTGATCCCGCCATGCTGGGCGATTGCTGATAGCAGCTGCTGGATCAGCGTGGACAGATGGAGCGCGTCCTGGTCGGGCGGCTCGCACCATCCGGCCTGCAGCAGCTCTAGGGTCGCAATGCTCTGAATGAGCTCAGCGCGCAGCTCGTCAGCAAGTGTCGTCCGCGCGTCGACCAACGGCTCGGTCACATATACGCGCAGGACCGCCGGCTCTCCGCGCCGACCGGAGCGACCGAGGCGCTGGCGCAGAGCCGCCACAGACGGTGGCGCCCCCAGCTGGGCGACTGACTGGACGCTACCAATATCGATGCCCATTTCCAGCGTCGTCGTGGCCACAGCTGTCGTGGGGCGGCCGCGATCCTTCAAGGCTGCCTCGACATCTTCCCGCAGCTCTCTGGAGAGGCTCCCATGATGCGGGAAGAATTCATTCGGGGCTCCGGCCGCCTCACACATGTCGCGTAGCCGCGCTGCGTAAAGTTCAGCAGCTGCACGAGAGTTGGTGAACACGAGGTTGTCTTGACCTCGGAGGACACGGAAGAGGTCGGCGGCGATCCGCTGCTGATCGGGTGCCTCGTCGTCTTGATTGTTCTCCCGCGGCATGGTGAGGTAGCCGCGGACTTGTACGGACAGGTCTTGTCCTCCACTGGGGGAGACGATGCACTGGACGTTCTCTGGCTGACCGGGCCGTAGTGCGTCGGCTGCGAGGCTCATGTCACCGAGGGTCGCTGAAAGACCGACCCGCGGCACGCGGCGGCGGATGGCAAGTTCCACGCGGTGTAGCAAGCTGCGCAGCTGTGCGCCCCTCTCGGTGCCCAGAAAGGCATGCAGCTCGTCTACGACCACGTACTGCAAGGCGGCCAGCAGTCCGCCGACCGCCGGGCCGCGGACGACGAACAGCGCTTCGAGCGATTCCGGGGTGATGAGCAAGATCCCGTCGGGGCGCTTAAGAAAGGCCGACTTTTTAGAGCCCGGGACGTCGCCGTGCCAGCGATGGACGGGGATTTCCATGCGCTCGCACAGGCCCGACAGACGATCGTACTGATCATTGATGAGGGCCTTGAGCGGTGCCACGTAGAGGACGCGGGTTCCCGGGCCGGGGGCCGGTTTGCTGGCCAGCCGGGAGCAGATCGGCAGGAAAGCGGCCTCCGTCTTCCCGGCCGCCGTCGCCGCAGCGATGATGACATCGGCAGTGCCCGCGAGCAGCACCGGGATCGCGGCCTCTTGCGCGTCGCGGAGGCTCTGCCATCTCTGGTCGTAGACCCAGCGGCGGACCGGCTCAGCCAGCAGGTCAAAAGCCCGGCTGGCGGCATCCGGGCCGTCAGAGGCGGAAAGTGCTGAGGTCATCGTCGGTGCTGCCGCCCGGATGCAAGGCGGTCACAGGCGCCAGCGCAGGGGCAGCGACATCCTCGGGCAGCGGTTCAAGACCCGGATCCGGGTCAGGGGCCAACTCGATCTGACCAACGAGCGCACGCCAGTCTGCGCCGGGATTTTGGTCCAGTACGGCGAGGAGATTCAGGAATTCCTTGACTGTCGTGCGCGGGGTACGGAAATAGGCATCCCCGATACGGTGTGCGCAGTGATCCATGAAGGCGGGCACCGCTTGGTCGGGTACCAGGTACCGCGACGGGTCACCACCCGCGTAGACGTGCCGCAGCTTGCCCAGCAGCACGTACATGTCCTCTGGTGTGAGATTAGCGAGCCGCAGCACCGGTCCGGTGTAGTCGGCGAGGCCACCTACAGCGAAGCTGTTCTCCGCCAGCCGGCCGCGAAGCGCATCGTAGCTGTACAGGCCGCGCCTGGTGTCCATCAGCAGCTCGGGCGTACCGCCGAACAGCACCCCGAGCCCAGCGGCGTTTCCCTGCAGGCAGTCGTTCACGATGCGCAGGACCTGCTCATAATTGCCGTTGCGGGCGACGGTATTCGCCAGCTTGTACAGGTTGACCATCTCATCGAAGCAGATAAGCAGCCCTGCAAACCCAGCCAGGCGGACAAATCGGGCCATCAGCTTTAGCGTGTCGTAGACGCTGGCATCGTCGATGATGGTGCGGACACCCAGGGCAGCCCGGGCGTCGGTCCTGGTAGTGAACTCGCCGCGAAGCCAGCGGACGGCATCCGCCATGAGCTGGTCGTTACCGCTGTCGTAGCCATTCCAGTACTGGCCGATGACCTGAGCGAAGTCGTAGCCGCCGACCATCTGTGACAGATCCTGCAGCCTGTCTGCGATGACGGAGGCCACGCTGACACCCCGGCTGTGCGCGTCGGACTGGGCAGTGGTGACGAACCGATCGACTGCGCCAGGGAGTGCTCCTCCGTCTGGCGTGGAGCGGGTTGCGAGATTCCGCATCAGCTCGGCATACAGGCCGCGGACCTGGCCACCGGTGGCATGGAGGCGACGGTCCGGAGTTAGGTCGGCCGCAGCGGTGACCAGTTTCTTCTCCGCGGCCATCGACGCAGCCAGGTGGAGGAAGAACGTCTTGCCCGCCCCGTAGTCACCGATCACAAACCGGACCATCGAGCCACCATCCGCAACCCGGTCAAGGTCATGGCCAATGGCGGCGACCTCGTCGGCCCGGCCGACCTGAATGTGGGCGAACCCGCGCTGCGGGACAACACCTGCCCGCAGTGAGCTGACGATGGCGTCGCGATCCCGCGGCCGTAGTCGCAGTGGCGTCACTGGCGCGGGTTCGGTCATGGCAGCATCTCCTCAATGGCGTCACGGTTGATCTCAATCGGGTCGCTGCCCTCGCAGACCGGCTCGCCGACAGCCTCGAAGGCGGCTTCGTTCAAGGTCTCTAGCGCGCCGTCGGGCAGTAGGCCCAATTCCGCGGCGGCGCGGGTGAAGTCGTCGCGTGGCCAGTTCAGCCGACCCCTGAGGCGGCTGAGAAGGGCATTGTGCGCCGCATCAAGACCGGCGACCTGGCTTTGTGCGATCGCGGCGCTGCCCTGGCCGGACGGGACGGCAACGTCCGCCGGTGCATCGTCGTCGGTGAAGATTTCTGCGAGGTAAGACGCTGCTCGCGCTGATTCGGCCAAGCGCGCCTTGATCAGCTCCGGATTTAGGACGACAGCGCCGACACTGCGACTGCCCTTCGGAGGCGCCTGCCGTGGGATGGAGTAATCCGGTGCCGGGGCACCTGCCGTGCGCATACGCGTCAGAGTCTCGTCGCTCAGCGCGTGCACTTGGCTGTAGGCGTCGGATTTCTCCAGGCCGAGCAGGTCGAAAAGCCGGGCCAGGAGATCCAGCTCGGAAGGGGCGATCTTGCCGTCTGACGCTGCGAGGGCCACGAGCAAGTCGCCGGTGCCCCGTCGCTGGCTCTCGGGCAAAAGGCTGGCACGCTTCCGCAATCCTGCCAATGTCGGCGGTGCCGCTAGCGTACGCAGAAGATGCGCGCGCAGGCGCCGCCGCTCGTCCTCAGCCAGGCCGAGCGCCTCAACGATCCGGCGCTCCAGGAAGTCCTGCTCAGCGGCTGCGATCCGGCCATCTGCGCCAGCCACGGCAGCACCGAGCTGGATGAGGGTGGCAGCGGCGGCATACTCCTCACTCGGCGTGCTGACTATCTCGGTGGCGCGGCGGAACAGCACCACCGGCGCCTGACTCGCTGGAGCGGCTCCGCCGAAGCGCACATCTGGCTCCAGGCCGAGACCGTGTCCTTCAAGGACACGAGCCAAGAGCGCCGCGCCTGACTTTCCTGGCCGAGTCTCGGGTGAAGCGGCTGACCAGCGCGTCAGAAGGTCAACTGCGGTTACCTGTACTGGGTCTGAGGCGCCTAGGCAATTGTCGGCCCAGGCGAACAGTGCTTGCGTGGCGGCATCCACGGGCCGTTCGATCCCGGGCGGCAGCAGGGCCAGCGCGGCGGCTGTCCCGGCACCTTCCGGGTGCCGACCGAGGTACCGGCTATAAGCATCAAGGGCATTACAGGTCTCGCCCGCTATCTTGCGGAGCCGAGCCAGAGGGGCGCTGAGGTTGGCGACGTCCGGTAGCCCTCCGCCGACAGGCACATGAGATGCAGGGATCCCGGCGCTCGCCGGTTGATAAGACTCGCTGAGGATCGCGGTGCCGGGTTCAAGCTGCAGGCCAGCGCCGTAGCGTTCCTGGTACCGGCGCGTGAACACCTCGTCAAATTCGGCCGGGCAGCGCGTCGCTGGCGTGCGCAGCCATCCCTCGGGATGCAGCCGCAGCCAGGCCAGGGCCCAGTCCGCAGGCAGTGGCCTGGCGTCAGCGGCTAGCTGGCCCAGCCCCAGCCGCAACTCGAACGGCACTTCCCAGCCGTCCTGCCGGGTTGGCGGGGCAGACAGGTACCGCCGCTCGGCATCGTCTGCTGTCGCGAGAGCGAGGAGACCCTCGGCATAGCCGCGGAACGAGCCGTTCGTTCCGTAAATGCCGAGAAGCCGCCGGACTTCCGTCACGAGCGTCTCACGCTCGGATCTGGCCACCGCCGACTGCTGCGCGTCTACGAGCAGGCGCCGTTCCAGGCCGTAGAAGTAGAGGAAGACGTAGCCGATGTACGCGTGCGGAGCATGACGGCCATCCGCGAGCCACTGAAGGTAGGCGGCCCGGCAGGCTGGCGCGATCGTGCTGTACGACGGCCAGTAACCCATGTAAGCGCCGGCGTAGTCCGGGGCGCGATGGTCAACGTCCAGGCCCGGATCAATCAGCGCCGGGTCAGGCCCTCCCCCCGTCACTGCGGCCAGCCCCCGGCCGACATAGATCAAGCCACCGGAGATTGAGTACTCGCCTACCTGGACCAGTTGCCCGGCTGGCACCCACGTTGCATCCCCATCCATGTGTAGGCCCGCATTGTGGCGGCCGCGGGAAGGAGCAGCTTGCCCGTTAATCTGCAGACGCGCCAGGCCTTGTGGCGCGTGAGGTTCCCGCATTGCCGCGGGATGAGCCAGTGACGTCGACGACCCAGGGACCCGGCGCTGCGCCGACCGGCGGCTCGGCACAATCGGCGCTACAGGTGTCGGCGGCGCAGTTCTGGGTGCTGGCGACGGCGTGACTACTGGACTGCCCGGCACCGCTCGCTGCTTTACTGGCCGCCTGCCGGGAGCAGGCGGTGTAGGACCACGCAGCGGCAGAGAAGCCGACGAGCGTCGGTGCGTTCCACGCTGCGAGACCGAACGGCGACCCACCGACCTCGCGCGTGCCTTTGCCCTTATGCGCCAAGCTATGAGTGCGAGCGACATGATGACGAGGATTAATGCGATCCCCACGCCATCCCCCTTTGCTCATGCGCACCAGCTACTGAAGTGCCTGGCCACAGGCCGCATGCTTCGATCCAGCCCCACGTGAAGCACTGTGAGATAAGACGCGCAAGCCTAGTGTTCCGGTTTACTGCTGCGCCCATGCCGTGCTGGCCGGAGAACGTCGCTACGCCGCTCGTCTGCTGCTCGACGTCGATGGTCGAGTTGGCGTCCCAAGAAAAGTGTCGGGCAGGACGTTGAGAGCGCGTGAGGCCCGCGCGCCCCAACCCGGTCGGCTGAACGACCAACGGGCTCCGTTCAGCGATGCTGGCCGGGCTGCCGTCCGAGGGAATCCGTCAAACAGAGTGCGGAATCCCCCATATTGATATTAGCCCGGCCTTATGATGCCTAGTGTACCGCTAGAGTAACCCTGCTGCACCAAAGGTCTCCTGTCCGTTTTGCGGTATATCGATCTTGGCTCGGCAGCTACTACGCTCCTGACCATCATTAAATGCACCCGCATTATGACTTTTCGGTCTTCGTGCCATTAGGGGGACTTGATCCGATGGAATCCGGCATCACACCCATGACCCCTCTAGCCGAGGTGCCGGGAAGCTCCGTAGGCAGAGTCCAGGGCCTGCTGGACTCGACCCCTCTTCGGTGGCACGTCGCCGTGCAGGACGGCGCCTACCTGCAACTCGACGATGTCGTCGTCACCATTCGCGATGTTCCAGACCGCGGCCTGGTCACAACCTCCGGGATCATCACCGAGGTCTGCGCCCGACACGAAGGCGCCAGTTTCGGCAGCGACGTCTTCCTCATATCGGATGGTGTCCTGCCGGCCGCCGTCCAGGAAGTCGCCGAGGTCACGACGACCCGGGTCGACCCGGAGCTCTACGTCCCGCCACGGCCCGGCGAGGCCGTGCGCCGGGCTACCGGTGACGAACGCGCCCGGGCCCTGTACTTCGACCAGATGGAGCGCAGGGTTCCGGTGGGCGCTGGCCGCGACGGCGAGACCATCTACGTCAACATGGATTTCGTCGACGGCACACGCGGTGCGCATATTTCGATCTCCGGTATCTCCGGGGTCGCGACGAAGACGTCATTCGCGCTATTCCTTCTGCACGCCATGTTCCGCGGGAATGCCCTGCGTGATCCGCACAATGCGAAAGCACTTATCTTCTCGGTTAAGGGCGAGGATCTGCTGTTCCTGGACCAGCCTAACCGGCGCCTGTCCGGCCCAGACGGAGACGCGCTACGCGGCGCCTACGCTCGCCTCGGTCTTCCGGCCGAGCCGTTCACATCCACCGCGTTCTACGCACCGCCAACCCCAGGAGACCGGACAGGGCGGCCCTACGTGACGGGCAGGACCAGTGGCGTCACGGCGTTCTGGTGGACCCTGCAGGAGTTTTGCGCCCGCCAGTTGCTGCCGTACGTGTTCGCCGACGCCGAAGATGACCGGCAGCAGTACACGATGGTAGTCAACAACGTCACCAGCCGCCTAGCACGGGAAACCCAGCCAGCCGGCGAGGACGGCGCGGTCCTTATCGACGGGGTCACGTGCCGGACCTACGGCAATTTCGTCGACAAGATCGCTGAGCTGGTCACCGACGACGACACGATGGCTCATTGGGCCGGCAACGCGATCGGCGTCGGCACGATCAATGCGTTCCTGCGGCGACTGCGGTCAAGCCAACGGGCGCTGACCGACCTGATCCGCGGCGACTTGCCGGACCCGTCCGGTACCAGCGGTCCCGCCGGCGCGGTCCGCGGCCGTGAGATCACTACCGATGGTCAGCAGGTCACCGTGATCGACCTGCACAACCTCCCCGAACGGGCTCAGCGGTTCGTCGTCGGTGTCGTCCTGGCCGCCGAAACTTCCCGTAAGGAGGCTGCTGGGCCCGGCAGCCTCCTGTTCACCATGATCGACGAATTGAACAAGTACGCCCCGCGCGAGGGGGCTAGCCCGATCAAAGACGTCCTGCTCGACATTGCCGAGCGCGGACGCTCGCTCGGGATCATCCTTATCGGGGCGCAGCAGACTGCGAGCGAGGTCGAACGGCGGATCATCGCCAATTCCTCCATCCGGGTCGTGGGGCGCCTGGACGCCGCCGAGGCGGCCCGGCCCGAATACGGATTCCTGCCGACTGGGCAGCGGCAACGCGCCACTATCGCCAAACCCGGCACGATGTTCATCTCCCAGCCCGAGATCCCGGTCCCACTCGCGGTCGATTTCCCGTTCCCCGCGTGGGCCACCCGTGAAGGCGAAGCCGACCTCGCCGGGCTTCCGGCCGCAGGGGCCGGGGCGAACGGGGCGCCGACGTCACCGGGGCGGATGCTGTCGCGAGTCCCGTTCGCCACCGACGATGACCCGCCCCCATTCTGAGGCGGCCTGCCACGCCGACGTCAACGGCGCGTACGGCCTCCTACTAGCACCACTTGAAGCACGAGCGGTAGGCGACCCTGGGAGGGCATTGTGAAGTTCCTGCACACCTCCGACTGGCATGTCGGCAAAACCCTTAAGGGCCATAGCCGCCTCGACGAGCAGGAAGCTGTCCTGACGGAGATCGTCGGCCTCGCTGAGAAGCATCAGGTCGACGCTGTCCTCATCTCCGGCGACCTCTACGATGCCGCCGCGCCTGGCGCAGACGCGCAACGCATCCTTATCAAGACGCTGCTGGCCCTCGCCGACAGCGGCTCACAGGTCGTCGCCATGGCCGGCAACCACGACTCCCCCGGCATGCTCGACGCGTACCGACCACTTGCCGGGCACGCCGGCATCACGCTGCTCGGTCAGCCCCGCGCGGCCAACCGCGGCGGCGTCGTCACCTTCACCGCCCGCAGCACCGGCGAAACCGTCAATGTTGCTGTTCTGCCGTTTCTGTCACAACGTTGGGCGATCCGCGCCGCCGACCTGCTCACCCAGACCCCGGCCGAAGCTGCCAGCAGCTACGATCAGCAGATCCGGGAACTGCTCACTCACCTCAAAACCGGATTCACCACCGGCGCGGTTAACCTGGTCATGGCCCACCTCACCGTCTCCGGCGCCGTTCTTGGCGGCGGAGAGCGCACCGCGCAGACCATCTTCGAGTATTGGGTGCCCGCTTCCGCGTTCGGGACCGAACCGCACTATGTCGCCCTCGGTCATCTACACCGTCGCCAGACTCTGCCCGCCGGTTGCCCTGTCGCCTACTGCGGTTCCCCGATCTGCGTCGACTTCGGCGAGCAGGACAACACCCCGGTCGTCGTACTCGTCGAGGCCACGCCGAGCACTCCGGCCCACACCACCGATTTGCCGCTCGTTGCCGGTCGTCGGCTACGAACCGTCCGCGGCACCGTCGCCGCCCTCGCCGCCCGTGCCGAGGAACTCGGCGATGCGTTCCTGCGGGTCTACGTCACCGAACCCGCCCGTGCCGGGATGCGCGACGACGTCCTCGCGGTGCTCCCGAACGCACTCGAGATCCGTATCGACCCGGAGTTCGCTGAAACCGCGAGCGCCAATCGTGCCGCCCCAAGGCCCGACCGATCGCCCAGCGAGCTATTCGGTGACTACTGTGCACAGAAAGGTGTCGATGACATCCGCGTCCAAGCCCTGTTCGACCAGCTGCACGACGCCGTAACCAGCGCTACCGACGCCACGCTCGATATCGGGACCGGCGCCTGATGCGCCCCGTACGCCTCGATATGGACGGGTTCGCATCGTTCCGGGACAAGACCGTCCTCGACTTCACCGACACCGACTACTTCGCTCTCGTCGGCGCGACAGGCGCAGGAAAGTCGACCGTCATCGACGCGCTCACCTTCGCCCTCTACGGCACCGTGCCCCGCTGGAACGACCAGCGGATGATCACCCCCGCGCTTGCGCCGACGGCGACCCGCGGCGTCGTCCGGCTCGTGTTCGACGCCGACGGGCAGCGCTACGCCGTCGCCCGCGAAGCGCGCCGCAGTGGCGGGAAGACCTCGCGCGTGTCGATGCACGCCTCCCGCCTGGAACGGTTGCACGACCCCGACGATCTCGATGGCGAAGGCGACGTGCTCGCCGCTGACGCCGAAGTGACGAAAGCCGTCGAGGATCTCCTCGGCCTCAGCTACGACCACTTCACGACGTGCGTCGCTCTGCCACAGGGCGAATTCGCCGAATTCCTGCACGCCAAGGCCAGTGACCGGCAGGACATCCTGTCCAGCCTGCTCGGCTACCAGCTCTACGACGAGCTGCAGTCGCGCGCGAACAGCCGCGCCCGGGAGAAGCGCGCCGAAAGCGTCGCGCTAGAGACGACCCTCGCTAGCTACGGCGACGCAACCGAGCAGCAGGTCAATAACCTCAATCGCCGCGCCGACCAACTCGGCCAGCTGCAGATCTGGCTTGCCGACACCGGACTACCCAGCCTCGGGGATGCCGCGCAAGCCGTCACCGACACCGGCGACCGTCTCGCCGAACTGACCGCCCAGCAGCGGGCGCTGGCCGCCGTGCAAGTGCCACCTGACGTTCCTGCCCTAGACGCCCAGCTCGCCACTGCCACCAGCACCCTCGCCGAAGCAACCAGACTTCACGACGCAGCAGAGGCCTCAGACACCCTGGCCGCAAAAAAGGTCCGGGAATTCCGACCCCGGCACGAGCTCCTCACACTGCACCGGCAATGGGACGAGCTCGCCAAGACCAACACCGACCTACCCGACCTCGAAACCGACGTGACCAACGCGGTGACCGCGCATCGTGCGGCAAAGCAGGCGACGGAGGCCGCCGAACAACACACCGAGCGGCTGCGAGCGGCCGGTGAACGCGCCGCAGACGCAGCGGACCTGACTCACCATGCCGTAACCTCGGCGACCGAGCAAATCGCCACGCTTGCCGCCATCACCGTCCCCGACGACCTGGGGGCAGTCACTACCGCACTCACCGCGCTCCGAACTCGTTACGCGGAACTCGACACCGAGACAGCCGCCGCCGAGGACGCATATACCACTGCTAACGCCACGCTAGGGTCCGCTCCCTCGGAGGCCCCGCTCAGCACCGGTCGGCAGCTCGCGACGACCGTGCACGACACCCTGGCCGTCGACCTCGGCACCTGGGATAGCCGCGACCAGGCCGCCAGCAAGCTCGCCACCTCGGCAGCGGCAGTAGCCACCGCCACCGCCGCGCTCGAAACCGCACACGCGACCCTGGACGCCGCCCGGCTCGCAGACGAAGCCGGCGCATTGCGCGCCCATCTCCTTCCCGGACAGCCGTGCCCGGTCTGCGAGCAGTCGGTCAAAGTCGTCCCCGCCGGGCACGACACCAGCCACGTCGCCGCCGCGGAGAAAGAGCTCACCTCCGCCCAGTCCCGCTTCGACCAGGCAGCAATGGAACACGCCCGCCTCGACCGCGACCACCGAGACACGACTGCGGCCCGCGCCGAATCCCTGCGTTACGTCGAGACAGCTCGCACCGAACTGCTCACCGCGCTCCGCAGCCTGCACACCGCTGGCGACGAACCGGGCACAGGAGCGAGAGGCGAGATCGGCACAGCCGCGCCGTCACAAAGGGCGACCAGCCAGACCGTCGCGGCAGCCGGACCCGACCTTACGGAATTGCTGGAGACGTTCCGCACCCCGATCACGCCTGAAACTGCCCGCGACGACCTCACACGGGTGGCCGACACCGCGGCGCAAGCTCGCCGTATCTTCGACGCCTATGCCGAAAACCGCCTTGTTCTGCAACAAGCAGTCATCGCCGCAGACGCCCGCCGCAGCAGCGCCAGCGCCGCACGCCGAACCCTGGACCGGGACAGCCTCGAACTTAATGAGCGCAGCCGCGCCGCAGTCTCGGCACTCCAGAAAACCAGAGACACCATCGCCACCCTTGGCGCCCCTCTGGTCGACACCGCTGACCTCATTGGCGCCTGGGGATCTCTGACCCGATGGGCAGCCGCTGAATGCGCCACCCGGAACGCTCAGCTCCCGGCGCTACACGAAGCTGCAACCGGCGCAGCCACGGCCGCGGACACGGCACGCGCCGAACATGCCCAGGCCGCCCGCGACCTGAACCGGCTCCGGGACAAGCAGAACACCGCTGCGACCAACCTTGCCCGGCTCACCCAGACCCGCGACCAACTGGTAGCCCGCCAGCAGGATCTAAGGGCCATACTCACAGAGCAACCCAACAGCGAGCAGGTCGCCGAGCTCATCACCGGACTCGACAACCTCGAACAGGCTGCTGCGGGGGCACGAGACGCCCTTACTGAAGCCCGTCAGGAACGCGCCCGGGCACAGAAGACGGTCGACGCGCTCAATGTGCTTGCCCGCGACAGCCGGACGCAGCTGGCCACCATGCGGGATCCGCTCACCCGATACGGCGCGCCGGCTATCGCCGAGGACACTCTCGCTGCGGCGTGGAACCAACTCGACGGCTGGGCCAGAACGAAGGAGAAGACGCTCACCGGCGACATCACCAAAGCTATTGCCGCCGCCGACCGTGCAGCCGAGAAGTACCGGGGGGCCGTCGCCGCCCTCAGCGACGCCCTCACCAATGCCGAGCTGTCATTGCCAGCCCCGGACATCCCGGCCAACGAACTCCGTACCGCTGTCACCGGGGACGCCGCAGCCGCGGTCGCGGCCGCGCGCAGCGCCGCCGAGCACGCCACGGACCGGTTCCACGAACGAGAGCGCCTCGGCAAGCAGAAAGACGAGGCAACCGAGCAAGCACAAGTTGCCAGCACCGTCGCCAACCTGCTGCGTTCGGACGCTTTCCAGGCGTGGCTCCTGGAAAGCGCACTCACATCCCTTGTCGCCGATGCCTCCGAGCTGCTCCTAGAGATGTCCTCCGGGCAGTTCGACCTGCGGGTCCGTAATAAGGACCTCGAAGTCGTCGACCATAACGACGCCGATTCGACCCGCCCGGTGCGGACCCTTTCTGGTGGAGAAACCTTCCAGGCCTCCCTGGCGCTCGCGCTCGCCCTTAGCCGACAGGTGTCCGCCCTCGCCGCGTCCGGCGCTGCGAAACTCGAATCGATCTTCCTCGATGAAGGGTTCGGCACCCTTGACGAAACCAGCCTTGATGTCGTCGCCGCCACGCTGGAGAATCTGGCCGCGACCGGAGAGCGGATGGTCGGTGTCATTACTCACGTTTCTTCCCTCGCCGACCGGATCCCGATCCGCTTCCAGGTCACCCGCACCGGCGCCAAATCCCACATCGAACGGATCAACGCATGACGGTCTCCGCGACGCAGGACGCGACCGGCAGCACTCACGAAATGCGGTTCTCAGTTGATGCGTGGGATGTCAGCTACGGCACTGCGCTCGCCCTTGCCGAAGAGGATCTACCCGCCTCCGTCGCACGCGTCGAACCCGATGTGGAAACACCCGCCGACCAATGGGCCCCTATCTCCGCCCGCAGCGACGTGCCGCATCCGTCCTCGGTACTGTTCGTCGACGGCGTCCGCCGTATCGACGCCCGCGTCTGGATCGACGACTCGCCGGAGACGGTTGCCGCGACCGCGCCCCTGGCTACAGGCCTGGCGGCGACCGCATCGATGGCAGTGTGCGCGTCCTACGCCGCCGGCGTCGTTTGTTGCTGCGGGAATCCTGGGCGACGGCAGGCTCACCTTCTTGCGGCCGAGATCCGCCGGGGCCTCTTCACCACCGCCGCGCATGCCACCGACATCCAGACCCAGGCCGGTACCTACCGTGCCCGGCACACTGTCGCCAGTGACACCGTGCCACTGACGATGACTCTGTCTAACGCGCTGCAGCAGGCTCTTGGAGAGATCGAGGTCATCACCGCTCTGGCCGCCCGCGCTGGGCTCCCCCGCGCCGCCGAGTACGCCGGATCCCCGCCGTATGGGCACGACGGAGCCGACGACGACCTGCTCGTGATCGACGGGCCCCTGCGCAACCGGACCCACCTGCCGCGCGCGATGGGGCTCATCAAGACGCACCGGGCCGGTTACCTGCCGCCTGAACTGAACCAGGTCGTCGCCGCGCTTACTGCTGGGCAACGCACGCCCGTGTTCCTCATGGGCACCACGTGGGAACGCCACGCGTGGTACCTGCGACTCCCGTCCACGCCGGACGTGCCCGGTGCGCCCTGGGCGGGCGTCGTGCGCTGCGAAGCAGCGACCGACCTGTCCCGGGCACAACTAACAGCATTGGCAAACCTGTCGCAAACGGTGCTGTACCGCTACGCGTCCGTCGCGTACAAGGACTCACGCGCTCCACAGAACCTCGTCCCCATCGCTGGGCTGGAGAACACACTACGGCACCGGCTCGGTGACACGCGCGTACTGTACCGGGCGCTGTGCGAAGCGGCCCGCTGAGCTCGATCCACTCGGACAGAGCCATCGCCGGGACCCGGCATACGGGCGCATTGCCGAACCGACCCTTCTTCCGGAGGAACCCTCATCTGGCTCGTACGTAGAGGTCTGTGCCAGACGTTAAGGATGGTGGTCCGCGGACCAGCACGGACCAGGATTTGCGGCCATCCGTGACCCACCAGGCGGTTGATCTCCCGGCTTGGTCAGCCTGCTCCATACGGGCGTGCCCGCAACCGGGTGGCTAGTTCCGGCCGACCAGAGATCTTTTGCTCTTCTCCACACGTGCGAACTCCGCTGGGACCTTCAGCAGCCAGCCGCAAAACGTCTTGGGCGGCCGGACCGCCCGGTGGCCGGGCACTTGTGCCCGCATGGCGCGTGCCGTCTGACCGCCGGGAGGCCAACCGCCCCCCGGTCGGCCCTATCGGAAGGACGGCAGTCATGTCCCTTGATACCTCCGCGGCGCCGCTTGGCGCGCGGAACGCGACGCTGACCGATCTGGCGGTGCTGCTGCGCGATCAGCAGGCCCGCAAGGTCGATGTCGTCGCCTCGTCGGCCGCGATCCGCGCCCGGCATGGGCAGCTGATCGTGGATGGCACCGCACCGGTGCTCGGCGAGGACGGCGTCACGCTGACGACCGGCACCTACACCCCTACCAACGTCTGCGACCAGGGCGTCGCCGACAAGCTCGGGATCCCCGTCGCTTACCTGCGGCGCACCCGTGAGGAGCGCCCGGACCTGTACGACGCCAACGTCAACGGCTGGCTGGACGGCGACGAGCGCCGGTTCCTGCTCCGCTGCCTGCGCGGGGACAACGGGTCGGGCGTGGCCCGGGCGTTCCTGTCGGATGGGTACAAGTTCATCGACAACCTGGACGTGCTGATGGCCGTACTGGACGGGGTCCGCCAGTCCGGCGCCCCGGTCCAGGTCGATGGCTGTGACCTGACCGAGCGGCGGATGTATGTCCGGGTGGTCTGTGAGCAGGTCCGCATCCTGGCCCCGGCGCTGCTGGCCGGGTACCGCAGCCCGTTCACCGGCGCCCCCGGGGCGGACAACCCGGTCGTGTTCGCCGGGTTCGTGATCACCAACAGTGAGACCGGCTGCGGGGCGTTCAGCCTGACCCCGCGACTGGTCGTGCAGATCTGCCGGAACGGGATGACGATCACCCGGGACGCGATGCGGGTCGTTCACCTCGGGGAGCGGCTCGATCAGGGCGTGGTGTCCTGGTCGGACAACACGCGGGACAAGACGCTGGCGCTGATCACCGCCAAAACCACTGATGCGGTGGGCACCTTCCTCGACTCCGGCTACGCACAGCGGGCTGTCCGGGCGATGGAGAAGGACGCCGGGCACCCGGTCACCGACCCCGAAGAGACGGTCCGGACGGTCAGCCAGCGACTGCGGTTCACCGACGCCCAGCAGAAGGACATCCTGAACCATTTCATCCGTGGCGGCGACGTCACCGCCGGCGGCATCATGCACGCGGTCACCAGCGTCGCCCGCACACTCGACGACGCGGACACTGCGCACGAGATGGAGTCCCAGGCGCTGCGTGCCCTGGAGGCCGCCGCCGTTCTCTGAGCCCGTTCCCTTCAGGCCCCTGCCGCACGCCGCGGTGGGGGCTTCATCGTTTCTGCCCTCTGGAGGTTGTCATGCCTGATGCATCGGTCACGCCGCTGCGGCCGCGCGCGCCGTCCGGTTACACCGACACTGCCGCTCTTAACGACATCCACACGCTGCTAACCGCCAGCGATCCCGGCGATGGAGCCCTGGCCGACATCGCGGAGATCCTGGCTCGCACCGGCCGCCCGATGATCCGGGCCCGCGACATCGAGATCAGTACCACCGAGACGGCACTGGGTTGGCCGGTCGCCTGCGTCGAAGCCGGGGACACCAGCGTGTTCGTCCGGCAGGCCCCCGCCGGGACCGGGCTGCTGGTGGAGATCTGCACCAAGACCGACACCGAACAGGGCGCCCTTGCCGTCACGCTCGACGGCCATCCCCTCCACCCCGACCGGCCCACCGCGGTCCCGACCGCCTGATCCGGGCCATCTCGGGCCGGGTCTCCCCCGGTCCGCACCTCCCTCACATCAGTATTCACGGAAGGATCGAACTCCCATGACCAGCTCTGACAACGTTATCAACAACGATATGCCCGTCGGCGACCTGCCGCCCGCAGATGATGCCGACTCGAGCGAAGTTCCGTTCGGTGAAACGGAGACGCCCCTGCTCGTTGTCCCCCGCGCGATGATCGCGGTCGAGCGGCTGGCAGCCCATCCGGCTAATGTCCGCCGCGACCTGGACCTCAGCCCCGAGTTCGTGGATTCCATTGCGGTCAACGGCGTGCTGGTGGCGCTGCGGATCACCCCCGATGGGGACGGCTTCCGGGTGATCGACGGTGGCCGCCGGCTGGCCGCGGCGCTGAAGGCCGGGGTGACCGAGGTTCCCTATGACATGGTGAGCGAGCGGGCCGGGGATGAGGCCGGCCAGTACCTGGACATGATCAACATGAACCGGCACCGCAACCCACTGACCCCGCTGGAAGAGGCCGGCGCGCTGTTCGCCGCGCGGGAGGCCGGCGCGACCAAGACGCGGCTGCGCAAAGCGGCCGGCCTGACCAGCGCCACGGTCAACGGTGCGCTCGCCGCCGCCCGGCTGTCCGATGAGACCCGGGCCACGGTCGAGGGCCTGGACGAGCAATTGTCCCTGGACGAGCTCGCGGTCCTGGCTGAGTTCGATGGTGACCCGGACGCGATCGCGCGGCTCACCGTCGCGGCCTCCTGCGGCATCCTCGAACATGAGGCTGAACTGCTCCGGCAGGCCCGCGCGGAGCATGCTGAGCATGAGCGCATCCGCGGTGAGCTGGAAGGCGGCGGGTTCGCGATCACGCAGATCCTTCCGGCGAACGGGCAGTACCTGACGGTGCTGTGCCAGGACGGGGACGACCTCACCCCGGACTCGCACGCCGCCTGCCCCGGCCGCGGCGTGCTCTTCCGCTCCTACGACCCGCTCACCCCGGTGCACTACTGCACCAGCCCCGACCAGTACGGGCACACGTTCCGGCACAGCGATCAGTCCCGCCCGGCCGCTGCCGATGGCACGGCCGGGACGCCGGTCCCTGACGGCGGCACGCCGGATCCGGCCGACACCGATCCGGGTCGCCGCCTGGTGATCCAGGGCAACCGGGAATGGAAGGCCGCCGCGGAGGTGCGCAGGCGGTGGCTCGCCACCCAGTTGTTCGGCCGGCGGACCGCGCCGCGGGAGGCCGCCCAGTTCGTGGCCCGGCAGTTGCTGATGATGCCGGACCCGTTGCGGTCGGGGCTGGCTGCCGCGCATTCAATGGTGAGCTTCAGCGAGATCACCGGCCGCGGGGACCGGGACTGGCTGGAGATCTGTGACACCGCCCCGGCGGGCCGGCTGCCGCTGGTGATGCTCGGCCCCATCGCCGCCGCGTATGAGCACGCGATGACCGATGGGGAAGGCAGGAACACCTGGCGGACCGACCGTTACAGCCCCTGCCCGCGTACCGAAGCCGCGGGCTACCTGAGGTTCCTGGCCAGCATCGGCTATCAGCTGTCCGGTATCGAGCAGGCGGTCGCCGACCTAACTGCCTACACCGGTGAAGCGCCGGCCGGTGATCCGATCACCGGCGGTCCGGACCAGCCCGGACCGGAAGGACCAGACGAGGGACCAGGCGACGGACCGGAAGGACCAGGCGACGGACCGGAAGGACCAGGCAACGGACCGGACCAGCGCGGTGCAGACCCGGCAGTCACCGATGGACCGGACACGGGAGACGGTGACCTCCTTGGTGACTCTGCTGACCCGGGCGACTTTCCCGCTGGCGGCCAGGCAGCAGCCTGATTTATCTCGCCATCCGATGGGGCCGCCGGCAGGCACCGGCGGCCCCATCGCTTTACCCCCTGCCGGGCAGGCGCCCGCTGTCCGAGCGCCACCCGGCTCATTTCATCCACAGCTCACCGGCCACCTGGCCAGTGGGCTTTCTTTCTGAGGAGCACTTGACCAATGACAACTGCGCTTTCCGGCCCTGGCGTCGCTAGTGTTCACGGCGCCGTAATGACCGGCATCCACGCCGAGATCATCCAGGTCCAGGCCACCATCAGCCCGGGCGCGCCGAGTTTCGCGATCATCGGCGTGCCCGGCAATGGCACCCGCGAGATGCGTGACCGGGTGCGGGCGGTCCTCAACAGCGGGCTTGCCTGGCCGTCCGGCGGTATCACTGTGAGCCTGGGCTCAGCTAGCCTGTTCCGCCGCGGCTGCGGGCTGGACCTGCCGATCGCGGTCGCGGTCCTGGCCGCGGCCGGCACGCTCCCGGCCGATCCGGCCACTGGGCGGGTGTTCGCCGCCGAGCTCGGCCTGGACGGCCGCCTGCGCCCGGTGCGCGGGATCGTGCCCGTCCTGACCGCCGCGGCGGGGCACAGCGGCGGGCATGTCACCGCCGTCATCACTCCGCAGAACACCCCAGAAGCCGCGGTCCTGCCCGGCACGACCATCGTTCCCGGTGAGTCGCTGGGCCAGGTGGCCGCCTGGCTGCGCGGCGAACCCCTGGCCCGCGAGCGGTGCTCGAGGTCAACGCGGCCGGGGGCCACCACCTGTGCCTGACTGGGCCCCGGGGGCCGGCGTTCCAGCCCTGGCCGCCGGGCTCGGCGGCCAGGGCTGGACGATCGTTTCCGGTGCCGCTTACGGGATCGACGCCGCCGCCCACCACGGGGCCCTGATAGCGGCGGGTGGCGCGACCGTCGCCGTGCTGGCCTGCGGCGTGGATCACGCCTATCCCCGGGGGCATGTGGATCTGCTGGCCAGCATCGCGGCACATGGAGCCGTGATCAGTGAATACCCGCCCGGCCAGCTCCCGCAACGGCGCCGGTTCCTGGCCCGCAATCGAATCATCGCCGCCCTGACCGCGGGCACCGTGGTCGTGGAGGCGGGACTGCGCAGCGGGGCGCTGAACGCGGCACGGCACGCCCGCGAGCTCGGCCGCCCGGTGATGGCCGTACCCGGGCCGGTGACCTCCAGCACGTCCGATGGATGTCATCAGCTGATCCGCGACGGCCAGGCCACGTGCATCACCTGCGCCGACGAGGTCATCGCGGACGTTTCCCCGGCCACAGGCCGACATTCCGGCTGACCCATCGCTCGGGTAGTGCCGACCGGTGGGCTTACCGCCCCCGGATGCAGCACGCCCGGAAAGCGCTGATGGTTCCGGGACGGGCCCTCCTGATTCCGCGCGCCTGGGCTGGCCACTGGGTGGTGCGCCTGGACTGCTGCTGTTCCCTCATCCCGGTCCGGTCAGCTTGCGCCGCGGGTTCGGTTCCCGCAACCGGGCTCTCGCTGCGCTCGCCCCTGGGCGGCCACAGATCTTTCCCCAACCGCGGGCGGACAACTGGGGGCCGGCTCCGCCGGCGCAGGGCCGCCTGCGGGAAACATCTTGGCCAGCCCGGGACCGCCCGGTGTGCGGCCCCCTTCCCCCGCGTCGCTGCCACCCGACCGCCGGGAAGGGCACCGCAGTCCCCAGGCCGCCACCAGCGCGGCCGGTCCTCCCGGCACCACCAGGAGGAACCGTGAACCCCATCACCGTCACCGTCACCGGCCGGCTCGGCGATGACCCGCGCAGCTTCACCACCCACGACGGCACCGCCGGAGTCGAACTCCGCCTCGCCATCGACCTTCCATCTCGCACGGGCGGAGAGAGCATCACCCGCTGGGTCAAGGTCAGCGCCTACGGACTGCTCGCCAGCCGCACCGCCGAATCAGTCCGCAAAGGCGACCGGGTCACCGTCATCGCCGAAGACCTGCTCGCCGAAGCATGGCTCAGCACCGACGACGAAGCCCGTCCCCGCGCCCGGGTGACCCTGCGCGCCCGCGAGATCGCCGCCTCCATGGCCTTCGACACCCTGCGCACCGGCTACGCCGGCCGCAAAGCCGCCCGGCAGGCAGCCGCCAACGGCCAGCCGACCGACCTGCCCGCCGCCGAGCAGGCCGACGCCCGCATCCTCGCCGGCGTCACCACCAGCTCCTGACCCCCCGGGGGGAGCGGGCAGTGGCCCTCTCCCCCACTGACCAGCCCAATTTTCGTCCGTTCCGTAATGGAGGTATCCGTCATGACTTCACCCACGGGCCCGGGACCGCTCAGCGTCGGCTCCCCTGCCGCGGTCCTTGCCATCGTCCCTCATCTGCTCGGCTTCGTCCCGGCCAAGAGCCTCGTCATCATCGGCGCTGGGGAGCCCCGCGGCCGGATCCAGGTGACCTTCCGCTTCGACCTGCCCGATCCGCCCGGCCCGGATGCTACGGCCGCGATCGCCGCGCACGCGTTGACGCTCCTGAACCGGCAGGAGCTGACCGTGGCCATCGTGATCGGATACGGCCCCGGACCGCTGGTGACCCCGCTCACCGACGCGATCCGCCAGACCATGACCGGGACCGGCCTGGAACTGCGCGACGTGTTGCGCGTGGACGAAGGTCGGTACTGGTCCTATCTGTGCCAAGAACCGTCCTGCTGCCCACCCGAAGGGGTTCCCTTCGACACCAGCACCCATCCAGCGGCCGCAACCATGGCCACCTCCGGGTCAGCGGTGCTCGGCGACCGCGACGCCCTGGCCGCCACGATCGCACCCGTCACCGGAGGCGCGGCCGAGACGATGACGCGCGAGACCCTCCGCGCCGAACGCATCGCCGCCAAACTCATGGCCAGCACAACCGGCACTGAGTCACCTGCCGGGCAGCGTCCCGTTATAGACGGAGGCCTGACGGCCATGCAGGCCGCGATCAGCACCTACCGGGAAGGCGGATCGATCGAGCATTACGGCCAGTTCGCCTGGCTCGCCCTGGTCCTCACTAGCCTCCGTATCCGCGACGACGCCTGGGCCCGCATGGACCCCGACCACCGCGACGCCCATCTGAGGCTCTGGACCGACCTGACCCGCCACGCCCAGCCCGGCTACATCGCCGCCCCCGCCAGCCTGCTCGCTTTCACCGCCTGGCAAGGCGGCAACGGCGCACTCGCCAACCTGGCCCTGGACCGCGCCCTAGCTGATAACCCCAGCTACTCGATGGCGAGGCTTCTGCGTGACGTCATCGACGCGGGCACGCCGCCATCGATGGCCCGGCTGCCCATGACACCCGAAGAAGTCGCAGCCAGCTACAGCGACGCCGATGAGCAATCGGTACGCCAAACCGGCCCCTGCGGGCCTGATGCCGGCGACGTCGACACTGACAGCATCCTCTAGCTGCAAGCGCCGTGCGCGGGACCGCTCTTGGCCCCGCGCACGGCGGCGGCAGGCGCGCCGGTCGTTCGACCCAGGTGATGGCAGGCCCCAAGGCCGTGTATTTAAGGATCGGACGCGGCTGTCAAAACGTCTGAGACACGCAACGAAGTTCCTGCTGGAACAGTGCCGACAAGATCGGTGCAGCACGCGGGGGCCAGGCAGCAACTAGTCTCACTTTAGATCGTCTTGCCTCAGATGTTCTCACGTCATACTATTCGCGTATGTCACCTCTTCCTATGCCTTCCGCCTGGGCGGCGCCCCTTCCTGAGGCCGCCCTGCCATCGGGCATGGCCATCTACCAGCTGCCTACCGGCACGTACGAAACCCGGGCGGCCTTCGCCGTCCGGGGCGGGTCATTCCGCGACAAGCGTCATTTCGCCGCGACGGCGATCCTGGTCCAGCACCCGAAGGGCGATTTCCTGATCGACGCGGGCTTCGGTTCCGATGTCGCGGCACACGTTGCGGCTCTCCCGCGGATCCAGCGTGCTCCGTATCAGGCAGCCAAGACGGTGAGCGAGCAACTCGGCGCCAGCGGCTACGACCGCAGCCGGCTGCTCGGCGTGCTGGTGACCCACTCGCACTGGGATCACGTGAGCGGCCTCGACGAGCTGCAGGTGCCGATCTGGGCGAACTCGGGTGAGCTGCACTATGCGGCCGAGGATCCGGGCGGGAAGGTCTTCCGCAAGGTGTCCGCGGGCCACGAGATCCACGAATACAAGTTCAGCGGCCCGCCGTATCTCGGTTTTCCGGCCAGCTTCGATGTGTACGGCGACGGCTCCGTGATCATTGCGCTCGCCGGAGGTCACACGACCGGGTCTGTGGTCGTCTTCGTGACCGTGCCGTCCGGCCAGCGGTACGCCTTCATCGGCGACCTGACCTGGCAGCTCGACGGCATCCGCCGGCGTGTGGAACGGCCATGGCTGCTGCGCAAGCTCGCCGACAGCGATCCCGGGCAAGTGCGACAAGGCTTGCTCCGCGTGATCGCCCTGGCCGGCCTGATGCAGATCGTCCCGGCCCACGACCGCGACGCCTACGACGGGATTCCCCACCTGCCCGCCCGGCTGGCACCTGCCGCGGCCCCCGAGGAGCCGCACTGAAGACCTCAGTCGCCTTCCGGCGGCCTTCATCGGTTGCTGTCACCGCTCGCCGCGCTGACTGTTCGTCCACCCCAACTCTCGGTCAGAAGCCCGGGTGGTGTTCATCAGCGTGAGCGAGCCCGAGGGACTGAGCCTGCCGGGCCGTCCACCAGCAAAAAGCAAGGAGCGCAGGTTCCCGAATGCAGAGTCCAACATCACCGGCTCAAGCTCCCCCGGATCGGGCAGAGCCCAGCGCAACGGGCCCGGGCCCCTCAGCCGACTCAGAAATCACCTGGCTGCTGCATCGCGCGGCTCAGCGGATGCGCGGCGCGACCAGCGAACAAGCGGACAAGCACGGACTTCAGCTGCGCGATTACATCGTGCTGAGCGCCCTCACCATCACCCCGAACCTCACCCAAGGCGAAATCGGAAAGGCCCTCGGGCTGGACAAGACCACGCTCATGAGCCAGTTGGACCGGCTCGAGCGCATGGATCTGGTCGTGCGCCGCAGCGACCCACGCGACCGTCGCGCACGAATCCCGGAAATCACCGAGGCCGGAAACGCCTTGCGCGCGAAAGTGGCCAGCGCCTGCGCCAGCGCCGAGGCAGCGGTTTTGAACGACTTCAGCCAAGACCAGGTAAAAGTCTTCCGGCGCATGCTCTTCGAAATCATCGGAGACAGCGCAGACCGGGGATCGTGCCTGTAACTGGACGGCGCGTGTATTTCACCCTGGAGCCGGACTACGCGGGACTCCACCACGTGCTGGCCGCATTTGACCGGGCGCTCCGGGATCACCGGGCCGGATCATCAGCGGCGGTTCGGCGTCCACGCCAACGCTGTCGCGTTGAGCGGCACTATCCCGGGCAGGCCGGCTCATGGGCCCATCTTGAAGGCCACTTCCCGCACCCGCGGGACCGGGCAGCGCACTTACCGTACTGGGTGACATTTCAGCAGCCGGGGACTCTGGGCTGAGCTCGCCCACTGCGCCCCCGGATGGCGGTCCGGGGATCGTTGCGTCTTCCTGGTATGCGCTTACGGTGTCTGCGTCGAGTTGCCGCCATTCCTGGTACGCCTCGCGTTCCTCACCGTCGCGAGCCGGCAGGCCAGCGCGATAGCGCGTCAGCAGCTCCTCGGAACGGAACATCTCCTGCCGTTCGCCCGGGCCCATCTGCGCGATCCGCTCCGCGTTCTGCTGCTCCCATTGGGCGAGGCGGAATGCATCGTATTCCTGCTCGATCCTCTGCGGCGACATCCCGCTGAGCTTTACGGCGTTGACCGCTTCCCAGCGCATCCGGCGATACTCCAGGCGATGCCTGGGGACCATCATGGCGACGCGATCATTGTCGAGTTCCTCCTCCCTCGCCCGCTCCGCGGCGCGCGCGGCCATCACAGCCATCTCCGCGTAGATGGTCTCGTCTGGATCTGCGTGACGGCCGCGCGCGCCGGCGTCGTCACGCGGTGGTTCTGATGCGGCGAACGTCTCCAGCCCGGCGGCACCAGCCGGCGTTCTTGCCGGCCTGCTCCTTCGCTGATCGCGTCCTGGGTGCAGAAATGCGTCGCGCCAGCTCATGCTGATTCCCCTCTTCGATCGATGACTGAACGGATCGCGTGTCACATCCGTGGCGCCGGGCCTTCTGGCCCGGGCCCGATCGACGGGCGCCGAGCCTGCGGGATCGCATCCGGCCGAGCGCCGTTGGTGTGCTCGGGCCACCGGCCGCTTCCCGGTGTCTCCAAAGTGCGTCTTGCCGCTCCGGCCCGGCGCCGCGCCCCAGCTTCCGGCACTGCGGACTCGAGCCGGGCCTGGGTGTCATCGGCGAGCAGGCGCGGTACCGCGTAACTCAGCGGTTCGGTGTCAGCCAGGCGGCGCAGGTAGGCCTGTGGCCACGGGGTGCCCTGGCCACCATGGCGGGGCAAGGCCCATTCGGGGACCCGGTCCATCCGCTGACCGAGCTCGGCCGCGACGTGCCCGAGGTCCCATGACTGTCCGTTGCCGGCCACGACGATGATGGCGGCGTAGATGTCGTACCGTGCGTCCGCGGTGAAGGTGGTGAGCGGGAGTGAGGCCATCGAGGCGGGCAGATCTCCAGGGCGGCACAGCATCCGCGCCAGGATGTGCTCTTCCAGGACGGCGCGCGGCAGCGACGGGACGTCGGGCGGGGTAAGTGGTCCGCTGGCCATCGGGCCGCGATCATGCAGTCACCGGGCGACCGCCGCCTGGTCGTCGAATCCGGTGACCAGTTGCCAGAGGCCGCGGCCGGACACCAGGACGACGGGTGCTTGCTGGCCGCAGGAAGGTCTTTCGGGCTGGCATCCCGGATGTGCTGGACGCTGACCGTTACCCCCCTGGCCGCCATGATCTTCTTGAACTCCTCCGCGACCATGGCGCCGTTACCGAATTTCGAAGCGTGGTAGTAAGCAATGTTCATGACCGGCCTCCAGACCCCTCGTCAACGGGCATTCACTTCAATCCGTGCGCGCGGTCCTTCAGCCGGCCCATGCGGCCGGGGCCGGGGCCGAGGCGGCCAATGCTGGTGCGAGGTCATCGGGTGCGGGGGCGGGCACGCCGGCCCCGCCCTGGTCGAGACGGAACGGCGGGTAGGCGTCGGTCATCAAGGCGGCGTAGGCGATGACCCGCAGCACCCAGCGGTTCATGCCGACGACGAAGTCGTACAGCCCTCGCGGGTAGCGGCCTGCGAACAGCAGCGTGATGGCCGCGAAGAACACGAGCAGCCCGATCAGGCCGCCGGAGAGGGCATCGACCTGCCACGTTTTCCCCGAGGCCCCGGTCAGCGTGTAGGTGGCTCCGCCGGCGAATACGGCGACGATGGCGTACTGCGGGATCGCCAGCAGCCACCACTTGACCAGGACCAGGCCGCGGGAGAGCCGCTCGGGGTAGGCGATGTCCAGCGTCGCGGGATAGTCCGGCTCCTCAGCCAGGCTGAACGGCGGGTAACGGTCAGTCCCCAGGGCACTGTAGGTGTAGTAGGCGACCCGCCACGACCAGCGCAGCACCCCCAGATTGAAGCTGAACAGCGAGCGGGGGTAGCGCGCGGTGAACAAGATCGCGAAGAACGCGATGACGGTGACGACGGCGAACGCGATCCACAAGAAGAACAGCACAATGTAGTGCGGGATCGCCAGCAGCCATTTGACCAGCCACAGCCAGCGGCTCAACGGCTCAACGGCTCGTCAAGGCGAGCTTGCACCTTGACGGGGTAGCTCTGGTCCATGATTCCTCCTAATCGGTGCCTGCGGGTGCTGCATCCATGACACCGGCCGCGATGGACGCGGGCAGGGGCGGTAACCCGGGAGCGAAAGCCCCGATCCCCTACGACCCACTTAAGAACCGCCGTATGGATGGCAAGCGCATTCTCCGTGGAGATCGCATGAAGGTGCCCACAGCACACCAGGGCCGTCACGGGACACGCCTCCCGGGCTCCCCGCCCGCCCGGCACCGCCCACGTCCCGATCTCCCTCCCGCAGGCCGGCCCCAGCCGTATTCCTAGGCCACACCTGCCGGCCTGACCATGAGACGGGAGGCACCTTATGGTTTCCGGGCCGACCGGGATACGCTGACCCGCTGCCAGGCCCACGCGAACAGGAGTTCGGCGGCGCCCACGCTAGCGATGACGGGCTGGAGGAAGAAGTAGCGCTGCAGTACCAGCAGCTGGATTCCGATCCAGGCCATCAGGGCCAGTCCGGCCAGGTAACCTTCGGCCAGCGCACGCCTGTCCGCGACGGCGATGAGCACGGCCAGCGTGAGCTGCGGGACGGCGACGCCGGCCACCAGCGCGGCGCCGGGCAGCGCCCATCCGTGCACGGGGGTATGGCTCAGCCAGCTGAGTGGCATGCCGAAGCCGTTGCGAACCAGCTCAGTCCCGCCGAAGACGGCAGCGGCCCCGGTAAGGACGGCGACCGTGGCGAGCGCCCAGGCCGCCCAGCTGCGGCTTGGCGCCGCCGGCCACGGGGGGGCGGCTGTGCGGCCGGGGACTCCGCCCGCCAGCCCGTGCAGCAGCAGGGCCGCCGGGATCAGGCCGATCAGGGCCAGCGCGGCGAACGCGGGAACCAGCGCGCCGGAGGCGACCGGGGAAGCCGGGTCGGCGGCGTGGCCGTACCACTGATCCACCGCAATGCTCAGGCTCTCCAGGATCCACAGGACCAGCCCGGCGCCCGCGAGCAGATAACCGTGTGGCCGGCGCCGCCAGAGCCAGCCCGCCGCGACGGCCAGCAGCGGCAGCCACAGCGCCAGATCCTGAATGTAGACGACGTTTGTGGCCAGGCCGGTGCCACGTAGATACGCCGGCGCCCCGGCAGCCGGCAGGGCCGGGATGATCCGGGTCAGCCAGGCGGCCGCGTTCAGCCCCGCAACGGCCCACATGTAGACCGCGATGCCAGCACCGGCGTCCGAGGCGAGAATAGGGCGCCCAGTGCGTTCACATCCGCCTGTCGCAGGAGGGCCCCGGCCGACCAGGCCACCAGCGCCAGCATCGCCAGGTACAGCGGGAACAGCCGGTTCGCGGGCGTCGCGAACAAGAACATCAGCGCGTTGTAACCAAGGAATGCCACCGCCCCCAGCCACGTCAGCACCGCTGCCACCGATCCCTTCGCCGCCAGCAGCATCGAGCCGGCCAACACGGGCACCCCGGCCACCAGGACCACCAGTGCCGTCCCCCGGGCGGAACCATTCATCACGGCAGTGCCCCGCAGCACCGAAGGAAGCACGAACGTCAGCACCGCCGCCGCGGCAGTGGCCACCGCCAGCGCCACGGACAGCCAGTACGCTGGCCCGCGCGGCTCCATAACCCGGGCCGGGGACGCGCCCGGCGCGGGATGGGCAGCCCGCGGCTGCGCGATCGTCGTCATCCCCCTCACTCCCCTCCACGCCACGGCATGCCGCCGCTCCTATTCAGGCCGATTCGAGGTAACGCTTGAGTCCGGCCCAGATTGTCTGCTCCTGCCGCCGCCCTTGCCGGAGCCGGGGGACTCAGCTGGGCTGACCCCACCCTGACCCGATGACGCCTGCCCGCACCCGGGCCGATCGGCCCGCAACACTAGGGACCATCCGCCCCGTAACGTGCCCGCCGCGGCCCGGCTGCCCCGGACGGCCCGTGGCCGTTTTTCCTTCAGTAATGGCACGCGGGCGGGGAGGCCCGGTGTGCGGTTGTTGAAGCCCAGATGGAGACCGTCTCCATCGGATCTCCACGCGGCACCGACTGCCCCTGCATACCCGCCGGCGAGCCTGGACTCCGTGAACGACAGAGAAGCGAAGGGAAGCTGCCATGCGAGGAAGCGGGATGCCGCTGCTAGATCCGGTCAGCGCTGCGTGGAACACCGCCGCGCGGTTCGACGACTACGAAAGCGCCCAGCGAGCGGTCGACCGGCTCTCCGACGATGGCTTCCCGGTCGAGAAGCTCGACATTGTCGGATCTGGCCTGCGGCTCGTCGAGCGGGTGACGGGCCGGCTCACCAGGGGACGCGCCGCCGGCGCGGGGGCCCTGACCGGCCTGTGGGCGGGCCTGCTGTTCGGTGTGCTGCTCGGGCTATTCACGTCGGGGCACTCCTTCCTCGCCGTCGCCTTGACCGGCGCCGCTCTCGGCGTGCTCTGGGGAGCCGTCTTCGGGTACGTGGCTCACGCCAGTACCCGCGGACGGCGCGACTTCAGCTCCGTCCGCCAGCTAGTCGCGGCCCGCTACGACCTGATCGCGCGCGAGGGCACCGTCGACCGCGCCCGCACCATGCTCAGCGAGGCAGGACTGCTGCCGCAGCCGGAACCGGCTCGCTGACCACCCGGGCCCTGCTGCCGGGTGAAGGCCAGCGGTGACCGTTCCGGTGTGGGCGTGGGCCGCATTCCTCTCCTTCGTGATCGCGATGCTGGCCCTGGACGTGTTCGTCTTGCACCGCCGGGCCCACGAGGTGTCGCTGCGGGACGCCGGCGTCTGGAGCGCCGTCTGGATCATCATCGGGCTGGGCTTCGGCGGCGTGGTATGGGCCTGGGCGGGTGGCGGTACCGCCCAGGCCTACCTGGCCGGGTACCTGATCGAGAAGAGCCTTTCGGTCGACAACAGTTTCCTGTTCGCCGCTATCTTCTCCGCGTTCGCCATCCCGGCGCGCTACCAGCACCGGGTGCTCATGTTCGGCATCATCGGCGCACTCATCATGCGAGGCGCGTTCATCGCCGCCGGCATCACTCTGCTGGAGACCATTCACCCGGTCATCTACGTTTTCGGCGCCGTGCTGCTCGTCGCCGCGGTCAAAATGCTGCGCAGCGGCACCCAGACCGTGCCGGAGCACCCGCGCGTGCTGCGGGTGCTCCGGCGGCGGCTGCCGGTCACCGGCCAGCTGCACGGCCAGCGGTTCGTCCTCCGCGACAAAGGTCACCTGCTGGCCACCCCGCTGCTGCTTACTCTGGTGGTGGTCGAGACCACCGACGTCATCTTCGCCGTCGACTCGATCCCGGCGGTCCTCGCGGTGACCACCGACCCCTTCGTGGTGTACACGTCCAACGTATTCGCGCTACTCGGCATGCGGGCGCTGTACTTCCTGCTCGCCGGGGCGGCCGCCAGGCTCCGCTACCTGCAGCCAGGGCTCGCCGTCGTCCTGGCGGCCGTCGCGGTCAAGCTGCTGCTCGCCGACGTCTGGGAATTCCCCGCCTGGTCGGCGCCGGCGTTCATCACCGCCGTCCTCGCCGTCGTCGCCGCCGCGTCCATCCGCGATGACCGCCGCGCGCGGCTCAGTGACCGCCATGCGGCGCAGCAGCACCAGGGCGGCAGCCAGGCTGACCACCGCAGCCATGCTGACGGTGGCCAGCAAGTCGTCCTGCATACCGCGCACCACCGGCCCGATCTGCTGACCGAGGAGCAGGAAGACGAGCCCTCGCAGGGGGAAGCCGGACAGCCGCCACACGGCGCTGGCCTGGAGGCGGCCGGCACCGGAGATGGAGCGGGGTGTGCCGTGGCCGATCATCAGCCTCGGCACCGCGATGGCGAGCACCCCGGGCACGTGCGCCGCCGCGCCCGCATTGGCTAGTGCGGTGTCCACCAACGTCTGTCTTGTTCAGGCTGCCTGACCGGTGGCAAGCATGGATGCAAAGGCAGGGCGTCTCGCGCAGGTCGTATGCCACGGTAGGGGCATGCACGAAACTCCCGCCGATCTGGTGGCTCTGCAAGATCTTCTCGACCGGAGCGCGGCCGGGGCAGGTGGCCACCTGAGGAGCATCATCACGCCAGAGCGGCGTCTGACCGCGCAGGAGGTTTGCTCACGGCTTACCGGGATGTCGCTGCTGGCGCTGGCGACCGTCACATCGGACTGCCGGCCGCTGGTAGGGCCGGTTGATGGCATCTTCTACCGGGGCGACTTTTACTTCGGGTCCTCGCCGGACTCGGTGAGGTTCAGGCACATCAGCCGTCGTCCTCATGTCAGCGCCACCCATCTTCCGGGAGAAGATCTTGCGGTGACGGTTCATGGCCGCGCTGCCCCGGTCGATGTCCGAAGTGCCGACCACGCTGGCTTCCGCCAGACCCTCCTCGACGTGTACGTGCCGCGCTACGGATCAGAGTGGGAAGCATTCCTCGATTCGGGGCCGGTTTATGCGCGCATCGACGCCGACCGGATGTTCACCTTCCACATGAGCCAGGAAACAACCAGTGCGCCCGGCATCAGCTGATGGGGCGCTAGTGCGGTGACCGCCAGCTCGCCAAAAGCCGGGCAATCCCGTACTCCTCGACGTGAGCCAGGGTGAGCTTGTCGCTGCCCGGCGCGCCATTGTTACGGCGCACCGCATACCACGCCCGCTGCAAGACTTCTTCGCGGAAGACCGCTCAGTTGCTTCCACCACCGTGGCTTTCGACGCTGGGCTCCGCCCCAGCCCGTTACCAGGCCAGAGCGCGAGCCTGCTACCGGGCTCCCTGGCGATTACCCGGACCGGCGCCGATCGCTGCCGCCGCCACTAGGGCGATGGCTGTACGGCGGGCACGCTGCGTTATTTTCATCGTTGCTTGGCTCCTTCCCAAGGCTGGCTGAGGCCCAGTGAAGCCGTCGGCGGTACACGCGCTGTGCCGTCGCCATGGCAGCGATATGGAGGCGCTCAGGCGCGGGGCAGGGTGAGGGTGAGGCATGTCCCCTCACCGGGCCGGCTGGCGGCGGTGAGCGTGCCGCCATGCGCCCGCGCCAGCTCAGCCGCGACGGCGAGGCCGATTCCGCTGCCGGAAGTCTGGGCGGCCGCCCGGCCGCGCCAGAACCTGTCGAAGATGCGCGGCAGCTCGTCGGCTGGGATGCCGATGCCGGTGTCCGCGACCTCGAGTACCGCTCTGGAGCCGTCCTGCCTGGTGCGGATCGTGACGGCGCCGCCAGCGGGCGTGAACTTGAGCGCGTTGCCGAGGAGGTTGGTGACCACCTGGTGCATCCACCGCTCGTCGGCGAGGACCGGCGCCGGGGCGAGCTGGCGGTCCAGCGTGACCTCCGCCGTCTCGAACCTGCGGGCCACGCTGTCGGCCGCGGACCTGGCGATATTGGCGAGGTCGTGCCGCTCGCGCGTGAGCTGGAGGACGGCGGCGTCGGCAGCGGCCATTGCCTGCAGGTCGTCTACCATGCGGGCCAGCCGGAGCACCTCGTCGCGCAGCGACCCGAGCTCTTCTGGACTCGGTTCGGTGATGCCGTCCAGCAGGGCCTCGTGCCCGGCCTGGAGCACGGCGACGGGCGTGCGCAGCTCATGGGCGACGCTCGCGACCAGGTCCCGGCGGATCTTGTCCTCGTGGTCGAGGGTGTCCGCCATGTGGTCGAACGCGGCGGCGAGCTCGCGCAGCTCGCCGGGCGCCTTGACCTCGCCCGCGCGCGAGGAGCGGTCTCCGCTGGCCATCGCGCGGGTCACCGCGATCAGCCGGGCGACAGGACGGGTGATCCGCCGGGAGACCCCAAGTCCGGCGGCGAGCGCGAGCAGGGCGGCAAGCCCGGCGGTCCCGGCGATGGCCCGCAGCAGCGCAGTCCGCAAGATCGCGTCGGCGGCCCCGAGGCCGGACGCGGTCAGGCTGACCCGCACCGAGCCCACCTGGCGTCCCTTGACCAGCACGGGCGCGCTGGCCTCTGGGCCCGTCGCCGACGTGAAGCCGCTGGTGGCCGCCACGGCATGGCCGGCCTCGTCACGCACCTGAAGCTGCACGCCGCTGTGCGCGGCCAGGTCGAGGGTGGGTGCGAGGTCGGCACTGACCCAGCGCTGGTCGTGCTGCCACGAGCTGGCCGCCGCGACCGCGAACGCGCTGGCCAGCTCGCTGCGCTGCCGGCTGGCGAGCGAGGACACGTCGGCAGCGGAGAAGACCGCGGTGAGGACGGCGATCAGCGCGACCGCCGCCAGCGCCACGCCGAGGAACGCGAGTGCCAGCCGCAGCCCCAGCGTGTCGCCCCGGTGACCGCCATCCGCGGGGCGCGGCGCATCAGCCGGGCCCGGACGGGCGCGCTGTTGCGACTGCGGGGCGTCAGTCATCGCGGGCCAGGCCGAGCCGGTAGCCACCGCCGAGCACGGTCACGATGATGCCCGGGCTCCCCGGGTCGTCCTCGATCTTGCGGCGAAGGTTCTTCACATGCGAGTCGACCGTGCGCTCATAGCCCTCGAACTCGTATCCCCGCACCTTGTTGATCAGCTCGAAGCGGGAGTAGACCCGTCCCGGGACCGTTGCCAGCGTAACGAGGATCCCCCACTCCGTGGGGGTGAGCTGGGCGGGTGTGCCGCCCACGGTCACGGTCCGTCGCGGCTCGTCGATGACGAGGGCTCCTCCCCCGTAGCTCGCGACGCCCCGCGGCGCGGCGGCCGGACCGCCGCGGCGCAAGATCGCCTGCACCCGAAGGACCAGCTCCCGCGGGCTGAACGGCTTGGTCACGTAGTCGTCCGCGCCGAGCTCCAGCCCGCGCACCCGGTCCTCCTCGGCCGCCCTGGCCGTCAGCATCACGATGGGGATCGCTGACATCGCCCGCAGTTCCCTGGCCACGGTCTCGCCAGGCACGTCGGGCAGGCCGAGGTCCAGGACCACGAGGTCCGGCGCCGTGCCCGCCGCCATGGTGACCGCTTCGGCGCCCGAGCCGGTCGAGAGCACCGTGAAGCCGGCTCGCTCCAGGTATGACCTGATGAAATCCCGCAGCTTGCGCTCGTCCTCGACCACCAGCACCGTGGCTGCCATCACGCCTCCCGTCGCCGCCGCCTGGCGCGCCTCCACACCGTCACCATGACAACCACACCGGGCAGGCACACTCGCCGCGTGCACTGGTACCGAACAGCGATACCGCTAGCACCGCAGCATAAGGCAGGGCTGATGACTGGAAGCGACCTGATCGTGGTGGCTCCATGGATCATCTTTGCCGTCTGCCTGACGGTGCTGTGCATCCGCCTGCTGTGCGCACGCCGGTCCGCCCAGCGGTCGCCGTCCGCGCGGCGGGGGCAAGACGGCTAACCCCTCGTAGGAGCGCAATGCGACGACAAGACGACGGACCATCCGGGCCGCGCTGGCGAGCCATCCTCGAAGCGCGATGGCGGATCCAGTTGCAGGAGGTCACAGAACTGTCACTGGCATACCATGCGGCCACCGCGGACGCCTCGGACGGCATCGAGGACAGGCATGCTCGCCGGCTGCTCCGCCGCGCCGTCGGCGCGCGCCAACGGCTGGCCGACACCGAGGATGCGCTCGGCCGGCTGGCGTCCGGGCGCTTCGGGCGGTGCGAGCAGTGCGGAGCGCTGATATCTGAGGCACTGCTCGCCGGCGCACCCGAGTCCCGGTACTGCGCCCGCTGCGCCGCTAGCGCGGTCACGGTGCCCGCCGCGGCAGGCACCGTGACCGGACGCCGATGAGCGCGTTCGGCAGCCTCCAGGCCGGCTCGGCGCTCTCGTACCTGATCGCGCTCGTCATCCCGGCGCTTGACGCGATCTTCCCGGTACTGCCGGGCGAGACCGTGGTCATCGCCCTCGGCGTCGCGACCGCGGGAAGCACCGACCCGCGCATCGCGCTACTCGTCGGCTGCGCGGCCGCCGGCGCCTTCCTCGGCGACAACCTCTGCTACCTCCTCGGCCGCCGCTTCGGCCCCGCCGTGCAGCGCAGGTTCTTCACCACGGCGAAGGGCATGAAGGCCCGCGCGTGGGCGGAGCGGTCGCTCGCCCGGTGGGGCATGCAGCTCATCATCGTCTGCCGGTTCATCCCCGGCGGCCGCACCGCGGTGACCCTCACCTGCGGGCTCACCGGATATCCGCGTCGGCGCTTCACCACCGCGACCGCAGTGGCCGCCGTCATCTGGGCGCTCTACGCGTTCTTCACCGGCCGCATCGGCGGCCGGGCCTTCGAGGACAACCCATGGGCCGGGCTCGTCATCGCCCTCGGCGCCTCGATCGCCCTCGGCGCCTCGATCGAAATCATCCGCCGCCTGCGGCCACGCGGCCGCAAACGGGCATCCGCCACGGCCGCGCGGCTCCCTGTCACGGCGTCACGCCGGACCGGTTGAGCCCGATCACGCCGGCCAGGATCAGGGCGATCGAGGACGCGCTTCGCCAGCCGCGTGGCGCGCATGTCCAGCAGGTCCGTAGCGATCGGCGGAGTGAGCAGCTTGGGTAATGGACGGGCCAGTCCCAGCCGCGGCGCACGCCCAGATGGGGGGACCCGCACCCGTCGCGCCTGGGCCTGGCCGCCGGGTCAGCGGCCGTGGTACGGCCAGAGCGACCTCAGGCCCGCGGCTGGTAAGCGCGGAACATGGCTGCGTAGATTTCGTTCACGATGCCATCAAGGAGACGGCTGGCTTCATCGAGTCTCCTCCGGAGGTCGCCGGGAGGCGCGTCAGATGACGCGTTCAGCTTGAAGCCAACCTCAAAGATGCTGCCCGTGATGCTACCCAGAGTCTCTTCGAGATAGGTGCCGGGGCAGGAACGGGGACGGCAGCAGCATCGCCGACGGCGACGGCTAGCAGGGTCGCCCACGCGGCGCCGGAGAACGCGCGGAGCCGGGCGACGAATCCCTGCCTGCGACGGTCATGCTGGTCACGCAGGGCGAACGTTACGGGAACGATGCCGCTCCTAGCTTGGTACTCCCTGAATATGCGCCAGGCATCCAGAGAGGAGCGACATGAGCGCTACATCAGCGACGGCGGCACGCTGGCAGGCCGCCGGAGCAAGCGGGATGTCACCGCCCGTATTGTTCGTGATCGACGACGACACCGGGGTGATGCACGCGCTCCGGGATGATCTGAGCCGCCGGTTCGGCGGGGACTTCCGTGTCATCGGTGAGTCGTGGCCCGCCGCAGGGCTGGCAGCGCTGCGCCGGCTGGCCGATGGGCACGAACCGGTGGCGCTGCTCATCGTTGACCACGACATGAGCGAGATGTCCGGCGCTGATTTCCTCGCCCGGGCCCACGAGATGCACCCGCTGGCCAAGCGGGTGCTGCTGGTGGAGCGGGACTACTCGGCGCGCAGCCCCATCGTCCAGGCCATGACGCTCGGCCAGGCCGACTACCACCTCACCAAGCCCTGGACACTCGAGCATGATCTCTACCGCGAGATCAGCGGGTTCCTGGCCGACTGGGCCACGGACCAGCAGGCCGGCTTCGAGCTGTTCCAGCTCATCGGCGGGCGGCAGGACGGTGGTACGCACCAGTTGCGGGAGTTGTTCACCCGCTTCAATGAGCCGTTCCGCTACCACGACGCCGACAGCGAGCAGGGCCGCCGCCTGCTGTGGGGCGCGGGCCTGGACGGTTCACAGCTGCCGGTCGTGATCCGCTACGACGGCTACACGATGGTCCGGCCGACGCCCGCGCAGCTCATCGAGGCGACCGGCGGAACCATCTCCAGTGATGTCAGCGATTGCGATGTGGTTATCGTCGGGGCCGGGCCGGCCGGGCTGACGGCCGCCGTGTACGCCGCGTCCGAGGGCCTGCAGACGGTGGTGCTGGAGGAGACCGTTTCGGGCGGGCAGGCGGGAAACAGCCCGATGATCAGGAACTATCCCGGCTTCCCGCACGGCATCAGCGGGCATGACCTCACCCGCCGGGCGTGCGAGCAGGCCTGGATGTTCGGCGCGCACATGGTGTTCTCTCAGGCCGCCGTGGGTTTGGAATGCGCGGGCAGGAAGCACGTGGTGCAACTCGCCGACGGTCATCGGATAGCCGCCAAGGCTGTCATTGTCGCGACCGGCATATCGTGGCGCCGGCTGGGGGTGCCACGCCTGGAGGCGCTGGTCGGCTCTGGTGTTTTCTACGGCGCGGCGGGGAGCGAGATGCGGGCCATGGAAGGCCGCCACGTCTTTGTCGTGGGGGCCGGGAATTCGGCTGGCCAGACCACGCTGCATCTCGCGCGGCACGCTCGCCGGGTGACGATGCTGGTGCGGGGGGACAGCTTGGGCCGGTCCATGTCGGACTACTTGATCCGGGAGATCGAGGCGACCTCGAACATCACGGTTCGCTTGCACACCGAGGTCACCGAAGGTCACGGATCTGATCAGCTCGAGGCGCTCACCCTGTGCGACAAGGCGGCGGGCCGGGCCGAGCAGGTCCCGGCGGTCGCGCTGTTCGTGCTGATCGGCGGCGAGCCGCGCACGCGATGGCTGCCGGGAACGGTTCAGCTCGAGTGGGGCTACATCCGGACCGGACGCGACGTCGTACTGGGCGGATCACATCCGTCCGGCTGGCCCTTGTACCGTGCGCCTCTCCCGCTCGAGACGTCGGTCCCTGCTGTTTTCGCGGTCGGGGACACCCGCCACCGGTCGATCAAACGGGTTGCCTCCGCCGTCGGTGACGGCGCGACCGCGGTGCGGCTGGTGCACGAGTACCTGTCCGCCGAAGGCGAACCCGAACCCCTCCGTCGGTAAGAGGATGACCAGGGCGGCGGAACGCCCTCCAGGCTGGACGGGCAACCGGACTGGATCTCCATAGGATCTCCACACAGGCTCCATCGCCTCTTCATGCCAGCCGGCTTACTAAGGCTGGAGGAGGGTCGATGTGTTCCATGTGTCGCTGCTGGGCGAGCAGGCCATCACTGACAACCGGGCCGGAAGCATCCGGGGCCGGTCGTCGCGCGCTGTCGCCGTGGTCGCATTCCTGGTCCTGCACGCCGGATCCGCGCAGGCCCGGCCGCGTATCGCCGGCCTGCTCTGGCCCGAGTCCACGGATGCGCAGGCACTGACCAACCTGCGCCGCGAACTCCACCACCTGCGCCAGATCCTGGGGGACGAGCCATCGCTCGTGGTGACGCCCAGAGAGCTGTGCTGGAGCGACACGAAGACATGCCACGTCGACGTGCGCGTCTTCGATACTGAGCGCAAAGCAGCCCTGGCGGCCGCGGCTGCCGACGATGACGACGGGATCCTCCGGCATGCCCCCGCGGCGATCGCCGCCTACCGGGGTGAGCTGCTGCCGGGCATGTACGAAGACTGGCTGCTCGACGCCAGGGCGCAGCTTGAACGCCAGTGCGTGGACCTGTGCGACCTGGCCGGTGCGGCACGGGCGCGAGCGGGTGACCTGGCCGGGGCGGTGCAGGCGGCCCGGCGCCGGGTCCAGCTGCAGCCGTTCGAGGAGGTCGGCTATCGCACCCTGATGGAATTGCAGGCCGATATGGGCGACCGGGCCGGCGCCGTCAGCACCTACCACCATTGCGCGTCGGTGCTGGAGCGCGAGCTCGGTGTCGCGCCGGACCCCTCGACGCGCCGGGCGTTCCAGCGCCTGATGGCGCACGCCCGCCCGGCGGCACGGTCCCCGGCCGCTGCCAGCCTGGGGGCCGGCCGCCCCGGGCTGGCTGCGGCACAGCTTGTCGGCCGCTCCGCTGAGCTCAGCGTGCTGCAGGAGGTGTGGCGGGCCGCCGCGGCGGGCCGCCGTGGTCTGGTGCTGGTCCGCGGCGGCGCTGGTGTGGGGAAGACCCGCCTGGTGGCCGAAGTCGCCGAGATGGCACGGCTGCAGGGCGCGGTGGTCGCGAACGCGCAGTGCTTCGGGACGGCGGGGCGGCTGGCGCTGGCCCCGGTGGCGGACTGGCTGCGAAACGACGAGGTCCAGTCGGCGGTGGCGACCCTCCATCCCGCCTGGCGCGCCGAAGTCGGCAGGCTCATGCCGGTCAGTGGCGGCGGGACCAGCTCCAGAGTGACGGCTGATGCCTGGCAACGTCACCGCTTCCTGGAAGGCCTGGGGCGGGCGCTGATCGCCGTCCGGCGACCGCTGCTGCTGGTGCTGGACAACGCGCAATGGTGTGATCAGGAGACGCTGGACTTCATCACGTTCTGCCTGGGCCTGGCCGACGGCGCCCGGCTCCTGGTGGCTGCGACATTGCGCCAGGACGACCTTGACGAAGACCGCGAGCTGGCAGGCTGGATCGTCCGGATGCGGGCTACGGGACTGCTCACCGAGGTCCCTCTCAGCCCGCTGGAGGCCGCCGACACGGCGCGTCTCGCCGAGGCGATTTCCGGGCAGCCTCTACCTGAGGCCCGCGCGGACCTGCTGCAGGCGGCGACGGGGGGCTTCCCGCTGTACATCATCGAGGCGGCGCGCGGCACCGCCGATCCTGACGAGACGCCGCTCCCGGCCGGTGATCTCGCCGCGGTGCTGCGCAAACGCCTCGAGCAGGAGACCGCGGCCGCCCGGGAGGTCGCCGCTCTCGCGGCAGCGGTAGGCACGAACTTCACCCTCAACCTGCTCACCGAGGCCAGCGACCTGGACGCCGGCCTGGTCGTGGAAGCAGTCGACGAGCTGTGGCGGCGCAGGATCATCCGGGAGTTCCGGGACGGCTACGACTTCTCCCATGACCTGCTACGCGAAACGGCATATGCGGCGATCAGCCCGCCCCGGCGGTGGCTGCTGCACCGGCGCATCGCACAGGGCCTGGAACTACTCCACGCCGAAAACACAGATGGCGTGGCGGCCCAGCTCGCCGAGCAGTATGCACAGGCCGGACGGCCCGAGCGGGCGGTGGCCTACTACCAGCGCGCAGCCGACGTGGCCGCCGGCATGTTCGCCCATACCGAGGCCATCCGGCTGCATGAGAAGGCGCTATCGATCATCGCGGCCATGCCCGCGGGACGGGACCGGGACTCCCGCGAACTCGCGGTGCTGGAGGCGATGGCGGCACCGCTTAACGCCAGGTACGGCTACTCCTCCCGGGATCTGCAGCAGGCGCTGGAGCGAACGATCGCCCTCGCCGAATCACTGGGCCGCAAGGACTCGACGGTCGCCGGCATGGCTGCGCTGTGGGCCACGCAGATCGTGCAGGGACGCACGGCCGACAGCCACCGGACGGCCACCCGCGCCCTGGACCTCGCCGACCCTGAGTCCGGGCTATGCGGACAGGCTCATTTCGCCGCCGGCGGTTCCGCCATCAACCTGGGGATGCCGGCCGAGGGGCTGCGTCACCTGGAACTTGCCGCCAGGCTGGGCGGCGGTGCCGTCTGGCTGAGCGTCGGCACCCGCCCAGACGTGCACGGGATGGCCTGGGCCGCGCATGCCCACTGGCTGCTCGGCCACGACGACAAGGCCCTGGGTGCCTGCCGCCAGGCCATCAGGCTGGCCCGGGCGATCGACCACCCCTACAGCCAGGCGGTGGCCCTTGCCTACGCCTGCATCACCCACCAGATGCGCCACGACCTGCCCGAGCTAAGGAACGCCGTTGACGAGCTGCGCCAGCTGTGCGACCGGTATGACTTCGCCTACTACCGCGAGTGGGCGCTGATCCTGGACGGCTGGTCCCGCGATGGTGCTTCAGGCGCCGACCTGGTCCGCCGCGGCATCGGCAACCTCAAATCGGAGAGCGCGTTCGCGCGCATGCCGTACTGGCTGTCGCTGCTCGCCGATCTCTCCGCCCGGGACAGCCGGCCCGGTGCCGCGCGGGCCACCCTTGACGCCGCCCTCGCCACCGGGCGCGTCCACGACGACGTGTGGTGGCTGCCCGAGGTGATGCGGATGCGGGCCGCCTATGACGACGAGCAGGCCGCCATCGCGCGCCTGCTCTCCGCCGCGCAGATGGCGTCGGAGCACGGCAGTGTGATGCTGCTTCGGCGCTGCGAGCGTGACCTCGGCAGGCGGAACGTTCGCCTTCCCGCTCCCGGCGTTCCCCTGACAGCGTAGCGCCGAGCACACGCTTCGAACGCTGCGCGAACGCCGCGGTTCATACGTTCGGCGTGCACCGGATTTCAACGACGCACCCGAAGGAGACGACATGACCACATCGGCCACCACCACGGCTCCGTACGCGGAACTGGCCGCCGCCATGCGCGGTGACCTCATCACGTCCGGCGATCCCGGATACGACCAGGCACGCACCGTGTACAACGCCATGATCGACAAGCACCCGGCCGCCATCGCCCGGTGCCGGGACACCGCCGACGTCATCACCTGCGTGCGGTTCGCCCGCGAGCACGGCACCGAGATTGCGGTCCGCGGGGGCGGCCACAACGCCGCCGGCCTCGGGGTGTGGGACGGCGCCCTGGTCATCGACCTGTCGCTGCTGCGCAGCACCACGGTCAGCCCGCAGGACCACACGGTCCGCGTCGACGCCGGGGCTACCTGGGGTGACGTCGACCACGCGACGGTGGCGTTCGGCATGGCCACCCCGTCGGGCGTCATCGCGTCGACCGGCGTGGCCGGGCTGACGCTGGGCGGCGGCACCGGCTACCTGACCCGGAGGTTCGGCCTCACCGTCGACAACCTGCTGTCCGCCGACGTGGTGCTGGCAGACGGGAGCCTCGTGACCGCCAGCGAAAGCTCCAACAGCGACCTGTTCTGGGCGCTGCGCGGCGGCGGCGGGAACTTCGGCGTGGTCACGTCGTTCACGTTCCGCTGCCACGACATAGGCGAGGCCGGCACGATCATCGGCGGCCCGGTGCTGTACGACCTAGCCGACACCGCCGAGGTGATGCGCTGGTACCGGGAACTGCTCCCGTCGCTGCCCGAGGAGCTCAACGGCTGGATCGCGCTGCTCACCATCCCGCCCGCCCCGCCGTTCCCCGAGGCGCTATGGGGCCGTAAGGCGTGCGGCATCCTCTGGTGCTACACCGGGCCGCACGACCGGGCCGACGAGGTGCTCGAGCCGGTCAGGACGTTCGGCTCACCGCTAGTGGTCGGGCTGCAGCCGATGCCGTTCACCGTGCTGCAGAGCGCGTTCGACCCGCTCTACCCGGCCGGGCTGCAGTGGTACTGGCGGGCCGACTTCTTCAACGAGATCTCCGACGCCGCGATCGACGTGCACGTCAAGTACGGCGCGCAGCTGCCGACCGGTCATTCGACCATGCACCTGTACCCGATTGACGGCGCCGCCAGCCGGGTGCCCGCCGATGCGACAGCGTTCGCGTACCGGGACGGCGGTTACAACGGCATCATCGCCGGGGTCGATCCCGACCCGGCCAACGCCGGCCTCATCTCGCAATGGGCCAAGGACTACTGGGAGGAGCTGCACCCGACCTCGGCCGGCGGCGCCTACGTCAACTTCTTGATGGACGAGGGCCAAGACCGGGTCAAGGCCGCCTACCGCGGCAACTACGACCGGCTCGCCCAGGTCAAGGACCGCTACGACCCGGACAACACGTTCCACATCAACCAGAACATCCAGCCCGCCAGCGCGCCCACCCCGTAGGCCGGACTGGGCGTGCCCGGCCGGCGCTTCGCGGCCGAGCACACCTCACAGTCGAACTGCCGATGTAAAGGACCCATCATGACGCTCGAGGTTGCTGGCTGCCGCGACCACTTAAACGATATTGGCTGTCCCCCTGGTCCGCACCACCACGCCGGTTGTATGGACGATGGGACGTGCCCGCCCGCGGCGGCTCACCGGCCTGCGCTGCGACGCCGCGCCACCGCAGGTGATCTGGGCGGCGCCGCTCCGGTAACTGAAACGGCGGTAGCTCCGGGGATGCGGGTTTGCTCCGGGCAGGTGTGCCCCCGGTGCCGCCGGCTCGCGTATGTGAGCGGGGTGTCGTGGTTAGGCAGATCTTGGACGGAATGTCTGGCGTGCGGAGACGCATGGACCGGTGATGCGCCGACATCGGAGTGAGAAGGTGGCGCGAATCCGGACACTGCCCGGCCGGCCGCTGATCCCGGTCAGGGACCGCTACGACGCAAGCAATCTGTTCCGGCTCAATCACAACGTCCGTCCCCGCGGCGCAATGGACCGCGGCCCGACAAGGAGGCATCAGAAATGGGAACAATCAACCGCGGCGACGCCCAGGTGGCAATCAAGGACGACAATGTCGAGGTGCGGCTGTCGGAGGCCGGTGACATGACCGTCTCCTTCATCCGGTTCCGGAAGGGAACCGACCTCGGCCCGGCGCTCGCGGGCCTGCCCGACGACCTGTGCCCCTGCCCGCACTGGGGCTACATGCTCAAGGGCCGACTCAACATGAAGACCCGCGACGGCGACGAGGTGTACGAGGCGGGGCAACCATTCTACTGGCCTCCTGGCCACGCACCCAGCGCCCTCGAGGACTGCGAGTACGTGGACTTCTCGCCAACACAGCAGTTCGCGGCTGTGATCCGCCACCTCACCGGTTGAGGTAAGGCCGGCCTTCGGTCGAGGTGGCCGGTCGATCGCGCACCTCTCCCGCTGGAGACCTCCAGCCCCGGCGTCTTCGCCGCCGGAGACGTCCGCTGCCGTTCGATCAAGCGGGTCGCTTCCGCCGTCGGCGACGGCGCGACGGCGGTGCGACTCGTGCAGGGGTACCTCGCGGCAGAGGATGCGAACGACTTCGCTGACCGCCGGCAGCTGGCCAGGTAACCGCCTCGTGCTGCCGGCACCAAAGGATTCATCTACGCCTCAGCGTCGGATTCCGGCGGCGGCCAGCCGGAGACCTCCTCGGCCAGCCGCGAGGTTCCGGCAGCGTCCAGCGGGCTGAGGAAAAGCTCGGTCAGCAGTCCGGCGGGCCGGTGCCCGGCCCGGAGTTCCTCGATTACTTCGCCGTCGTGGAGGACGTCCACTCCACCTGCGGCCGGGCGGCCAGGCAAGGCGCGCGGACGGCCGTCGCTGACGTCCGCGCCGACCCGGGCTTCACGCCGCACCAGGAGATCGCCGCCGCTGCAGGATTCCGCGCGGTCCAGTCCACGCCCCTGGTCGACTACGCCGGTCACCTGATCGGCTGGTCTCGACGCATTTCCAGCGCCCGCACCGCCCGTCAGATCGCGACCTGCGGATCATGGAACTGTACGCCGACTTCGTCGGCGAGGCGCTGACCAGGCACCTGGGCCAGGTGAGCGGTGGCGATCCGCCTGATCCGGTCGGCCGGGCGATGGTCTCGGCCCTGCTCGATCCCGCCCGCGTCCGGGAAGCCGACGTGTTGGTCCCGTTCGAGTTGTGGGTCATGGGCCGGATGACCGCGAGCTTCGCCCGCCGGGCCGGCCGACGTGGGCCGAGCGCTCAGCCCATCTGACTGGTTTTACGGAGTAGGCCATGATGCACGTCCGGTTCAGCCTGATCACCACGGACCCGCCGGTCCTGGCCGGGTGCATGGGCCGCAAGGGACTGGCCGGTCGGTTCGCCCGCTCACCGTGACCCCCCGAGCGCGAACTCAACGGTCAGAGCACATTGGTTTTTTGGTGCACTCGGTCCTCCGGCATGAACCCCATCCCGAGGGCTCCCGCAGACAAACCGTCGATCTTCGCCGAAGCGTAGACATGGCCCTCATCTGACTTGCTCATCGCATCGGCGGGGCGGCGAGGCACATGCCCGTAGGGTTCCATAATTGTGTCGTGGTCTTTGAGCTGCGATATCACGATTGAACGACGGCGGGTACATGGCAGCGCTGACCCGCGGCAGCTCGTGGCCAGTGCCCTCGCCGACATCGAGCGGTACGCGCTGCCCGAAGCTATCCGTGAGGATTACCTTTCCTCCTACGAGGGCAACCGCTTCAGTGGGGCGATGCGCTACATGCGCAGCTGCCCGGTCGAACTCCCGGTGCTGCGCGACCTGCTACCTGAGATCACCACCCCGGTGCTGATTATCGCAGGGGCGCGTGACACGGCAGTGCCACCGGTCAATGCCGAGTTCCTCCATCAGCGGCTTCCGCATAGCAAGCTCGACATCATCGACGCGGGCCACTTCACCTGGGAAGACGCCACGGATGAGTACGCGCGGCTGGTAACGAGCTGGTGGGACGGAGGCTACGCGGCCGCCAGGAAGCGCAGGATGTCATGAACGAGTACCCGCCCGGAGCCCATCTTCGCTCACGCGAGCCAGTGAGCCGCCCTCGTTTACGCTGCGCGGCCGACACGACGAGTGCGAGACGCTGGACCGGCTTGTGGCGAATATACGGCAGGAGCAGAGCAGCGCGCTGGTCTTGCGCGGCGAGGCGGGGACCGACAAGGCGGCGCGGCCGGAGCCGGCTCGCTGGCCGGCCCCTCGGACAAGCAGATCCATTGCTGCCGGATCAGTCGCGGTACCGGCGGCTGGTGCTAGCGCCGCGCGCGGGCGGCCTGTAGCGTGAACCGGCGGGTGGCGTTATCCGCGCTGGCGGTTCCACGTGAGGCCCTGTGATGCTGCTAGATCGGCTCCCGGAACGGGCGGCGCTCAGCGGGCTGCTGGAGGCGGCGCGGGCTGGGCGCAGCGGTGTGCTGGTGATGCGCGGGGAGCCCGGGGTCGGCAAGACCGCGCTGCTGGAGTATGCGATCGAGTCAGCGGCGGGCCTGCGGGTGGCGCGGGTGGCCGGGGTCGAGTCGGAGATGGAGCTGGCGTTCGCGGCCCTGCAGCAGTTGTACGCGCCGATGCTGGACAGGCTCGAGGGCCTGCCCGATCCGCAGCGTGCTGCGCTCGGCGTCGCGTTCGGCCTGACCATAGGGGCGGCGCCGGACCGGTTCCTGGTGGGGCTGGCCGCGCTCAGCCTGCTGTCAGAGGTGGCTGAGCAGCAGCCCCTTTTGTGCGTGATCGATGACGCGCAGTGGCTGGACCGGGCCTCGGCGCAGACGCTGGCGTTTGTGGCGCGCCGGCTGCTGGCCGAGCCGATCGCGCTGGTGTTCGCCACACGTGAGGAGGGCGAGGAGTTCCGGGGGCTGCCGGAGCTGCTGGTCGGGGGCCTGGGTGCGGGCGATGCGCGGGAGCTGCTCGGCTCGGTGCTCAGGGGGCCGTTGGA
>Ga0302325_10001517_pt1 | contig 59110 bp, 46 predicted proteins | sample Palsa_T0_2_FD_201948 | JGI IMG/M metagenome (GOLD analysis project Ga0302325, IMG submission 201948) | Peat permafrost microbial communities from Stordalen Mire near Abisko, Sweden - Palsa_T0_2 | ecosystem: Environmental > Terrestrial > Soil > Palsa > Peat permafrost | place: Sweden: Abisko... | reverse complement strand
TCCATTCCGCGAATCTCTGGCATATGAATGTCGAGCGTTACCAGGTCCGGCGCGGCGCTCTCGATTAACTCGACCGCATCGTAGGAGCTGGCTGCCTCGCCGACAATGTCGCAGCCGACATTGCGCAGATGGTGTCGCAATACCGTCCGCGTCGTTGGTTCATCATCGACAATCACTGTCTTTACGGCCATATCATCTCCTCCGCGCGATTCAGCGCGATTTGGATGGAGCAGAGTGCACGGTTCATGCCGCCGGCGTAGCGGAGACTCCGCTGACTAGAGCCCGTGTATCCCGTCGAAAAATGTCGATCGAGACGTCAAGCGGCATCTATTAGCGGCATTGGAATGACATGCGCCATTAAAATGCCGCCAAAGAACTGCAATTTTCGGACTGGGTAAGCTCCGGACCCCGTCTGCGGGTTCCCGGCGCCGGGAGACCCGCGCGTACCAAAATCCTCCTGAGCGCCAGGACTACTGCACGACGGCTTCAGCGGCGCCCAGCGACATGACGCTGGAGAGGGAAAGAATGTCCCTCGCTGCAGCGACCGCCTCCGTGGATCCCGCCATCGCGAGGGTATCGCCAGCGTGCAGAACTTCTTCGCTGCCCGGCATGACGATGCTGTGTCCGTCGCGCACGATTGCCATGATGGATACGCCGGTAATGGCATGCAGATTCAGATCGCCAAGCTTCATCCCGATTGCACCGCTGCCGTTTGGGACGCGCGCCCACATCAGAGCTCCCACCCCTACCGAATCGGCAATCTCCGTGGCATTTGACGGGGACAACTCGCGCACCCGCTCCAGCCGCTGGACCAGCGCGCCCGAGGTGGTATGCATCAGCGCGTACAAATCACGAGCGATGCGCCAGACTGCGACCAACAGGCCAGTCACGATGATCACCATCACCGCCAGCCCATCGAAGAGACTCATCAAGGGAGCGATAATCGCCAGAAGTAATGTCGCGGCACCAAAAACGATCGAGGTTTCGAGGATTCTGATCAGCAGATTCGTACTCTCATGATCGACCTCTGCAGGATGATCGGGGTGTGCGGACGCCTGGTAAATGCTTACGGCGATCCGTTCCGCGCAGCGATGCGCATTGCGCCAGATGATCACGCCGGGCAGCAAGGTCAACACCAGCGCCATCGCTTGCACGAGTATCGCGGCGGAGTCGTCGGACACGCCTGTCGCACCCATCACGAAGGTTTCCAGCCGGTCGTAGGTCAGTTCGTAGCCGATGGCGATTCCGATCACCGCGGCGATTCCCAGAGCTATAAGAGTGACGGGACCGCGAATATTGCTGGGACGTGATCGCGCGCGCATGCGTTCAAGCCAGGAATCGTAAATCGATTGCAGCGTCCTGACCGAATGGGGCAGGCGCGCATCGACGAAGCTGCCGACGTGCCCGGAAGCGCGAATCATAAACGGTGTGGTGAAGGTTGTGATTGCCGAGACGGCTATGGCGAGCGAATACAGGAAGCTGCGCGTGGCGCCTTGCTGAAGGCCGGCGCTCGCGATGATGAACGAGAACTCGCCGATTTGCGCCATCGACATGCCCGCTTGAATGGCGATACGGGTGGGACTGCCGCTGAGCATCGCACCGAGGCCGACCGCAATAATCTTCCCGAACAGCACCACCGCCAGCAGCGCGATCAGGGCGGGCCAATGGGCAATCAGCACGTTCGGGTCAAGCATCATGCCCACCGAAACGAAAAAGACCGCGCCGAAGATGTCGCGCATTGGCGCTATCAAGTGCTCGATCTTGGGGGCGTGGCCGGATTCGGAAACCAATACCCCCGCCAGGAACGCTCCGAGCGCCACTGAATAACCCGCCAACTCCGCAATCATCGAGATGGCGAAACAGATACCGATGCTGGCGACTACCAGGGTCTCATCGCGTTCAAAGCGCGCAGCGAGCCGAATTGCCCGCGGGACGATTATCAAACCGCCGCCGATCAGTGCTGCAAGGAAGAAGATTAGTTTGCCGACGGTTATGGCGATCAATTTAGGCGAGAGCCCGGATCCGGTGGCGATGGCGGTAAGGACCGCGAGAATTATGACCGCGGCGAGATCCTCGAACAGCGTCACGCCAAAGACCAACTCGCTAAGGTTCTTGGCAACTTTTTCCTCGGCGAAGGCCTTGGCGACGATGGTCGTACTGGAAATGGCGAGAATTGCCCCGGTAAAGACGCCTTCGAGCTGGCTCCAACCGAAACCGCGGCCGATCTCGTAACCCAGCCACATCATCACTGCGACCTGCACGACGGTTATAAAGCCGCAGGACGGCGCCAGCTCAATGAGTTTGCGGATGCTGAATTCGAGTCCAAGCGCGAACATCAGCAGGATGACGCCGAGCTCTGAAAGCTTGTGAATCCGATCAATGTCGGCGAACAGTGGAAACGGGAAATACGGGCCGACCATCATTCCGGCGACCAGGTACCCAACGACCACTGGCTGCTTCAGCGCCTGAAAAATCACCGAGACCACTGCGGCGACACTCAGCACGAACGCCAGGTCCTCGAGAAAATTGTGAGATATGATCATCGGTACATAGACCCGCCTTCGCTCAAGGGTGCAGTTTGGTTCCGGCCGGGTAAAGCCCCGACACTCTAATCCGCAGTAGTCACGTTTGAGGTCAAAGTATTGAACCACTGAGCGAGCGCGGGTCCCGCCGCATCCAGCGGCCGGTCTCGACCTGATGGAAGAAATCGTCGAGATGAGCGTTGAACAATGCCGGCTCCTCCAGATTAAGGGTGTGCCCGGTGCGCGGCAGGACCACCAACGCTGCAGATGCAATCGTACGTTTCATCATCAGAGAGGCTTCCAGGCAAGGATCGTCTTCGTCGCCTGCCATAATCAGCGTCGGCACCGTCATTTGACGCATTAAAGCAGTCAGATCGTACAGCGATGGACGCAACTTCTGCACTCTGCGCAGGGTCAAGGCCGATCCAAGCGGAGAATGCTCCGCCAGCCTCGCGCGAAACTCTTCCCAACCACGCGGATCCTTGTTCTGAAACTGGACTCGTGTCGGGCCGATCGAGTAAGCGGCCGCCGACTGGGTCATATCGATCGTTTCAAATCGGCGCGCGGCGGCTTCTGCTTCCTCCCGGAATTGCGCACGCCGGTCCAGGGCGGCTCCGTAGCCACATCCGGCCACGACCAGCGATCGCGCACGAGGACCATAGTTCATGCCGAAGTGAAGCGTCGCAAATCCACCCATTGAAATACCGACAATGTGCGCCGCTGGCAGCCCCAGCCCGTCGAGAATCGCAAGAATGTCATCGCGAGCATGATCCTGCGAATAGCTCGCCGGATCGGTGGGCACGTCCGATGGCGGATAACCGCGGGCATTGTACGCTACGCATCGATAACGCCTCCCGAAGTGACGCATTTGCGGCTCGTAACTGCGATGGTCGCCGGCAAACTCGTGCACGAAAACGATCGGCATCCCGGCGCCAGTCTCCTCATAGTAAAGCCTGACCCCGTCTGAACTCGTAACGTGCGGCACGACCGTGACCTCCCGGGGCGAGCGCACTGGCGAACGTGATCAGCATGGCCGAAGACGGATAAGCGGGACCGCACGGAGTTGCTGAGCGCTCGCCGATGTTGGCGCCCCTGGCATTCAGTAGCACAGCTTGCTACCAGCAGCACTGGCTGGACGAGGGGAGTGGTCGAAGACGCGAAGGGGGAGCGATCGATATTGATGATGCCGAGATTCGGCGAGCGGGCTGACGACTGGCGCGATGGTCGAGAAAGACTGAAAGTGACCCGCGCGGGGTGGCGCAGGTCGTCTTAGGCTAAGCGATCAATTGATGGGATAGCCGGGCGACCCAGGGACGCCATAGCGGAAGGGTTGCGCGTGACGGTCAGATTCATGCGCATCGGATGAGCGGGCACCTGGATGATCATGGTTTCGCCGCGCGAGTCCTCAGCCAGCGGCCGGAATTTGACATAATAACTGCCCGGGGCGACATTCTGAATGTGGAAGATCCCCTGGTCATCCGAAACCGCGCTGCCCAAATCAGCACCAAACCAGTTCATCAGCGAGATTTTCAGCGCGGCCACGGGCCGCCCGTGCATATCCCGAATCCTCCCGCTGATTTCGGTGCCGCGAGGTTGGGGCCTGAAGCGGTCGCCCAATGCGACGGTCATAATCGAAAATCCGCCGATCAATACGAGGAGGGCAAGCCCAACGGCCACGCTGGATTTCTTCACCGCAAACCGCTGCCTGACGTTCCGGTTATTCCGGGACCCGCTGAACATTTCCCTCAAATAATTCCGCATGCCTGATATGCTCCGTCCTCTGGGCCTACACACGCTCTGACCGATTACGGTCCCCATTCAGTTGAGCAATTGGTATGCCGGGGAGATCGTTCACCAAAGCTAATCAATGCTCCATTTAGTACGCAGAACCCCAGCGATCGTGTCGGCGACGCGGGTGACTGCGCATGTAATTGATTCACTTTTCTCTCCCGTCGACTACGAGCCTGACACACTCTTGACCGGCGCGGCTTAAAAGGTCGCCCTTCGGCCGTCCGTAATGTGCCAGGGGGAACCAACTGAGCCCGCGTCAGCGCAATCAACCGCGCATCCCGGCCAGCCGGTGAAGACTCAACTCAGGCCGAGGCGGCCCTTGCTAACCAGCTTGACGCCGATCTTCTTGAGGAACGCAGTGGGGAGTTCGGCGCCGATCATCGCAAAGATGATTTCGTTTTTGAACTCGATCGGACCTTCTGGAGCGTTGCGGGGGGAAGTTAACTTGAAACCGGCATCGCTGACGGTATCGAGGATGACGGTGTCAGGCTTGATTTCCTTGAGCGCCGTCCCGGGATAGAGCACGAGCAGGCCGGAGCGTTGTAGTGCGCTAATCTTCTCGGCGTTCTCGCGCGTGATGTTGGTCAGCGCCGGAGCGCGAAAGGAGTAACTGACCTCATTGCCGAGTGATGCGTCCGCGAGGGCTTGAGCAACTTCGGCCCCGGCATTGCCGCCGCCGACCACGAGTATCTTGCGATGTTGAAATTCGGTCGGCTCAATTAGCACGTAGAAGACCCGGCCGGGTACCTCACCGAGGAGATTGAGATGGCGCGCGTTGCCGCGCACGCCAATCGCCAGCACAATCGCACGCGTACGATAGAAGTTGCCGCGCGCTGTTTCGATGGCCAGCACATCGTGGTCCTGCAACACGTCAACGACTTCCTCGCGATCGTTGATCTTGAGTCCGAGGGTCGCGATGATCCGCTCCCATTCCTGGATGAGCTCTTCGCGCGAGTTATCGCCTTCAAGAAAGAACGACCCGTACTCGGCGATATCGATAGGCGTGGCCTGGACAAATTTCGCGCGAGGATACGCGCGCAGGGTACTCGCCGGTGTCATCCGTTCGAGCGTGACGTAGTTGAGGCCGGCAGCGCGCGCGGTAGCCGTGGCGCCGAGACCGGCGGGGCCACAGCCGACGATGACGACGTCGTAAACGGCGGGATCCACCGGGGGACGCGAGCGCTTCAATTCAGCCACGATTGCTTCGATTACCTGGCGCCCGGAGCGCATCGCGAGGTTAATCGACGCGGTGCCGGACGCCTCGCCGATGATGTAGAGATGGCGCACGCTGGTCTGGTAGGTGTCGTCGATCGCGGGGACTTCCTGAGTGCGCTGCGGAGCCGCTCCGGCGACCACCTCGCGATCCCCAGCCCGGGCCGGAATGAAACGCACCAGGGTCCGGCCGCACCACACCGCCGCCGCCAGCCCGAACCATCCCAGCAGCCACGGCGAGATGCGCAGCGGCCGCACCGTTGAGCCGCGCGCGCCGCCCAGCGCCGCCAGGTTGATCGTCAATTCCAGATGAGGCCTGGCGTTGGGCAATCGGTCAGGCGCTGTCCCGACGAAGTCGTTCTTCAGCAATGGGCCGTGCGTGTGGAACAGATGACATTCGCCGCACGCCGTCACGCTGTTGCCGCTCGCGATGGGCGCCGCCGCGAAGGCGATTCCCGTGCCCAGCCAATTGAGAGTTGCCCGCGCGGTCTGATTGCCGGTTGAAGGGGCGGATGGCTGATGCGCGTGGCATTTGAAGCAATTTTCAACCTGCTTCGAGGCGTCGTCGTTGGGGGCCTTGCTGTCCGCCATAGACAAATGACAGGTCTCGCAAGGCGTCTCGAGATGGCCCGCCGAATGCCCAAATACGGTGTTCATGTGGAGCACGCTCGCCGTGTACGCGATCAGCTTCGGCGACGGCCCGACGGGCGCCGGCAATTGCATGAAGGAATCCTGGGGCACCAGGTGACATCCGCTGCCCGCACATCCGGTCCAGTGGAAACTCATCCGATCGGGATTCTGCGATAACGTCGGCGGCACCTCGTGGCATGACTCGCACTTGAAGCCACCGGGATATGGCGGGTAATGCGACACGATGAGCAGCTTGTGCTCGTAATGATTGAACTGCTTGACGAATGCGGTCCGCGCGGTGGCTCCCCGTTTCATGATTGGAGTCTGGTGCTCGTCCACGCCGTCGATCGACGGATGCTGGTGGCACCACGCACAGTTAAAGGTTGCCGTATTGTTCAGATCGACGACCCGCCCGCGATGTTCGGTATGGCAACTGAGACAGGTGATTTCGTTGTCGCGCGTGAGGTAGTGGAGGGTGCGGCCGTTGATCAGGCCGGTATCGTTGGTGACGTCGTAACCGCCGTGCGGATTGACGTCGGCGATGTCGCCGTGGCATGCGACGCATCGGTCGCTCGCCGGACCATGCCAGGGCTGATGGCATGAGGCGCACTGGCCGCGCAGGTTATCGTGCGCGGCCATCACTTCGCCGGGCTCATAGCTGCTGCGGCGGGCGAGGAGGAAGGCGAAGAGGACGATCGCCACGGAACCCACTATGAAGGCGCTGCGCCGCATCAGAAGCCCACAAAATAAAGCACGCCGGTGATGTGAAAGACGATCTCGACGGCCATGATCATGACCAGCGCGAGATGAAATTTGAGCCAGACGGTGCCGAGCCGCAGATTGAACTGATTGAGTTCGAGCCGCACCTTGCGGGCGGCGATCTCGACCAGATCGCGGTAAATCGGTTCGTCACTGCCGGCCGTCGCCGCGGCGTTCAACGCTGTCCGGCAAGCGCGCGGAGCGGGATCGGTGCCGCGCAGCGTCGCCCAGGCCAGGCGCGCTCGCGGCTGCTCCCCAATCAGCAGCGGCCGGACGTTTTTCAGGTAAGCCTGAATCAAATCCTCTGAGTGGCCGAGGATCGCTTCCTCGGCTTCGAGGTAAAGCTGATGATAGCCGGCCTCAATGTCTTCGCGTCGCACTTCCTGGTTCGGCCGCATGCGCATTGAACGAGGCAGCAGGTCGTGAATAAGCGCGCCGAAAAGGCCGCTCAGGATAACCAGGATGACGGTGCTCTCGAGCGCACGTTCGAGGGTAGTCGCGCGGCCCGCGTTGACGTGCCACCAGAAGGGCATCAACGCCAGTATCCCGATCGTAATATGCAAGGTCCGCCAGGTCTCAAGGCGATCCATCAGGACCAGCCGGCGGGCGACGGAACGGGGTAGCCGGGACGCCAGCCGGAGCCATCGCACCGAGAACCAGAGGGTGTGCTTGCGGACGCTGTAAAGCGCGGCCAGCAGGAAGGTAATAATCGTAATGATGCCGGTTCGGTACGACCCGAGGCGGCCCGGGATAGCGGCGGTAGCGGCGTGAACGGCGAAAACCACAGTGCCGCAAATCACTGCCCACAATGTCACCGACGCAATCGGCGCCGTATGACGCCGGTCGGAGGCCTCGCCTATCTGCTCTCTCACCCGCGTATCATCTGGTCAAGCCAGGTTGATCAGGCCGAGCTCCCGAATTACGCGCGACCGTTCCCCCGCAGCGCCACACTCCAATAGCCGCCCTCGCCGGAGCGGAAGATTGACGAACCAAACCATCATTGAGGCTCCGTGTCGAGCCTTCGCGCACGGCCGATCGCGAGCGGCGCCGAGGCCTTAATCGCTGCCGCCACGAGCCTTGCGCACGCGCGAGCCGGCGCTGACGGCACCGGTCTCGGCGAAGAGTTTCGCCGGGTCGATCCTGATCGCGGCGCCGGTCGGACAGTTATGCACGCATCCCATGAAGGGCAGTCCATCGCATAAATCGCACTTGATCGGGAAGGCCGCCGGAATGTGTTCGTAATCATGCACAGGCGCCGGGGCCGGATCATCCGGCCGTGATTGCCGGCCGCCGAAATTGAACAGCCGCTTCCACAGTCCATCCTCGGCGACGTCGTGCGACGCCACTGGATAGGGGCGAAAGAACGTGGAGTCGTTCATCGCATGCGACTTGCGCGCCTGCGCCTTATCGAAGGTCGGCGTATCGATCATGGCGATGTTGTCGTAAGGGCATGCGATCGCACAGTTACCGCAGCCGATGCACATATCATACTGGAAGTAGATTTCACCTTCGGGACGGCGCTTGATAGCGCCGGTCGGGCAACTGTTCATGCATTTGGGATCATCGCAATGGCGGCACGCGCTCGGCACCAGGTATTTGCCGAGCTGGATACCGTTGCGGATGAGCCGGCTCTCGCCGTGCAGGGACTCGCAGGCCTTGACGCATTCGTCACACTTGATGCACAGGTCGAGGTCCATCACCAGCAGCGCGTCGGCCTGAATCACTCCAAGTTGTCCACTGCGCTCGAGGAGCTCCGAGATTTCGGGGGTAACCGTGCGCTCCTGTTCGAAGCGTTGCTGGATGACCCTGCGCGCCGACGCTTCGACCTGCGGATACTGGCGACACAGATCGAGAAAGTCGTCGCGCCCGATCTTGATCAGTTCGCACTTGCCGGCGGTCAACACGCTCGCCCAGCGAATGCCGGTCTCGAAGAGCGCCATCTCGCCGAAGAACTCGCCCGATCGCAGATAGGCAAGTACGCGATGGCTGCCGTCCGGCTCTTCGCGCGTCACCTGCACGAAGCCATCGCGGACGATATAAAGCGCGTCACCGGGCTCGCCTTGCGTCACCAGCGGGATCCCGCGCAACTCGTAGCGGAGAATTTCGCACTTCGGAATCAGATCATCCACGCACGAGGACGGCACTCCGTGAAAGAGTTCGATATCGGCGACCGTGACGCGCACTGCGCGCTCGCGATAGCGATCGGCGAGAATCTGACGGGCGTGGCTATTGAGTTCGAGGTACTTGAGCGCGTGCCGGGGGATGTAAAAAATCTCGGAATTCTCGCGGGCGATGACGTCGAGCGTGCGGGGCAACCCGCCCATCACCCCGAGCTCGCCGTAGATATTGCCGGCCTCGAGCGCCACGACCAATTCCTGATCTGCTTCGCCGTAGCGATCGATCAGGTTCACCGCGCCACTCAGGATCACGCACAGGTCGAGTTCGTATTCGCCTTTGCGGCAGATTACGTCGCCGGCTTTGAAGGCGCGCAAGCGAATGCCGGGCTCATTTTCGTAGGCCTTTAGGAAAGCGTCGCGCTGGTCTTCGCTGAAACTCTCGAAGATCTCCAACCGATTCAGGCGTTGCCATAGCAACCACGGTGGGATTTTCTCGCTCACCGGAGGGTTCGACACAACTTTGAGTGAACCCTGCGTGGTCGCGTGTGTCAATCGCGGGGGATGTTATGATGGTTGTCGCGATGCGTGAGCGGCTTCGGCTATTGAATGACCCGGGATAATCGGCGAAGTTCTTGGCGGGGCCGTAAGCAAGGCGAGGCCAGTGAAAGACCCGGAATTCGACGACAACGAACGCCTGTTGATGGCCGAGGTCGCCCTTCGCCTGGAGCCCCGGCTCGGCGCTATCAGCCAGGCCTGGACTGAAGCGATACCGCTGGCGGCGCCGCCGGAAAAAATTCCCGGCATGCGGCGCACCCTGGCCGCCCTGGGCGAGGAGTTCGCGGGAACCTTCTTTCGCTCTTTGATTGCCGGCGGTCCGCATCAGGCACTGGTCGCGCAAGAGGAATTCTGCGAACGCCTGATCCGGCGCCGGCTGCCGGAAACGGGCCCGCATCAGCGGCTCACGATGGCGGATTTGATGCGAGCGGCGCGCCTATTGTGCGCGGTCGTCGATCGCGAAATCAGCCGGGCGTTTGGGGACGAAGGAGGTCGCGAGGCTGACGCCCGCCTGGCCTACGCGCGTCTCTGGAACCTGATCTCGGAAACGATCGCCCTCACCTACTCGAGACTCTATGAAGAACAGGTCCGGCAGAGTCTGGATGAGTTTAGCGCCGCGCGCGACGCGGCCGTGGAAGCTTCGCGGCTGAAGTCGGCCTTCCTCGCCAACATCACGCATGAGATACGGACACCGCTAAATGTGATAATCGGCTACGCCGATCTGATCGCCGAACGGCTGGCCGAACTCGACGACGAAAGCGGATCCGAATACAGCGGACCGATTCGGCGTGCGGGACAGCGCCTGCTCCATACGATCGGAGCGGTGCTGGATCTTTCGCGGATAGAATCAGGCGCGTTCGAACTGCAACCGGCGCAAATCAGGCTGGCCGACATGGTTGAGCGGCAGGTCAAGGACCTCGACGTGCTGGCGCGCAAGAAGGGGATCGCGCTGGTCTGCAAAATCGACGAACCCGATGCGACCGTTTTCTTTGACGAACATTGCCTCTGCAACGCGATCATCAACCTGCTCCACAACGCGATAAAGTTCACCGAACGGGGGACGGTCTCGGTGCGAGTATTTCGCAACCGCGCGGGAGTGCTGGAACTCGAAGTCCGCGACACCGGCGAAGGCATCGACGAGGCCTACCTGCCCCACCTGTTCGAGCCGTTCTCGCAGGAAGGCCACGAATCCGCGCGCGATCACCAGGGCGCAGGCCTGGGTCTCGCGCTGGTCAGGCACTACGTCGAATTTAACCACGCGCGCATACGGGTGCAGAGCACCAAACATGCGGGGACGGCGTTCACTATCAGCTTCCCCAATGAGACGGCCCTAGAGAAAGCAAATAGATGATTGCGCTGTGGACTTTGAGTTTTGCAAGTTATAGATAGAAGTTGTAACCGCCCGAACGCACCTTTCATTTAAACCCGTCCTCGGTCCTATGGGTTTTTCTGGCTCGCGCGCTCCAAGGCATTGATTCAAGGAGGGGCACTGAATGCCCACTAAATTGTACGTAGGCAACCTGGCCTACTCGGTGACCAACGAAGACCTGGAGGGATTGTTCTCTCAGGCCGGCAAGGTCGACAGCGCAGTCGTCGTCGTCGACAAGTTTTCGGGACAGTCGCGGGGTTTTGGATTTGTCGAAATGGCCGACTCCAACGACGCGGCGCGAGCGATCGAAGAGTTCAACGAAACGGAACTCAAGGGACGTAACATCCGCGTCAACGAGGCGCGTCCGCGTGAAGGCGGCGGCGGTGGCGGTCCTCGCGGAGGCGGCGGAGGCGGCGGCTACGGTGGTCCTCGTGGCGGGGGCGGTGGTGGTGGCGGGGGCGGCGGACGCGACCGTCGCGGCGGCGGCGGGGGTGGCGGTGGTGGCCGCTGGTAAACACGCTTGATTAGCCCGCGGACGGCCGGGCGACACCGTTCGCCCGCGGGCTCAAATAAGCCGCTCGCTGAGGCTGGATCGTTCCGAAGTCAGAGTTCATGCTTCGGCACGCGACGTTGCACTTGCCCGATTCGCGGGGCATCGGCGGAGCCGGAAAAATCGTCGGCGCAAAAATTGCCGTATCGGTTTCCGCCTGTCGAAGCCGACCGCGCGCAATTGCCCCTCGATATACCGATCAGTAGTCCCAACCGCCAAAATTAAATTTGCCGCGCTTTTCCTCCTTTTGCTATAGCTCTAGGTGTTCGAACGGCTGTTATCCCAAAGGAACAGACCAGGAGCGCGCATTGTGCTGAGCAACGCTGAACAGATCGATCATCTCAAGCTTTCGGCCAAGCACGCGGGTCTCGAATTGCCCGCAGTCGAGTTGCCGGAGTCGCATCACCTCGTCGTCGGCCGGATGCGGCTGCACTACCTCGATTGGGGCGCAAAGGGCCGTCATCCGATCCTGCTTCTGCACGGCGGAGGCCTCAACGCGCATACCTGGGACCTCGTATGTCTGATGCTGCGCCATCGTTACCACTGCCTCGCGATGGACCAGCGCGGTCATGGCGACAGTGAATGGGAGCCGACGGCGGACTATCGCTTCGACGCCCAGGTCGCCGATGTCGAGGGCTTCATCGAGAAGCTCAAGCTACAGCGTCCGTTGCTGGTAGGTCATTCGATGGGCGGTTTCGCCGCGATGGGCTATGCGATACGGCACGCGGCCTCGATGGCCGGGCTGGTGCTGGTCGATATCGCCCCGGAAATCAGCATGCAGGGTTCGTTGAGAATCCGCGATTTCATCAAAATGGATCGCGAGATGGATTCGGTTGAAGACTTCGTCGAGCGCGCGCTGAAGTTCAACCCGATGCGTAACCGCGAGCTGTTGCGCCGCAGCCTCCTTCACAACCTGCGTCAGCTTCCCAGCGGCAGATGGGCCTGGAAACACGACCCCAACCGGATGCCCCAGAATTTCGAGACCGAGCGCGACGAGCGCAAAGCGATGATCATGGACAACGCGCAGAGCATCGTATGCCCTACGCTGGTGCTGCGAGGATCCCGCAGCGACGTCCTGACCGACGAAAGTGCCAAGGCATTCTCCGAGTCGGTACCCAACGGCCGCTGGTTGCGCGTCGAGAACGCCGGCCATACGATTCAGGGCGATAATCCGCGCGCGCTCCTCGACGCACTCGACCCCTTCCTGGAGGAAATCGGACTTTAACCCGACCGTTATCGTAGATCGAACCGAACCTTGCCGGCGGACTCACTCCGCGAAGTCCGCCGCGCAAGGAAACTTCAGACTCGCGACCGTTCGGATTCTCAGGATCTACTGCTATGGCGCGCGATAAACTGAGTCAGTCCCCCGGCCACCGCGGCCTCGAACCCTTCCCGCGGCCCCTTCGCCCGCATTACGCGATAAAGCTGGACCGGCCGCTCGACGCCTTTGAGCACCTGCACTCCGCGATCTTCGACGACGAAGCGGCCGGACACCAGTCGCTGCGTCTCGGCAGTTATTACTAACGTGTCCGGATCCGCCGCCGCCTGAGCAACCGCCGCGATACTGGGCGAATCGCCGAATACGTCGACGTCCTTGCCGACGCTCGTCCGCACCACCACCGCACCCGAATCGATGCCGATCCGGCTTGAAAACCTCGGATGTGCGGGCACCTGATTGAGTCTCACGATGGCGTCGAGAGTTGCCAGCCCCGCGCGCGCGGCGCGTTCGGCGTCATCCTCGTGAGCCTCCGGCCAGCCGAAATATGCCATCACGCCATCGCCGCGATATTGGCAGACGTGACCACCGTAGTACTCGATTGCTCGTGACACGATGCGATGGTACTCGGCCACTAACGCCCACCACTGATCGAGGTCCCGAAATGCCGATCGGCCGGCGTGATTCGTCAGCGCACAAACCATCACCGTGAGCTGGCGTCGTTCGCCTATCGGGGCGTCGCGCGACTCCGCCACTTTCAGCTCGTCGCCCCGGCTTCCCCGATGAACATGGTGGTTCGAAACTGCGGAGTTGGCCGCTTCGTGCAGCTCCGCGATGAAACGGTAACCCTTGGCGGGTACGGTCACGATAAAACGTGGACCGTTGCGATCGTCGCTCAACGATTGGCGTAGCTTGCGGACTGCGGTGTTGATCGAGCTTTCGGTATCGAGAAAGACCTTTTTGCCCCAGATCCGCTCGAAGATCTCCTCACGGGTCACCAGTTGCCCGCGCCGCTCAACCAGTAAGAGTAGCAGCTCCAGTGGAATGCGCTGGAGGCGTACCACATGGCCGTCGCGCCGCAATTCATAGGCCCTTCGGTCAAGTTCGAAGTCCGCGAATCGCAGAATTTCGGCGGCCATGGCGCATCTTAGTTACGTCACGCCCTAAAGGACAACCGAATTGTTCAGAAAATGTTCAGAAAGTTTTTAGGTACTGTCCATTGCCTGTACGCCCAATCGCGACGAATGATGCGCCTCAGCAAATGCGCGTAAAGGGGTGACAGCTATGTCTGCGCAAACGAATCGGCAATCGTCCAACCAATCCCGGCGCCCGTTCGTCGGAAATTCCGTCAAATCCGGCGGGACCGGCGCAACCATCGAGGCAACCGCAAAAGGCGATATCAAAAGAGGCGTCAATATGATTCGACTAGGAGTTTGGAAAGCAGCCGGGGTGATTCTTGTAGCTCTCGGCATGCAGTTGTTTGGCGGCTTGCAGGCCTTCGCCCAGCAGGCCGACGTAGCCGCACAGGCCGACGCCAAAGCCGCAGCCGGTCAGGAAGCGCGTGGAAATCTAGCTGCCAATACGCTCAGTCTGCCCGCTCCCGTCAAGCCGCGCGGCATCTTGATCAAATTTGACGTCCCGGGCGCCGTCAATGGCACCTATCCCGCCGGCATCAACTCGCTCGGCGTGGTCACCGGATCCTACACCGACGCGAACTCGCTGACCCATGGCTTCCTGCGAAAACCCCTCAAAGGTACCTTCACCACCTTTGACATACCGGGTGACGTCAATGGTACTAATCCCGCCGCCATCAACTCGCAATCCGCTATCACCGGATCCTGGGGTGACGCAAACGACGTGGGTCATGGCTTCCTGCTGGAGCCCGATGGCGCCGTCATCACCTTTGATGTTCCGGCCGCAGTAGCCGCGATGATTGGCACCTATCCCGTCGCCATCAACTCGGAAGGGGAAATCACTGGTATCTGGTACGATGCGAACTTCGTGATTCATGGCTTCCTGCGGGCCACTGACGGCACCATCACCAGCTTCGATGCTCCGAACGCTAGTACCCGTATCGCGCAAGGAACGAACCCTCTCGTCATCGACGAGTTCGGGGTTGTCGCTGGAATCTATAATGACGTAAACAAAATCAATCACGGCTTTCTGCGCGCTCGCGACGGCACCTTCACCACCTTCGATCCTCCAGGCGAAATAGCCAGCCAATTCTTGTTTGTCGGTCCAGGGGTCTTAGCCGAGAATCCGCAAGGGGTGATTACCGGAACCTACTTTCAATCCATTTCGGGAAACCCGTTCGGAGGCAATTACAATGTCTTCGTGCGGTCTCCTGACGGCTCCTTCACTACCTTCGCCGCGGCCCCTTATCCGCCCTGCTGTAACTTTTCGTATTCCTCCGGTATCGATCCGGCTGGAACCATCACCGGGGCCTTTAACGATCCCTTCAGCATCAATCATGGCTTCCTGCGTGCTCCCAATGGAACCGTGAAAACATTCGATGTCCCGGGAGCTAGCACACGACCTAACCAGGGCACGGTGCCTCTGGGAATCAACGCGCTAGGCGTGGTCATGGGGTATTACGTTGACAGCAAGAATCTGCATCACGGCTTCCTCCTGCATCCGAAGCTCTGATACTGCGCGGGTTGTACTAAGCAAGGAGCAACGAATTTGAAAAAGCTGATCATGGTTTGGGCGATCGCGTCGATGGTGATTGCAATTACTACCGCCACAGGCAAAACCGCTGGGAACGGCGGGTTGGCTGGCCAGGTCGCCGCCGCTCCCGATGCGGCCGCTGCGGCAGCGTTCTCCGAGAGCGTGCTGTGGAACTTCGGCGCGACCAGTGATGATGGCGCGAATCCCGGGTCCGCTCTGATCGCCGACAACCAGGGCAATCTTTATGGCACGACCTCGTTCGGCGGTACGAATAATTTCGGCACGGTATTCGAGCTGAGTCCGCCGTCCGGTCAACAAAAGCTATGGAGTGAGCGAGTGCTGTGGAGTTTCGGCGCAACTGCTGATGACGGCGGGGTTCCTGCTGCCGCTCTGATCGCCGATCAACAGGGCAATTTTTACGGCACGACCGCAGAAGGCGGCGGAAGAACTTGTGACCCTTCTCGTGTTGGCTGCGGCACCGTGTTCGAGCTGAGTCCTCCCTCCGGCCAACAAACCCAATGGACCGAGCGTGTGCTGTGGAGCTTCGGCGCAATTGGTGACGGTTGGAATCCTGAAGCCGCCCTGATCGCCGACAGCAAGGGCAATCTATACGGCACGACCTATGTCGGCGGCGCAAATTGTCAACCCACCCCGCCCCTAAATGACAGCGGCTGCGGCATCGTGTTCGAGCTGAGTCCGCCGTCCGGCCAACAAACGCAATGGAACGAGACCGTGCTACGGAGCTTCGGCGCGGGGGCTGACGGCTCGTTTCCTCGAGACCCCCTGATCGCCGACAACCAAGGCAATCTTTACGGCACGACCTCTGCGGGCGGTGCCAACAAAGCCGGTACGGCGTTCGAGCTGAGTCCCCCCTCCGGCCAACAAACTCAATGGAGCGAAACCGTGCTGTGGAGCTTCAGCGAGGGAGCTGGTGGCGCGGCTCCTGCCGCCGGCCTGATTGCCGATCAGCAAGGTAATTTTTATGGCACAAACCAGTTTAACGGCGGGAAGGAAAATGCCGGCACTGCATTCGAGTTGAGTCCTCCGTCCGGCGAACAAACCCAATGGAGCGAGACCGTGCTGTGGACCTTCGGCGCGAAAGGTAGTGGCGGGAGTCCTACCGGCCTGATCGCCGATGAGGAGGGCAATTTTTACGGCTCGACCGTCTTCGGCGGCGTGAAGAAAGACGGCGTGGCATTCGAGCTCTCTCCCCCGTCCGGCAAGCACACGCAATGGAGTTTGCACGTGCTGCAGAGCTTCGGCGCAAAAAGTGCTGGCGAGCATCCTTCCAGCCTGATTGCCGATCAACAAGGCAATCTTTACGGCACGACCTTCGAGGGCGGTACAAAGAACGACGGCCTGGTATTCGAGCTGCGAAAGCGCTGAAGACGCAGCGTTCTGAGTGATCGGCGGCGGCAGGCGATGGCGTTGTCTTCAGACTGATCGGCACCGGCTCCGCGACCGGTCGATCCAATTTGACTAATGTTACGCGGAGGGGAGCTCTCGAATTTAAGCTGGCAACCCCGGCAGTCCCAATGGTAAGACCGGCCACTGCCTGCCGACCGATCAGCGCGGGGTAGCGCGATCCAAAGGCGCGTGCGATATCGGGGCCTACCAGTTGAGTTCCTGACCGTCGGCGCCGGCTATGGCATACCTACGAACACTCAGACCCCCGCTAGAACTCGAACAAATAACAGCCTTGCGTGGCGGCGGATAACTATCCGCCGCCCGTATTTGGTAAGGCCATGGAGGTGTCTTTCTCTGTCCCCTATTCCCACGTTCTATAAATATAAAGGACATTATAATACATTACAGTAAGGGTAGAGCGCTTATAATTGCTGTCAACGGCAGGGCTAATCTTCAAGTATCACATTCGATTAAACACTAGCCACAGGGCACTTGGCATGAGATATCCTTGGGCTACGGGTCCCGGTTGGCTGACAGATTGAGGGATAAGCGGGTTCAAGATCGCGATCCGTCGACACACTGCTCCCCTCTAATTTTCATCTGTTAAGCCGCGAATGGATTTCGGCGATATAGCCGCCAGGAAATCGCACCATGGCTGCATCTCGATCATCGGCTTTGTAGGGACCGACAAGAACTGCTACGCCAGCTGCTTTAGCTTTGGACAGGGTATCGGCGAGGTTAGCGACGTCGTAACCCGTTATCTCTCGTCCATATGGATACGGCAGATGGCCATCCGTGACGAGCACGGTCACCTTTCCAAATTTCGACTGTACCCGGATTCGGCGATAAGTATCGGTCGGACGCCCGATTTCGATGCCCGGCGCATGTGCATCATCCGATATGACTTCGCCGTGGGAGAACGCCAGAAAGCTGGTAATGAAGGCGTTCACCGCATATTCGGACATATAAACACGGTTTTCTGGGATATTCTGAAGACCCGCAAAGGACGGCGCGACCGTGTGCCAGTAGAGCTGTGTGTTCACCCCACCCGGCCATTGGATGATCGCATCTCGCCCGATCGGATCGTTGAACGGACTGACGAGAATATCCGCTCCCGTCGCATGGGCAGCTCGAATGGCCGAAGCCATGTCAGTTACAAGATAACCCGTCCGCTCTGAGCCAAATGGATACGGGATCGGCGTCTCAAAGCCAAAAACTGAGAAGGTTCCAACTGGCGTCAACACCAATTGGGACATCGTCCTACTCGGAGTAGGGGTTACGGTAAAGACGCCTTTCTTTGAAGCCGTCCCGCCAAAAGTGCCAATAACGCTAACGACAAAACGATCGAAGTCAGTTGGCGCGACATAAACGTGAGTCGAGCCATATTGAGGACCCACGGCCACGTTTGAAGTTTCCGCGGTCTGGGCCACTGCCAGTGTGTCCAGAAACGATGAGAGACCAACATATTCGATAACGAGAAGAACTGTGACAACCGCCACAACGGCTCTGGTTATTCGCATCTGGCATTCCTTCCGCATTGAGAGTCCATAACCTCCAGGGCGTTTTCAAGCGAACCGCGTTGCCGGCAAACTGCTGCCACGCTTGACCCTGCTCTTGTCGCGGCGCCGCTGCCCGGCTCACCCGTCCTTAAAGCCGGCAACCCCGGCAGTCCCAATGGTAAGAGCGGCCACTGCCTGCCGACCGATCAGCGCGGCATAGCGCGATCCAAAGGCGCGTGCGATATCGGCGCCTACCAGTTGAGTTCCTGACCGTTGACAGCGTTGAAGACGCGGCGCTCCGAATATTCGGCGGCCCTGGCTAACGCAGCCGAGGCCGCCTTTCCATACGATCGATCGCGCTGGTCATGCACTCCCTGCTACCTATGCGGGTTAACTGTCGAACGAAGCGATGACTATCCGTTGAACGGCTCGATCAATTCCAGGAACGTGCCGTCCGGATCCTTGAAGCAGAAGAACTTTGCGCCCGCCTTGTTGCGAAACTTGATTACCACCGGCTCCGAGACCATCGGGACGCCGGCCGCTTTCAGCCGCGCGTATTCCTCGTCGATATTCTTCGTGTACAACGCGATGCGCGCGATTCCGGTGTGGTACAGATGCGGATGCGCCTCGCCTTCGGTGCGGGGCTTCTTCCATTCGATCAAATCGATGCGTGTCGCCCGCGGATCGTCACTCAGCGACAACAACGCCGCGCGCGCGACGCTGTTGGGAATGTTCAAGCCGATGTCGTTGCCTTCGTTCGGCCCCTCGCCGATATCCAGCACCACCTTGAATCCAACCATCTTGTAGAACGCTAGCGATCGATCGAAATCCGTCACATTGATGTTGACGTGAAAGAGCGATTTGATCATTGCAGCATCTCCTCCATGAGTACGTTTCAGTACATTGGCGATGGGAGAGATAGCACATCCGCACGCAAACGGGTCATGCATCCGGCTGACAATTTTTCGCCGACGGAACGCGCGATGTTCATTGCTCAGCGGATGCTTCGGTCGGCGATCGCCAGTCGGTTACGTCGGGACTTCGCCACGCAATCCAGATGAGCAGCAGGAGCGCAGGGACCGTCGCGATCGTACTCAGCAGGAAGAAATCCGTCCACCCGTAGCGCGTCGCCATGACGCCGCCGGCCGAGGCGACCAAAGTGCGGCCGACCGCCGCTAGAGATGACAGCAATGCGTATTGAGTCGCAGTGAAGGCGGCCGAGCACAGGCCTGAGAGATAAGCGACGAGCGCCGCGCCCGCCATCGCGCTGGTCAGGTTTTCCGCAGCGACGCAGAGCGCCAGATAGTCGAGCCGATGGCCTCCGCCAGCCTGCAGTACATAGAAGAGATTGCCCGCCGATTGCAGCACTCCGCAGATTATCAGCGCGCGCATCACGCCGAAGCGCACCGTCATCGCGCCGCCGATGAACGCACCAATTATAGTTGCGAAGAAGCCAAACAGTTTCGAGATCGCCGCGATCTCGCGAAGTGAGTATCCCAGTGAGATATACAGCGGCATCGCCATCACGCCGGCCATCGCTTCGCCAATCTTGTAGCCAACGATAAAGATCAGAATCGCAAGCCATAGCGGCCGCTGCATGAAATCCGCGAAAGGCGCGATCACCGCCGTCGCCAGCCAGTGCCGCATCCCGTGTTCTTCACCGGTTTGAATCCCCGCCTCTACTTCGGCCGCCTCGTTCGGCTCAGGACCGAACAGAAACACGAGGGTTCCAACCGCGAGTAGCGCCGCGATCGTCGCGTAGGCAGGGAACCATCCGAAGCGATCGGCAATCATCAGGGCGCCTGCGCCGGACACCAGCATCGCGATTCGATAGCCTGCCTGGATCATCGCGGCACCGGGGCCCTGCTGATCCGGATTGAGCAGTTCGACGCGGTAGGCATCGATCACGATATCCTGGCTGGCCGACAGAAATGCGACGATGAGCGCCAGCGCCGCCATCCGGGAGAGGTCATGGCGCGGATCGCACGATCCCATCGTCAGCGTTGCGGCGATTAGAGCTATCTGGATTGCTATGCCCCAGCCGCGGCGGCGGCCGAAGCGCAGGGGCGGCGGCAGCCGATCGATTACGGGCGCCCATAGAAATTTGAGTGCGTATGGAGTTCCGACAAGAGCGAAGGCCCCGATCGCCGCGCGGCTAATCCCGGCGGTCGCAAGCCACGCTGACAGCGTCGAGGCGGTGAGCAGCAGTGGGAGGCCACTGGCAAACCCGAGTGGCAGGATCATCAGTACGCGGCGGTCCGCGTACACTGCGAGGGAGCGTCGAGAGCCGCTCAAACCGGATTTTCCATCGGTCATCTATTGAGCTTCCGCGCGGCGTCAGAAGAACCCCTTAGTGGGCAGAAGCGAGATAATCAGAAGAGTATAGAAATACTTGCCCGCGTCCAGCACGCAAAGACCGCAACGGAGATTTCTCGCGGAAATGAGTTTTAGGGCAACTCCCCGAGACATTCGAAATTGTGACTCTCCCGAAATGCCCTGGGCAAAGGCGTGTCGATACTCCTGAATTGGAATTAACCTCGATTTGCTCCTTCTTTAGTGCATTTGTGAAGCTAAATGTACAATTGTTTGGCGCGGCGTGCATTGCTCTGCAACAGCTTAATTGAATCGATAGAGCTGAGCGACGCCCACATCATTCTCCTTGACTTGTCACATGTTCCCGCTATATTGCGTGTGCGGCAGAATCATATCTAACTCATTGTGATGCATTGATAGGAGGATAAATGCATAAGCACACGAATAGAATGTCCTTGGCGTTAGCCATACCGCTGGGGCTAGGTATATTTTGGACGGCGGCGGCTCAGGCGGCCCCGTTATGCGTTTCAGACCCAGGCGTGAATCCCCCCGTGACGATCGGCGAGGGTGCGAATTTCGCTGTCCTTCTCGACGGTCCCTTGCCTAACCTGAGGCCCAATACTTTAATCCTTGGAGCTAAGACCGTAGTGAGCGGATGGGCAGGCACGATCGGGGGAGTTTACGCCAACGTCGCTTTGGGCTCCCTGTCTTCCGTCAGTGGGGATGTAGCGGCCAGTATGTTCGACCAAGCTCCGCCTAATCTAAGCATTCAGTTGGGCGCCAATACTGTGGTGCAAGGATTATGCGCAACCGATGGCGGCGTGATTACACCGGCCGGTGAATGCCTGGGTGGTTCCGATACGTCGGGGACCAACCCATACGTCACAACTAATCCCCCTGGCACGATGGGAGTTGCGGTCGACCAGGAGGAGTGTGTTGACGGTGCTGTGCTGTGCCAGCCTGCTACCGATACGGTAGTAAACGTGCCGGCGGGCGGGAAATTGACTCTCAAGGTCAGCTCGGGCCTCAACGTCTTAACCGCTACTGATATAACCCTGGGCACATTGTCCACGTTGACCCTCAGCGGTCCGGCGGACGCCGAGGTGGTCCTCGAGACCCCTGGCGCAATCAATCTGGGGCCAATGTCGAAAATTGTCCTCGCGCATGGCCTGCTGGCAGAGAACGTCCTCATCACTGCTACCACGTCGCCCGCCTTCAGCGACGATCCAAACGCCAGCAACAAGTCCAAGTCGAAGGTCATTACGGGCGAAGGCGTGACTATCAACGGTGAGATTCATGGTGAGTATGGCTGTGATTTGGGGGCAAACAACACCGTCAATGGAGCTATCGTCTGCGATTTTCAGCTCAACGCCGGTTCCGGCCTGCATGTGAATCACATTCCGCTCGCAATAGAGTTCCCAAATCTATTGAATCCGGACGCCTATCCGAAATGCTTTTAAGCCGGCAAGGCGGCTGATCAGGATTGATGAACTTGATCAAGTAACCAAATTTCTGAGTTGAATCGAACAATGCCGGTCGTTCCCGTGACGATCGGCATTTTCTTTAGTGGCTGGCGTCGAGGTCGAGTTCTCCAGGCAGGAACGGGATTCCACGATTTCAGATTGATCTGCGGCACCACCGAATGTAGCGGAGCTGGTCGCCGGCATTCGATCGCCACGCGCTTTAAGTGCTCCATCTCTCGCGTGGCAACGGGTCCGCCAAAGCTAAAGATCGAAGCGCGATCGGTGACCTATAGGAGGTTGATTTAAATTCGAAAAATGTAAGTCGCGACGGACTAGTGAAATCAACTGACAACGATTTCGACCGCCTTCGGCTGAGCAGGAACAGCGTGCGACTTAATGTAAGCGCTTGGACTTACCCACTATCAAACAAGCCAGAGTACTGGTGTCGGTTGTTTTGTCGATCATGCCGTTGTTAGGCACCAGCAGTCCGACCTGGACCGGCCCTAATGCCAACGGTTTATATACGATTGCGATTTCGCATTTACTCTTTGGCGCCAGCGACGATCCGCAAGGCGGGACCTTCGATTTCGTCGCCGCCAGCGTGGTAGCACCACTGACGATTTGAAAATCGCCCGCCTGGGTACCCGACACCCTGATGTATCCGAGTGCCACCGTTTCGGTTTTGCTTTTGTTGGTGACGATAGCGGTCTTCGATTGGCTTGGCGTCCTGAGCGTTTGCGTGCCGAAGTCGATCTCCGGAGTGATTGTGAGCTTGGCGCTGCTCGTGTACCCCACCTTAGTAACGAAGGCGTTCACCACGCCGCTGCCGCTGCCTAGCATCGCCTGCTCGGGAGTGACTACCGGAAAGTCGGAAGAGTAGGTCAGTCCGGCCACATAGGCATTGTCGGAAGAGTCTATGGCGACGCCAACCGCACGATCGTGATTGGTGCCTCCGAGAGCGTCCCCAGCGGTAATAAAGGAACCCTGCGGATTCATTTTGACGACGAACGCGTCGGCCTCTCGGTAGTTGCCGGCGAAGATCTCACCGGCGTTCACGGCGACCGGGAAAATACAACATGGCTGATTGAAAGTGGCCGGATCGAGTTGCGTATAAGTATGGCCGGCGTCACTGCTGCTCCAGGCAGTGCCGACTGCAAGATTATCGCCGGAGCCCACGTAAACCGTCGCAGGATTCGACGTTTTGTCGTCAACCGCGACGTAGTTCAAATTCGAAGATGGGGCGGTTTCTCCCAAGGTAAGATTGGTGTTGAATCCGTCCGTGCTCGCTATCACGCCATTGCCGTAGGTGGCCGCATATACGGTTGACGGCGTGGTCGAGGTATCAACCGCCATCGAGAGCACCGCGTTAGCGCTCAGGTTGGTCGGGGTGAATGAGGAGCCATCGTCCGTGCTCTGAAATACGCCTTTGTCGGTGCCGACGAAGTATGTGCCCGAAATGGTATCGCGGACACCTGAAAAGACTTGTGTCCTTTGATTGCCATTGGTTAATCCCGTCGCCGCAGTAAAGCTGCCGCCGTCGTCAGTGCTCACAAAGAATCCGTGATCGGTGCCGGCGAAGACAAAAAAATCCGCGTTGTTACTACCTGGCACCGGTTCTTCGGATCCAAGGAAATAGACATTTACCGGCCCGGCGACTGGAAACGCAGGAAGCGGGACAAAGCTCAAGCCGGCATTCGGGCTTATGAAAAGCCCGGCGGAAGTATTCACGAAAACCACCTTGGGCCCTGTGCCTATGCCGGTCTGCACTGCTACGGCTGAAACCTTGGATCCCGCGAATGCAATCTGGTTGAAGGTCATTCCACCGTCGGTGCTTTGCCAGAGCCCGTTCTGATCCGTCCCGACATAAATGAGCGACGGAGTTACTGATTTGTCAATTGCAATTCCCGAGAAGCTGATTGAGCCGGCGTTCGCGCTTGACCAGTTGGCAGGCACGAAGCTGGAACCGCCGTTGGAGCTGGTGAAAAGTGATCCGGCAGGACTTGTAAACGGCTGCAGGTACTCGGTAAGAGGTCCTGGAAGCTCTACTGATCGGAACGAGACTCCCGCGATTATCTCGTCGCCCTTGGAATCCACGCCTATTCCCGAGGCCTCGTCGAAACTCGATCCGCCTACGTAGTTTACGTAACCCAGTCCGCCGTGAGAATCGACTTCCGCAATGAACGCGTCCTCGAGACCTCCTGGCTGCGAATGAGCTCCTTTTAAATTGAGGTCGGCAGAGAAAGTATAACCCGTTAGGTAGGCCGGGCAGTTAGCCGTGCACTTAGCTTGCGTGGTTATCGCCGTACCAAGATCAAATCCACTGCCACCGATAAATTCCGAAGAAACCACCGACGACGGGCCGCTCTGGGTCGTATCGAAGTTGGCAACTACAGCGTCAAAGGCTCCACCAAAACTCTGCCCTGTCGTGACCGGGACAGCACCACCCGCCCCCCCAACGACGTAAACCAGGCCGGTGGCGCCCCCGGTCGCAGCCCCAGTGAGCAGCGCCTCGCCGTTGGGAGCTGGCCCGCCAAAATAGGTCGCATAATAGATCTTCGAATTGCTGCCCGGACTGGGCGGAGGGTCGATCCTTGCCAGGAACCCTTCACCGACGGCGCCGCCACTCGGATTGCTGGTCTGATACCCGGAAGCGGTAACCGGAAAATCAACCGAGAAAGTTTGCCCAGCCACATACGCGAGGCCCTTTGCATCGACTGCGATTCCGGAAGCAACGTCGTCTCCCGATCCTCCCACATAAAGCGAATAGATTAATCCGCTTCCGTTTGGATTTAGCTCGGTCACGAATGCATCGAAGCCGCCCGCCAACGCTGTATCATGGGCCGGCATGGTCGGGAAATCCATCGAATCGGTCAGTCCGGTTACGTACGCATCGCCGTTCGAATCGACGGCTATACCCGTGGAGAGGTCAATATTACTCCCACCCAGGTAAGTCGAATAAACCAGGCTCTTACCGTCGGCGCTGAACTTAGAGACAAAGGCATTGTCCGTTCCACGGAGATTACCCTGGTAGGCTCCGGCCTTTGGAAAATCATTCGCGCAACAGGTCCATCCGGAAACAAAGGCTTCTCCAGCCGCATCCACCGCGACTGCCTGGCCCTCGGCCATGTTTCCGCCGAGATAAGTCGAATACAAGATTGCCGGGTCGATTATGAGGGGTATCTTTCGATCGTAGCCGCTTACCGCAATGGCCACCTGGGAAGTACCGTTCAAAACATACTTTGCGGCAACCGGGCGGCGCAGGCCGTTGAATTCCTGATAGGCGACGGGTTGGCCGAGAGCCACCGTGTTATTTCCGGCGTGCATCAGAATTTGTCCGGCGCGGTCAAGCGTGATGCCATCGGCATCGTTGAATTCCATTTTGATCAGACGCGGATCGGCACCCGGAGCAACATCGAGGTCATACTCGAGGCGCCCGTAATTCCCGTAAAAAATCAGGTCAACGCCTGGGTAAATCGATTCGTACTTGACCTGGCTATAGTTCGGAATCGAACTGTGCCATTTGGCGGGATCGTTACCGATAAGGTAGTTGGTAACGCTCTGCAGCCTGCCAACGCCTTTGATCGTGGCCGCGGGATTCGCGCCTTTGAATCTGAACGAAACGTTATCGGACGGCTCGCTCTTTTCCTCGTTGACCTTTCGTAGTGCCTGGGGGAGATTCAGGTTGCTTCCAAGGCCTCCCAATCCCGGTTTGGCAGCATGAATCGACAGTGTTACGCCATCGCTGCTCAAATAGATCGTGAAGTTGGAGCGGCGCGATAGGAACTTAACCCGGCTATTGACCTGCCCCCGGTTTGGTTCAAAACTGAGCGGCATTTGCGCGAAGGCGCTTAGTACCTGGCTGCGCTGACTGGCCGATGATGACGACCCCTGCCGCATCGGTTCGCGGCGACGGACGCCGACCACGACAACGCAGGCAAGGATCGCGATCAAAGCGACAGCCGTGCCGAACGTCACGCGTGGAGAATGAGGAGGTGCGAATCTATCCATGATAGCACTCCGCCCGCCAGAATCCCCATTGGTGGATCTTGGCTCAGAATGAAAAATAATAGGGTACCCAGAGACTGATCTGAAAATTCGGCGCGTACTGCGTTGCTCCTATCCCCGCCTGAACAAATGGAAACAGATTGCGCGACGCAGCATAAGTCGCGCCGAAGATGAACTGAGCGGCGTTGCTGTCACTATCCGGAACGGTCGTCCAGCTGCCGCCATTGTTCGCCTTCAACTCGGTCGAGTTGGTGATGATGTCCTGGATTTCGACGAGCGTGCTGAAGCGCTCGTTAAGCGCGAGGCTCGCGCCAAGCGTGTAACTGAGTGCGTTGCCTGGAGCCACCTCTCCGGATGTTACAGTCCCCGCTACGGCACTTATGTCTTTGACGTTTTGGGTGAACTCGTAGTAGAAATTGCCGCTTCCGAAGACCACGACCGGATCCAGTTGGCGAATTACCGAAAATCCCGACGAGATTCCCCAGACGCCCTTGCCCGTGGGTAGATTGTTCGGGAACATCAGGTTTGTGTTGGTCGGATCTCTCAGCAGCTTGATGCCGTACGGACTGGTTCCTGTAGGCGCCGACGCTTGCACGTTCCAGATGATGCTCGGCCACCAGTCATGCTGGTCCGCTACCTGCCAATAGAATCCACCGCTGATGTCGCCAAGGCCCCACTTATTGACCGTCGCCTGTGATTCCTTCGCGGTCGAGTTGCTGGCCCCGATTTCCTTAAAGGTCGACTGTTCAAAGAAATATGGAAAATTGACGTTCAGCTCGAAATGCCGGTTGAAGGCGTAATAGACCTGCGGATTCCATTGGAAGACGTTCGTCTCGATCCGAGAGACATTGATATTACCCAGTAGGATCGCGTCGAAGGCCAGAAATCCGTTGAGCACCAGGTTACGCGAGTTGGTATATGAATATTGAAACTGCGGAAAAAACGTCAGGCCCGGCCGGAAGAGCGCATTCTGCTGCTGGTAGGCTGCTTCGACCGCCGCGCTTTGGCCCGGAGTTTTGCGCGATCCGCTCGAAGCCTGTACCGATGGCACCGATGTTCCTGTGCCAGTGGTCGTCTGGCCTCCTTGAACCGTCTGACCCTGCCCCGGTTGCCCCAATGCGCTCGTCATCGGTCCCGGATGCCCGCCCAGCGTTCTGATCTGAATCTGCAGCTCCTGGTACTCGGACTGCAATTTCAACAGCCGCTGCTCTTCATCCGTAAGCGCCCGCTCCAGCATCTCGCTCTTCTGTTCCAGTTGAGCCGTATTCGGTGGGGGCGCGGTCTGTGCCTGCCCGACACCAGGCATTCCCGCCGCCGCCAGAACTGCTGTCAGTCCTAACAGCGGGAGCTTCTTACTGATCGACGGTATGAGCATTGAGGCGCTCTCCAAGTACCTTTCCAAGCCCGTGTGGCGGAGCCTCCGTTGCATCAGCCTTAGCTATCGATCAACGGCTGCTTCCTCGTCCGGCTTCATGGCCAGCTTCGTGGAATGTCATCGCGACAAAGTCGGTATGCTATTCAGAACTGTTGACACGCCAAGCACGTTGATGCCTGTGGCTTGAGTCATCTGGATAACCATACTCATCGAGTTGGTCGCCTGCGCCATGTCACCATTTAGCTGAATCCCTTGCAAGATCGCCGACGGCCCAATGGTTTGGATCGCGCTTCCGGCCCCACCCATATCTACTGACACTTTGAGTGCATTGGACTGAATCGAAGAGATGCATGCACTGCCGCACGCGGCGCCGGTAGGAACTCCGCCGGGCAAAAGGTCGCCCGGAGTGTTATGCGTCACCACTATGTCGGCCTGATTGCCGGCCTGATTATCTGAACCGGAGATCTGGATTTCCTGGCCTATTCCGCCAGCTATGCCTTGGAGCCCCTTGCTGCTCGAATCCCCGGGAATAGCATCCTGCACACCTGAGCCGCTCTGCGTCGCCCAAGTCTGATCAGTCACCACATTTGGCGTTCCCGTTTTGAAGTTCACCCCAAAAGCCAGTCCCGCCGTAGCGGAATTTCCATTCTGGGTTACGTTGCTTTCCATCACGAGGCCAAAATACAGGATCTCCGATCCACCGCCGGCCGGAACGAAGCGGCCGCGCATCTGTCCCATTTCGGAGTCGCTCACTAACTGCACCGTCGATGGGTCCAGACCAATGTAGCGCACGTTGCTGTCGAGATTGGACGCAGCCATCGCCCTGGTCAGTCCAGGCCCTGCCAGAATCATCGACGTCGCCAAGATCGCGGTTATTTTTGGCATCGCTCGCCTTTGGACGAAGCGGGTAGAGCGGTTATTCACTTCCATTTTGGCCATGCCTTCCCGTCTATTTGTTGCCCAGGTTAAGTCCTGGAATCACCGTTGCGCTCGAGAGAAACTGCTGGCTTACAGGAATGAATGCGGGCATCAGGTTACGCGTCTGCTGCTTGGTGCCGAGCGGCTTCTCAGTCATGACCAATACGTTCTCCGGATTGTACTTGGGGCCGATCACCGCAAATATCACTCCGAGTTGCCAATCAACGTAGAAAAGGTCGTTGGGCATCACGCGGTTGCCGAGTGCCGGATCGGCCACATATACCCCGTTGGGAGTCGCCTTGCGCATTACTACAAAGTGTTCGTAACCGTTGAGGTTGAGCAGGACGATTACCGGAACTTTCACCTTGGTAAGTGCGTCCGCGCTGATCTTAAAGCCGACCCCTTGCATGCCTATCGTCTCGAGATACTTCTTCATATCGAGCAGCGAGAATCCGCGCTCGCGCACCGTCGCCTTATCGCTCACCGCGTACATACCCAGGAATACTTCCTTCTCAGAGATATCGAGGTCGTATCCGTACCTCAGAATTGTGGCCAGAGCCGCCGCACCACAACTGAAGTCGGTATGTTGCCGCACCACGTTCACGAACGTCTGGTCTCGGAATGTGGTCATCTGCGGATAGATTGCCGCCGTACCAGGCAGCACTCCGGGCATCGGCAATCCATCCTGTGGAACAGCGCTGCTGCAGCCCGCCATGATTGCCGAAGCCATCAGCACTAAGACCATGCGCGTCAGCTGGCGACTTACAAGCAACGTTGAAATCAATCTGCTGCCAGGGAACTTTTCCAATCTGTGACCGCCTTCTCCCTGGCCGATCAAATGGAGGGTAAAGCGGACTGGGGACCCGCAGATTTACGCAAGGTCCCCAGTCCGGCAAAAGACGAAGTAGCTTAGTGGCCTAAAGCGACGTTGTTGACCTGTTCGTTGGCCACACCTGCTGCCTGGTTGACCGCGATTGCGCCAGTGACATTCTGGAACGCATTGACGTCAATCGTCGCAGTCTCGCCACCAGAGCCATAGTTGTTGCCGATTTCGCCGGCGTCCGCCAACGTCTGACTGCCTTCAACGTTGATCGAGTTCGAGCCAGTCACTTCGGCAAAGGTCGACAGGTTGTTTCCCTGTTGGTTGCCAACACCGGCTACCTGGTTCAACGCGACATTGCCGGCGTCGCCATTGAAGTCGCCCTCTGAAATCAAGACCGTCGGGGCAATTGGCGAACTGTCGGTCAGCGATCCGCCGGTCGGTACGGCTAGCGTCTGTCCGAAGACAAACAGGCCCGCGAGCGAAATGCCGGTCGCAGTCGTGCCGCTGGTCGTCGAGGAACCCTGAGTCGAAGAGGCGTCTACATTGATCCAGAGCGCGATGTGATTCAGCGCAAACGTATTGGTTTCGCCGTTATCGATGTGCAGGCCGCCCGCGATGAATCCACCGTCCAGAACATGCCCGAGCTGACCCGGGAATCCGAACGATGAGTTAGGCGCGAAAGATGGTGGAATGTTGGGACCCTGCGTCTGTGGTCCCTCTCCGACGACAAATGCCGAACCACCCGCGAGACTGGCACCGCCGCTGGCGGTGTAAGTCGGGGTCGCAATTGCAGCCGCGATCGCGGTGCCCGAGGTTGACGTCGCTTCAACCTGGGTGTCACTGATTCCAGCGCCCAGCGTAAACGATTCGGTATTGCCGTCGTAGCTCGACGTGTAGGTTGACGAAGACTCTTCGCTCTCCTGGGCACGAGCTGCCTGGGAGGTGACAAGCGCCAGACCAGCGCCTACCACGACTGCCATAGCAGTAACTTTAAAAAACTTCATGTGATCCTCCTCCGAGATCTGATCCGTTCTTTGAGTTCCATTTCCGTCTGTTACTAATATTCCCCGCTCCAAATTCTGTTTCAGATTTCACATAGGCTCCTCCTTTTGAAATTCTGAGCAGGTGATGCTCGTACGGGCCCCCTCAATCATCAGCCAATGGTTGATGCTGACTATTCTGAATTCACGGCAGCACATGCACTGCCACGACATTCGAGGTGACATTGTTGTTGCCCACCGTCTGATCGACCTGAACCAGACCCGACGACCCGGCAAAGGCCGTCGAGGCGATCGCGTAGTGCCCATCGTATTGCGGCGCATTCGGGTCAGCCGGGGCGAACCCGCCGCGAAATTGTGACAGCACAATCGGACTCAGCGCGTCTTGCGCTGACGTCACCCCCACGAAAGCCGCGTTGGCAGAGATGTTGCCTGCCCCGCTGGCCTGCGAAACCTGAACCAACCCCGAAGCCCCGGCAAAAGCGCCACTTCCGATAGTCGCACTGCCCTTATCGGAGTCCGCGACGAAATTGCCCAATGAAATCTGATTGATCTGCAGTTGCCCCGGGGAATTGGTTACGAGGGACTCGTTGGACTGCTGATTACCCACTCCCGCGACCTGGTTGATCGAAATCGATCCATTTGAATTCACGCCTGAAGAGGCGCCGATCGAAGTGTTGTCTCCAATGTCCTGTGCCCTGGCGGTACCCATCGAAGCGGCCAAACCGATGACGATCACAGATGCCATCAGAGCGACGATTGCGCGTGGTTTCGTCGCCGACGATTCCGTGAACGAGGTGTACGCTTTTGCAGCCATTGCGAAACTCTTCTTAACGTCGTCAGTTCAGCGCTCACTAACCCGCTCAAATCAACCAATCAAAAGCACGGTCTATTAATCACAGGCAGCGCTATAATGTCAAATGATCTCGTTACGCAAGGTGCCGACGACTAACACGCATCCTGACATGCACAAATTAGCACGAATGCTCAACCACGCCCATCTTGCGAATGCAGGCACTATTAAGCACAACTTAATCGGAAGTGTCAAAGCTGGTCGAAGTTACCAAGGCAAGTTGTTTGCGCAAAATTTGATATATAAGGAACCGCAAAGATACATATTGACGACCAATGCTACAGGGTTCTGAGCCAACGTTAATTCTTCGCGCGTTCCGCGTAAAAAATTGATTTGTTCATTGTAGTTCACGCAATCTCGGGTGGCCGTAAGTGGCAGCTCAAATACCTTGGCCATCAACGCAGGTAATGCGAAAGCGCATTATTCCGCCGCTCTAAACGCGCCAAAAGCGTATTTACAAACTCGGAAGCCAAGCGACTGACGGAGGCTGACGCTAACCATTGTGCGCAGTGTGGAACAAGTTGCGAGCGCCAGTGGATCGAAGCGAAATCGGCATTTTACAAGGCCAGAGCGTCACCCGAGGCGAATTGCCGAGGATGCGCGTCGATAGGTCGCAATCAGGCGCAATCAGGGATGAGGCGAAACGGGACTCGCGGCGGGATGCGGATGCGGATTCGGCGCGCCGAACTCGATCCGGTCTTCCATGATCACGTAGGCGCCCCCGTAATACTTCTGACCCGAGATCGTTTGCGGCAGTTCAAACGAATCGTTGAAAATGCCGCCGCCCGCTCGGACGAAGCGGATCGAATAACGCCCGGGCGGAACCTCAAGAATGCATTGGTATTTCGAGGGCAGTTTACATTTGAGCCCGCTGCCTATGAAAACGTCAACCTCCTTCGATCCGCCGTTCACAATGCCAAGCGGAAGCTTGCTGCCGGGCGGAGGCGGGACCGTGGCCGACCACGGCGTTGGCGCAGCTTGCGGAACACCAGCGCCCGGCACCGGGCTGGCGCCTTGCGAATATCCGATACTCACGTTCGCGATGGCGAAAAGGAGCGATCCGCCTGCGAGAGCCATTAAACGTTTCAAATTCATCGCAACCCTGTCCTGAGAACCAGACTCTCTACCGGTGCTATCCCTTCTTCCATGCCGGACTTCACCTTCCGGCGAACTGCGCGTCCAACTCACTTGGCGCTCGATGGCTCTTCCACCGAAATAACCTGGAATGGCGAACTTGCCGCATTGGGCGGCACTTCTGTGTTGACGGATCCAGATCCAATCGCGGTCGGGGCACCTGTGCTTGTATTGATCGTAAATTGCAGCACCAGGGCGTCAGCTTTGTCGGTTAGGTACAGAAACTTGCCTAGATTATCGGTAATGACGCTGTTCACCGACGGCGTGTTGGGAATCAGCGTCGCGGGCAATAGCCCAGTGGAAGTGATCGAGTAGAGCGAGGTGTTGTTGTTGCCATCATTGGCAGCATAAACGAAGGGAAAAACCGGATTGATCGCAACCGAAAGCGGCCCATTGACATTGTTGCCGGTACCGAAAGGGCCGACCAGAGAGAGCATGGAGCCGGTTATATTGAACACGACGACCGAGCCGCCGGGCCCTCCCAGGCTGTCGGCATTGTAAAGCCTCGATCCACTGAGATCTGCCGCCAGCCATTTGGGCGCGCCGGCGGACGTTCCTAAGCTGCCAATGAACCCGCTCGGCGTCAGAACCCCATTGTTGGCTCTCGAGAATCCGCTGATGGTACCGTCGGTGGCATTGGCGACGAACACTGCGGTGCCCAGCGACGAAGCAGCTACCGAAACCGGACCGTTCCCGGTTGGCACCGGACCGCCGCCAATGGGCTTCAGCTCTCCGGTGCCGGAACTAAACGAAAATTGAAACAGTTGCGCATTGGCGAAGTCGGTCACATAGAGGCTGGTCGAGCCCGGAGCGATGGTCAGGGTATTCGGCTGAGTGCCTGCCCCGGTCGGGAACACCGCCTGCGCGGTCGGCGTGAGTTTCCCAGTCTTTTGTTCGATTTTGAATCCCAGGATTTCAGACGCCGCGGGGTCTGCCGCGAACAGGAACGTGCCGCCGCGATTGGCGGCGATTCCCTTGAGCCCGCTCCCGACCTCAGCCTGCACCTGCTCGACAAAGGTCAAAGCGCCGGTTTTCGCCGAGACGCTAAAAACCGAGATTACATTGTCGCCGGAATTGCTGACGTACACATATTCGGGACCAGGAGGAGGAGCCGGTGCCGGCCCCGCACTGCTGACGCTGATACTATGGCCGCACCCCGAAACCATCAGACCCGCAAGAATCGCTGCGCCGGCCGACCACGAAATCCCCCGTAGCATTCTGATCCGCATAGCTATCCTTTCGTCCCACGCCACCATTTGCGATCGTTTTCGGTAAACCCCGTCTGTAAATCCCGTCTGTCGTATCAAATCGTTTCCGCCAAAGAAACCGCCATTATGCATCAGCGGCCGCGTGCGGCTTATGCCAAACTTGCTTTGAGTCGAAGCCGGATGGTTAGATGAGACGCATCAGGGGGCCCGAAATTCACCGATGTCCCGCGCATACACAGTTATCGACGCCGACGGCCATATCCTCGAACCGCCCGACCTCTGGCTGAACTACATCGATCCGCAGTATCGCGATCGCGCGCCGCGGCTCGCGGTCAACGCCGAGGGCGCCGAGATTCTTCAGCTTGGAGATCGGGAAGTCACCGATAACGGCCCTGGCCGCCGGCGCGTAAAGGTCGGCGCCACCGGTGCGATTGGGGCTCGGGATGGGAATGTTTCGGTGTGGATCAAATACGCCGAGGGACGTCCGGGAGGCTTCGATCCGCATCAGCGAATTCCCGACATGGACGCCGAGGGCATCGACGCCGCCTTCCTCTATCCGAGTCTTGGACTGTTCCTGGGCGCGATCGACGAGCCGAACTTCGCTGCGGCGGTCTGCCGCGCCTACAATCGCTGGCTAGCCGATTATTGCCGGCCCTATCCGGACCGGCTCTTCGGCGTCGCGATGCTGCCGATGCAATCCGTCGAGTTGGCGGTGCGCGAACTGCGCTTCGCCGTTCGCGAGTTGGGCTTTCGCGCCGGGTTCGTCCGCCCCAACCCATACAATGGCCGCGTGATCCATTCCACTGATTACGATCCGCTCTGGAGCGAGGCCCAGGCGCTCAACGTCGCGATTGGCATCCACAGCGGCGCGGAAAGCGGACAGGCAACCCTCGCGATGGATCGCTTCGAAGGCGACCGCCGCGCCGTGCGTCATTGCGTCGCTCACACCTTCGAGATGATGGCCGCCGCCACCAGCATGATCATGTGCGGCGTCTGCGATAGATTCCCGACTCTGCGCGTCGGGTTTCTGGAATCGGGAGGCGGCTGGATGGCGGGCTGGCTCGATCGCATGGATCGCCATTTCGACGACAAAGGCATGAACGATACGAACCTGACGATGCGGCCGAGCGAGATCTTCCGCCGTCAATGTTTCATTTCATTCGAACCGGTTGAGCGATCGCTGGCGTTGCTGGCGGACTATCTCGGACCCGAAAACATTCTGTGGGCCACCGACTATCCGCACTTCGACGGCTTCTGGGGCGCGCCCAACATGATCAAGCGAATGGGGCTGCCGCCGGCTACGCTCAAAAGCGTCTTGTCGGGAGGCGCAAAACGCTACTACGCGTTGGATTGAGATTTTCACACCCAAAGAGGCAGATGGCAAATCTGAACTTCGCAACTAACACAACCTCAAGGATGCGTTGAATGTTCCTGAAGAATCATTGGTATGTGGCCGCATTGGCTGAAGAGGTCGGACGGCAGCCGCTGGGCCGCATCCTCTTGAATGAGCCGGTGGTACTGTTTCGGACTGAAGATGGACAGCCTGTCGCAATCGAGGATCGATGCAGCCATCGCGGTTTTCCGCTGCACAAAGGCAAGCTCATCGGCGACACCCTGGAATGCGGCTATCATGGACTGGTCTTCGATTGTTCCGGCAAATGCGTAAAAGTGCCGGGCCAGGCCCAGGTTCCGCCGGCAGCGAGCATTCGGAAGTATCCGCTGATCGAGCGATGGGGCTGGATCTGGGTGTGGATGGGAGATTCCGCGCTTGCCGGTGATACCCCGCTCACCGATTTCCACTGGCTCGACGATCCTGCATGGGGCGCCAAGGCCGAGCGGCTCTATATCAAGAGCGATTATCGGCTCATCCTCGACAACCTGCTTGATTTGACGCACCTGACCTTCGTCCATCCGGGCACCATCGGATCGGCGGCGAACGTCGAGAAAGCGCGGGTGCAGAACGAACTCGCCGAGAAATCGGCTACCATCACGCGCTGGCTGATCGATATCGAACCGCCGCCGACCTATGTCCGCGCGGGATTCACCGGAAATATCGATCGCTGGCAGATTCTCAGATTCGATCCGCCCTGCTTCATGAACCTTTACGCCGGCGCCGTCGATACTGGCACTGGCGCGCCTGAGGGTAATCGCCGCGGCGGCGTGGGCCTGCGCAATCTCAACGCGATTACGCCGGAAACCTCAACCACCAGCCACTATTTCTGGGCAATCGCGCAGGACCGGGCGCCGACAGACACTTCGGCCACCGAAGCCATCTTCCAGGAGATCCATCGGACCTTCATGGAGGATTGGGAGGTGCTGGAAACCCAGCAACGTTGGAACGAGCTCACCGCCGGCTCTCCCACTGTAAACATCCAGAGCGATGCCGGGCCGATTCACGCCCGACGGATCATCGATAGGATGCTCGCGGAGGAAGAATTGCGGCACCGCCGCCAAGCCGGATAAATCTGCCGCGCGTTTGAAACTATACGAACAGCATTTTGCTGCCGAGCCAGTTCTCAGATTCCAACGTGTGGCAGCACCTCAGCAACGATGCGCTCGAACTGCTCTCGTTGATTCCAGCCCGTGATGCGCAGCGTAATGGCCTTCGCACCAACTTCGATAAGTCGATTCAAGTCCTCGACGCATTGCCCGGGTGTGCCTGCAGCCGTCCAACCAGCAGCCTGCTCAGACGAAAACACCGGCCCATAGTAGGAATGTAGGAACCGTTCGGTTTCGGCGAGTGCGGTTTCGCGATCGCGCGCCACATTTATGTTGTGGTAGGCGATGTTGGGGAAGGTTGCGGGGTCGCGGCCTGCTTCGGCGAGATGCCTCGAGAGCTTCGTCCAAAGGGCAGCGAATAGACCCGGCCATACCTGCGCGAGCATCCAGCCGTCGGCAATTTGCGCAACGCGGCGCAGTGCTTTCCCCGAAAGCGACGGTTTCGGATTCGCGGCGATCCAGATTGGGCACGGTTGCTGAACCGGCTTGGGAACCACGTATGCATCGACGAAGGTACGGTAATTACCTGAAAAGGTGACGCGATCTTCGCCCCAGAGACGGCGGCATATGGCGATATTCTCGGCCATGCGTTCGCCGCGCTCGGAATCACGCACGCCCCAGATCGCGCCCTCTTTTGCGCTGGCGCCGCCCAAGCCGATTCCCGTGCATACCGCAAGTTGCATCCGGCCATTTGAGATGAAGTCCAGATTGGCCCATTGCTCCGCGAACAGGACCGGTTCGCGGAGAGGAAAGCTCGCCATGCATCCGACGCCGAGGCGAACCCGCGACGTCGCGCCGGCCAGCGCTCCGAGGAGTGTCAACGACTCGGGACGCGGCTTGGCCATCAGGCTGTCACCAACCCACACGGAATCGAACAGCGTATTGCGGTCGGCGGCGCGCGCAAGTTCCAGCATCTCGGGCCAGCCGGCCACGCCAAACAGCGCTCCGCGTTGAGGAATCGTGAAGCCGAACCTGATGCGCTCATCTTTCATTGTCGTTCCTGCATTGTCGTACATGCATCGTCGTTTCCGCAGTCGAATGCTCCAGATTCTTCGCCAGCCAGAATCTGCGCAAGGTCTTGCCGTGCGCGCCCACGACTCTAATGATCAACGACGGTGCGAGGCCAGCACCCCAACGGTTTGCGACGGCCTGTAACTTCAAGCCGGATTGCAGGAATATCAAAGCGATGGACAGTTTTCTCAATGGCTATGACACGCGTGCGAGACTTTCGCGGCGGCGATTTCTGACGGTTGCGATCGCAGTGCCGATGACGCTCGCCATCGGGTGGAAGTTGGGTGTGAGTGGCGAGGCGGATTCGGATGCGCCTTCACCTGCCGGCGCGCCGGGTAAGGTGACGGTGATCGCCTTCAATGATTCCGGCGTTAAGCTGGGCCCGGAATCTGTACAAAAGGTCGTGAAGAGCGACGCCGAATGGCGGAAACTCTTAACGCCCGAGCAATACGACGTCACCCGCCACGCCGGTACGGAGGAACCCTTCCATAACAAGTACGACGAATGGACGGACACCGGAATCTACCGCTGCATTTGCTGCCGCAACGCGCTCTATAGCTCAACAACCAAGTTCGATTCGCACACCGGCTGGCCGAGTTTCTGGGCGCCGATCGCGGCCGAGAACATCAGCACCAAACATGATACGTCGTTCGACATGGATCGCACCGAGGTGAAGTGCACCGAATGCGACGCTCATCTTGGCCACGTCTTCGACGACGGCCCGGCGCCTACTGGACTGCGCTACTGCATGAATTCGGCGGCCATGATTTTCGTCGCTACGCCGCCAGCCAAAACGTGAACGGAACCTCCACCAATCCTCGCAGCCTCCAAATCGCTTCGGCCAATCACCGGCTAGGGCTTGGATTTGGATATTTACAATTGTTTGGGCTACAATGTGGCTCACACGGAGAGATTAGCGGCAATGCCTGATAATGCTGTTGTACGCGCCCGTATCGATGAACGCACCAAGCGCGAGGCCGCCGCGGCGCTCAAGAAAATCGGCCTTACCTTATCCGACGCCTTCCGCCTGCTGCTGGTTCGCGTGGCGGCGGAAAAGGCCCTGCCTTTCGAGCCGCTCAATCCAAATGCCGTAACCGTCTCCGCGATGAAAGCTGCGCGCCGGGGCGAGCTGATCAAAGTTGGCAAGCCGGACAAACTGCTGCAAAGCCTGAAAGAAGGTAGCTTGGCCGCTAGGGCTCATTCAGGAAAGTGGGGCAAAATCACCGATCGTGGCTTAGCGCCGTCCGCAGATCATCAATAGCGACAGCGGACGGCCGCCGGCTTCAGCCGCTGGTTCTTTCAAATCGAGCAGCGTCAAGCCTGCCTCCCGAACCACGCGATGCCAGGATTCCAGTGTGCGGAAATACCACGGCATTGGCTCCCAATCCTGATTCCCGAAGGCGGCGAAGTTCTCCGTTTGCCAACCATCCGCGTAAGCTTCGCCCGCCGGCAGCGACCATGGATGAAGTGTCTGGATAATCACCACCCCGTCGATCGCGAGCCGTGGCCTCACCGCCGCCAACGATTGCGCGACGTCTTCATCGAACAAGGAATAGTTGAAGACTACAACGTCGAAGTCATCGCCCACCGAACTGCTATCACTAGTCAGTTCGGCATAGCTCATCGTTTCGTATTGACTATTGGCGTCCGCTTGTTTTGCCTCTTCGATGAGTACCGCGGATCCATCGATGCCGACCGCCGCACAATTGGTCAGTTGACGAACACGGCGAATAAGCCAGCCCTCTCCGCAACCGACATCGAGCATGCGCGACGGCTTGCGGGCGAAGATAGCATTTACGATAGCGGCGTCGGTTCCTGCTTTGCGGCTGGGTATCAGATCGCCGCGAACCGCCCGGGCCCAATTGGCGGCATTCTTGTCCCATGAGATAGCGAGCGCTTTCGTTCGATCCATCTCACTCAATCCCGCCGCTTAACTCGCGTGCGGATTCCGGCTCAAGCGGGTTCGACGCCCCAGATTTCACGGCCATATTCGCGCACCGTGCGGTCGCTCGAGAAGGTGCCGATACGAGCCACATTCAGGATGGTCTTGCGGCTCCATATAGCGGGCTGAATGTACTCGCGCGAAATCTGGGACTGGGTTTCGATATACGAGGCAAAATCCGCCAGCAGAAAGTACGTATCGCGGTTCAGCAGTACGTCGCGAATCCATCGGAACAGCCCCGGTTCATGCGGACAAAATCGATCGGACGCGAGTTCGTCGAGAACGCGTTTGATGCGCGGGTCGGCTTCGTAATACTCAGTCGGCTGGTAATTCCGTTCCTGAGCGAACTCGGCAATTTGACCGGCGGTAAGCCCGAAGATGAAGATGTTGTCGTCGCCGACGGCTTCTTTGATTTCGATATTGGCGCCATCCAGCGTGCCAATCGTCAGTGCCCCGTTCATTGCGAACTTCATGTTGCCGGTGCCCGATGCTTCCATCCCGGCGGTGGAGATTTGCTCCGAAACGTCCGCCGCGGGAATGATTTTCTCGGCCAGCGAGACGCGATAGTCGGGCAGGAACGCCACCTTGATCAAGCCATGCGTGCGCGGGTCATTGTTGATCACTTCGCCGAGGTTGTTGATCAGCTTGATCAACATCTTCGCCGCCCAGTAACCGGGGGCCGCTTTGCCCGCCATGATGTACGCGCGCGGCGATTGCGGTTCGATCCCATCCTCGACCAGCAACAGGTATTCGTGAACGATTCCCAGCGCCATCAAAAGCTGGCGCTTGTACTCGTGGATGCGCTTGGCCTGCACGTCGAAAATCGCCGCCGGATCGACATCGACGGACGCAATTCGGTTGATAGTACGCGCGAGGCGCTCCTTATTGGCGCGCTTGATCGCACGGAAACGAGCCTGGAATTCCGGATCATCGGCGCAGCGCTCAATCCCCCGCAACTGTTCGAGGTCAGTCGCCCAGCCCGGTCCCACCGTCTCGTCGAGCAGATTGGCCAACCCCGGATTCGCCATCAACAGCCAGCGCCGCTGGGTAACGCCATTGGTCTTGTTGCTGAAACGCTCGGGCCAGAGTTCATAGAAATCAGGCACGAGGCGCGTTTTCACCAGTTCGGAATGGAGCGCGGAGACGCCGTTTACCGAATGGCTGCCGATGATCGCGAGATGCGCCATGCGCACCTGCCCTTCATGGCCTTCCTCGATGATCGAGACGCGCCGCGCCCGATCGGGGTCGTCCGACCAGATGACCGCGGCCTCGCTTAGAAATCGCCGGTTGATCTCGTTGATGATCTGCATATGGCGCGGCACCACGTGCTCCATCAGGCCAATCGGCCAGCGCTCCAACGCCTCGGGCAACAGCGTGTGGTTGGTGTAGGCGACGGTGGCGCGGGTGATTTCCCAGGCGACCTCCCACTTGAGATCGTATTCGTCCACGAACAGGCGCATCAGCTCCGCAACGGCGAGCGCGGGATGCGTATCGTTGAGCTGAATCGCCGCCTTCGTTGGGAAATCGTGCAGGTCATAGCCGCGGCGCAGGAACCCGCGGATGATATCGCGCACGGCGCATGCAACGAAGAAATACTCCTGCAGCAAACGCAATTCGCGCCCGGCCTGAACCGAGTCCGACGGATAGAGCACCTTCGAGATGGTCTCGGAGACCATCTTCTGCTCGACCGCCTTCATATAGTCGCCGGCGTTGAAGATCTGCATGTCGAATTCGCTCGACGATCGCGCCGAGTAGAGCCGCACGTAATTGACCGTGCGACCGCCATAGCCGACGATCGGGAGATCGGATGGCACCCCCGCAAGCATCCGCCAGTCAACCCAGGTCGGATTATACTCACCGTTGCGATCGATGCGATGCTCAATGCGGCCATAAACCGGGATCAGGCAGGTGTCTTCCGGCCGCTCGATCAGCCACGGCGAAGTCTCGTGCTGCCAGGCGTCGGGGAACTCGGCCTGATGACCATCGCGGATTTCCTGGCGAAAGAGCCCGTACTCGTAATTGATCCCGTAGCCGTAGCCCGGCATGTCGAGGGTCGCGAGCGAGTCCAGGAAGCACGCCGCGAGCCTGCCGAGGCCGCCGTTGCCGAGCGCCGCATCGGGTTCAAAGTCGAAGAGCAGTTGCAGGTCGAAGCCAGCCTCCGCCAGATATTCGCGGCAGACCTCGATCAGGCCGAGATTGAACAAATTGTTCTCAAGCGACCTGCCAATCAGGAATTCAACCGAGAGATAGTAGATCTTTTTGGCGTTCCGGCGCTCGACGCGCGCCTCGGTCGTGAGCATCTTTTCAACCAGCATATCTCGCACGACCATTGCGGTGGCGCGATACCAGTCGGCCTTGGTCAACTGGATGCGCCGCTTGGCCAGCGTGAAGCGCAGGTGATGCTCGATTAGCGAACGAAATAGGCGGCTATTCTCTTCAGAAATCGGCGGAACGGCCATACTTGCGTTAGTCCTTCGAACTTCTCGAATGGGGTAGTCCGATCCCCTACACCGCGAAGTTACCGATTGAGACGAAGCGGGTCCAATGCCGCGGGCCGGTACGCCATTTGTCAAATTCGAGTTTGCCGTTGTAGAATTCTCGCCATGAGCAGCACTATCCAAGGCGGCATCAGCGCGGGCTTCGAGCAGATCGAGGTGCCGATGAATTACCTGGTCGATACCGGTGAAAAGCCGGTCTCATACATGTACGAGCCGCCCGCGGGTGTCCCTTCGCGAACGGGCAAAATCGTCAAGCACACCATCGGCGTCATCAATGGACGTCCGGTGGCTGCCAGCCTGACCCTCGACGATCAGGGCTTCATGCTGACGCATCACGAGACCTCCGTGCATGATTTCTACGACGCCGACGAAGTGCGCAGGATTTACTACCCGGAGGTGGAGCGGCTGGTGAAGGAGAAAACCGGCGCCACGCGAGTGATCGTCTTCGATCATAACGTGCGCAACGGCTCCAAAGAGGCGCGCGCAAAGCTCGGCGTTCGCGAACCGGTAAAATTCGCGCACAACGATTACACGATCAAGTCCGGACCGCAGCGCGTGCGCGACCTGATGGGCGACGCCGAGGCGGACGAACTGCTCAAGCATCGCTATGCGTTCATCAACGTGTGGCGGCCGGTGCGCGGTCCGGTTGAAGAGTCTCCGCTCGCGGTCTGCGACGCTCAGAGCATGGCGCTGACGGACTTCGTAGCGACCGATTTGAAATATGCCGACCGTACCGGCGAGGTCTATTCGGTCGCCTACAACCCGGCGCATCGATGGTTCTACTTCCCGCAGATGCGCACCGGCGAAGCGTTGTTGCTCAAATGCTTCGACTCCGACGAGCACCGCACCCGGTTTACGGCTCATTCGGCGTTCGAGGATCCAACCTCGCCGCCGAACGCGGCACCGCGCGAAAGTATCGAGGCGCGCACGATTCTGTTCTTCGCGCCCGAAAACTCGTAACGCCAGTCGCCCGCCGTCGCGCCGCATGAGGCGTCGCAAGCCCGTGTCTGATCAAACGGGACCGCAGCTGTGAGTTAGTGGAGCTCTACCCGGCACCTTGCGGCTCGGTATGGGATCGAGGGTGAGGTTCACCTATATCGTGTTCACCTCATCCCGACGCCGGCCGCCGCCATTAGCAAGCGGTCGAAATATGCTAAGAATGATACGGTAATCGCTGTACACCCCCGATTAAGGAATTCACGACCGCGTCGCTGGAGCATCCATGAACGAACCGAAGTCGCGCAAGGAGATCGATCTGTTCAGACTCGCCGGGGTCCAGATCGCGATCGATTTTTCCTGGCTGATCATATTTGTCCTGGTGCTTTGGAGCCTTTCCGCCGGATATTTTCCTGCGCTGCATCCCGGCTATCCGCGCTCCGAATACTGGCTGGTCGGCACTGCGGCGACGCTGCTGTTCTTTGCCTCGATCGTTACGCACGAACTCGCGCACGCGATCGTCGCCAACCATCTTGGACAGCCGATCGATCGGATCTCACTGTTTATCTTCGGCGGCATGGCGCATCTCGGACACGAGCCAACCAGCGCTCGCGACGAGATCAAAATTGCGGCCGCCGGTCCTCTTACAAGCTTCGTGCTGGGTGGATTCTTCTCCGCACTGCCCCATCTGCTGCACCTTTATGGGCCCTATCCGATGTGGGCATCGGTCTTCGATTATCTGGGCTTTATCAATTTCGCACTCGGCCTGTTCAACCTGTTGCCAGGTTTTCCGCTCGACGGCGGCCGGATCCTCAGAGCGATGTTCTGGGCGCGTTCGGGCGATTTCCGGCAAGCGACAGCCCGCGCTTCCGAATGGGGACAGGGCGTCGCCTACGGTCTGATTTTCCTTGGCGCAGTCGAGATCTTCACCGGCTCGTTAATCGGGGGCCTCTGGCTGATCTTCATCGCGCTGTTTCTCAAGGGCGCCGCCTCGGCCAGCTATCAGAGCCTCGTGATGGAACAGGTTCTCGGCAGCGCCCGCGTGCGCGATCTGATGGTGCGGGAGCCGATCACAATCGACGGCGCGACCATCGTCGGCGAAGCTGTTGACCAGCATTTCATGCGCCACGGCCACAGCGGATATCCGGTGATGAGCGACGGGAAGGCGGTCGGCCTGATCTCGCTCAGCCAGGTGCGGGACTGCCCGATCGAGGAACGTGCGACCAAACGCATCAGCGACATCATGCGCCCCATCGATCCGGCCATCGTCGTCACCGGCGACGTGCCGGTCTCAAATGCCCTGCGGCAGATGGCGCAGAGCGACAGTGGACGTCTGCTGGTGATGGATCAGAACCGGCTCGTCGGCCTGGTCACACGATCCGCGATCGCGCACTTCGTCATGCTCCGCAGCGAGCTCGGGTTCACGCCGGCGGCCGGAGCAAAACCGGCGGCCGCACCGGAATCCCGAGCCGCCTAGGCTGAGTGCAGATGGGAGCGCCGGCAGCGGCCTGCCGGATTGCTACGCGGAGAATCCGCGTTAGAATATCGCGAGCGCCAAGGCGCCTGCGATATCTCACTTGCGATACTTTCGCGCCTGATACGATGAGCTACTCCCACCGCTAAAATCCGTATATGGTATCGGCGGGCGTACCAGGGAACAGCAGCATCAATGGGCGAACTTGTGGTCGATTCTGACGCGATTACGATCGATTCGTGCGCAGGTTGCTGATGACGAAATCTTAGGATTGGGCGGCGTAACCGTTTGGTTTGAGAGCGAGGCTCTGAACAGGCGAATCCGGATAGACGCATGGAAAACCCGTCGAGCGGCCTGATAGCGTTGATCATCTTGAGCATGGCGATAATGGGTTGCGCGGCGGAGCCGTTAGTACCGAATCAAGCCGAGGTAATGCACCCGCCGCCGCAGATTCTCGCCGATCACCCGCAAATGAAAGAGGGACCAGCAGGCAGCGAACTGCTGTACTACCAGGATGTCGATGCTGAATCGTCCCGCTATGGCAGCATCATCGTCGATCCGGTCAGGCTGTGGTGCGGCGACATGACACTCGATATCTCGCCCGAAGATCAATTCGTCCTGAGCCAGTATATGTACGAAGTGCTGAAACAGCACCTCGGCCGTGATTTCGCAATCGTTGACCACCCGGGCCCGGGGGTGATCCGCTTGCGTATCACGGTGATTGATTTGGCCCAGGCTCCCACTGGCATGGACACCGTCTCTGGCGCCCTGCCGCCGGCCGGACTGCAGGAAGTGGTCACTCGGCTATCCAACGGAGCCTATTCTTTCACCGGGGCCGCTGAGAGCGAAGGCGAAGTGACCGATTCGGTTACCGGGGCGCGCATGCTGGCCTGGATTGACCGGCGGGTGGGAGGCGGCTCGATCAAGATTCCCGCGGAATGGCAATGGGGTGACGCGCACGCTGCGATTGACTATTGGGCGGAGACGCTGACCGCGCGCCTCGCACAGTGGCGTTACGAGGGCGATGTCGCAGGATAAACCCAGGAATAAGCTGCGGCTATGAGCGCAGGCGGCCATGCCAACGCCAACCAACAACCGCAACTCGCCACCGTCCGCGGCACTCGGCAGGTGGACCTCGTTCGCGGCGACGGCGGCAGCGTCGTGGTGCGAATCTCGGGAGACTGGCACCTGCAGCACGGAATGCCCACGCCGTCTTCGGTCGGGGCGGCACTGACCTCCGGTCCACTTCCGCAGCACGTCTCGGTTGACACTCGCGATCTGAAAGGCTGGGACAGCAGCCTGATCAGTTTTCTCGTCGGACTCGACGATATCTGCCGCGCCCGTAAAATCCCGTTCGAACGCGGCAGCCTGCCGGCTGGACTCACCCGGCTGATCGAGCTCGCGGAAACCGTGCCCGAGAACAAGGACGCGCAACTCAAGGTCGATCAAGATCCCTTCGTCGCGCGGCTTGGCGCCGCTTACATGCGCCAGGTCGATGACGCGGTAAAGTTCGTCGAGTTTATCGGCATGGTGGCCCTGGCCTTCGCGAATTTCGTCCGCGGACGGTCGCGTTACCGGCGCTCGGACCTGCTCGAGATAATCCAGGAATGCGGTTCCAATGCCCTCGGGATCGTCTCTCTAATCAGCTACATGGTGGGCGTGATCCTCGCGTTCATGGGGGCGGTCCAGTTGGAGGAGTTCGGAGCGGCGATCTATGTCGCGTCCCTGGTCGGCATAGGCATGGTGCGCGAGATGGGTGCGATGATGACTGCCATCATAATGGCCGGACGCACCGGCGCCGCCTTCGCCGCCGAGCTCGGCACGATGAAAGTGACTCAGGAAATCGACGCGCTGACCACGATGGGAATATCGCCGATGGAGTTCCTCGTGCTGCCGAGGATGATTGCGCTCATATTAATGATGCCGCTGCTCTGCCTCTACTCCGATTTCGTTGGAATTCTCGGCGGCGCTACCGTCGGTGTCGTGGTCCTTGGACTGTCGTTCCGCACCTATTGGCATGAGACCATTCACGCGATCACGATGGTCGCGCTGGCCGGGGGACTGATCAAAAGCGCGGTTTATGGCGTGCTAATCGCCTTGGCCGGCTGTTATCAGGGCTTCGAGTGCGGCAACAGTTCGCTCGCGGTGGGTCGCGCGACGACGGCCGCGGTAGTGAGTTCGATCGTCATGATCGTGGTCGCGTGCGGCCTGTTCGCCGTGTTGTTCAACATCCTTGGCATCTAGACAGATTTTGATCGTAGGCAGCACTTCGCTGATGGCGCTATCCTGTGGAGTTATGCGGATGCGAGAGCGCAATTAGATTGTCAATGCGGGAAACCGGGGGCGGTGGCGGGACTGCGGGAAATGGCGCGCTCGTTTCCCGCGCGGCGCCTGACGCGGATCGCGCGGCGCATATCGAGGTGCGCAATCTCACGATGGCCTACGGCGACTTCGTCGTGATGCGCGACCTTAATTTCAAGGTGCGGCACCGCGAAATCTTTGTCATCATGGGGGCGTCCGGAAGTGGCAAAAGCACCCTCCTTCGCTACTTGTTAGGGCTTCTCGAACCGACGATTGGCGAAATCTTCTACGACGGAGTCAATTTTACCCAGGCGGCGCCGGAAGAGCGTGAAGCGATGCTGCGGCGCTTCGGCGTGCTCTATCAGTCGGGTGCCTTGTGGAGCTCGATGACGCTGGCCGAGAACATCGGCTTGCCGCTAGGTCAATTTACCAATCTCAGCGCTGCCGAAATCAGCGAGGTCGCCGCACTCAAGCTCGCCCTCGTTGGATTGAAGGGCTTTGAAGACTATTACCCCAGTCAAATTAGCGGCGGCATGCAAAAACGAGCCGGACTCGCCCGCGCTATCGCACTGGATCCCGCGATCCTTTTTTTCGACGAACCGTCGGCGGGCCTCGATCCGGTCAGCTCGCGCCTGCTCGACGAGTTGATTCTCGCCTTGCGCGACAGTTTGGGCGCAACCGTGGTCGTGGTCAGCCACGAACTCCCGAGCATCTTTGCCATCGCCGACAACAGCGTGTACCTCGACGCCGTTACCCACACCATCATCGCCAATGGCAACCCGCACGAACTGCTGGCTCATTCGACTGAACCGCGGGTTCGCGAGTTCCTGACCCGCGGCAGACCGGGGGAAAACTCGGAGAAGGCAAATGGCTAAACGAGCGAATCCTGCCTCGGTGGGAGCCTTCGTCATCGGCGCAGTGATCCTCGCGTTGACGGCAATCGCACTACTCGGGTCTGGAAACCTGTTTCGTCAGACGCACGAGTTCGTTTGCTTCTTTGACGGCAACGTCAACGGCCTGCGCATCGGCGCGGCGGTCAAGTTCAAGGGCGTCGAAATTGGCGAAGTCAAGCAGGTTCTGCTGAGCCTCAATGCCACCAGCGGACCCGAAACCGTCGGTAGTACCAACGTAGTCAAAATCCCGGTTATCATTCAGCTCGACGAAGGTCGTATCCTCAAGCGCGGCGCCACCAATATCAACGTCGGCAACCCCGCCGGTATGCGCCTGGCGATCAGCCGCGGCCTGCGCGCCCAACTGGCGACCGAGAGCCTGCTCACCGGCCTGCTCTACATCGACCTCGACATGCATCCGGGAAGCCCTGCCCACTATGTGACCGATCAGAATTCGACATATATGGAGATCCCGACTTTGCCGAATCCTTTTGAGCAGGCGCAATCAGTCGCCCTGAAACTGATTGACCAGCTCGATAAGGTCCGCCTCGACCAGCTCGTGGTCACCGCGACGCAGACCATGGCGGCTTTCAGGGATCTCGCCGATTCCTCGGATTTGAAGGCCGCAATCGTGTCGCTGAAAGAAACCGGGCAGAGTCTTGATGAAACCTCTCGAACCCTTCGCAAAATGACGCTGGATCTGGACCGTCAGATTGGCCCATTGAGCGCGAGCGTGCAGCAAACGGCGCATAGTGCCGACGATACCTTGAAGAAAACTCAGGCGATGATCGGACGGCTCGACAATACTCTGAATCCCGACGGGCCGCTGGTTTATCAGGCCAACCATACGCTGGTCGATGTCTCCGCGGCGGCACGCTCGATCCGTCAGCTCGCCGATTATCTCGACCGCAATCCCTCCGCCATCGTGCGCGGCCGCTCAATCGACAAGGACGCCCAGTGAGGGAGCGAGCCGGTGTAACGATCGTCGCCGTGATGCTGTCGCTCATCGCCATGACCACAGGATGCTCGGTTTTGCCGCCGAGCCCGGATAACACACAATTCTATGTGCTGACTGCGCTGACGGTTGACTCCACGACTTCGGCCTCGAGTGCAACCAGTCATCTGGCGATCGGTCTCGGACCGGTGAAACTTCCGGCTTACCTGGATCATCCTGAGGTCGTCACGAGGGTCGCCTCCAATCGTCTCGATCTGTCGCCTAACGACCGCTGGGCGGAACCCCTGGATGAGAGCTTTCGGCGCATACTCGCGATCAATCTTGGAGGCCTGCTCGGCACCAACGAGATACTGCCGTTTCCATGGGACCTGTCCACTCCTGTTGACTACAAGATCGAGGTGAACGTCGGACGCTTCGAGCGGGACGGCTCCGGCGGCACGCAATTATTGGGGGATTGGGTAATTCGCGATGGCCGCAGCAACCGCGCGCTGATGTCGCGACAAGCGAGCTTCGCTGAAAATGCCGGCACCGGTATGGAGGGCGCCGCGGCGGCGCTGAGCGCCGACTTGAGCGACCTCAGCAAACAAATCGCCGACGCCGTAATTGAGTTGAATCAGCGTCAGACGCGCGCCGCGAATTGACCCGGCCCGAGGCCGCCGCTCCAAGTGGGCACGCGTCACCCGGAGGCGCCCCTTTTGAGTTAGAAGAACCATTAGAAGCGCCCCGCTGGTGAGCACCAATGTCAACCGTGCAGAATTTGGCGATTATGTTGCTGTTGACTACTCTCTGAAATTGGGCTAATCTTAGCAGCATGAAGACGCGAGCAGAAGAAGGCCGCCCACAACTAACGGTGCTTCCCGCGCTGTCGCTTGATGCGTTTGATCGACGCTTCCCCGATGACAACGCTTGCAAGCAGTATCTAGCGGATGTGCGTTGGCCCGACGGCCCGCGTTGCGCTCGCTGCGATAACGAAAAGGTCTATGCAGTAAAGGGCAGGCCGTTCACTTGGGTTTGCAAGAAATGCGGCAAGACTCCATATCGCTTTTCGGTACTGGTCGGAACGGTCTTTAAAGACACGAAGATGCCTCTTCGCGCATGGTTCAAGGTCGCCTACCTGATGCTCTCCAGCAAAAAAGGGATGAGCGCTCTACAGGTCTATCGCATGATGGCGCGGACGCATGGCGCGGATTACCGGACGTACTGGTTTATGTGCATGAGGCTTCGCGCCGCGATGCAGAACGGCGAGTTTGAGCAACTTGTCGGGAAGGTTGTTGAGATAGACGAAACGTTCATTGGCGGGAAGCAGGCCAACCGCCACGCAAACGTCCGGGCGAAATACAGCGGACGTGGCGCGGCCGATACCGGCAAGGTGACCGTAATCGGTGCGATTGCCCGCAAGGGGAACGTGGTCGCGCAAGTGATCGAAAACACGAGCGCAGAGACCTTGAGCCTCTTCGTTGAAAAGACCATCGCAGATAACGTGACCCTGATCGCGACCGATGAATATGCGGGATACACCGATTTGAAGCACTTTTACCCGCACGAGACCGTTCATCATCGGTCTGGCGAGTACGTGCGCGGGAACGTCCACACGAACAACATCGAGAACTTCTGGAGCCTCTTGAAGCGTGGCGTCATGGGAACGTTCCACAACGTCAGCAAGGATTATCTGCCGCTCTATCTGAACGAGTTCACGTTTCGGCACAACTTCCGACACGAGCCGGATCAGTTCCGCCAATTGATTTCATCGGTGCATCAAAAGAACTGATGCTGGCGGGAAGGCGGTGGCCGCGCTAAAATTCAAGCGTGGCTACGAAAGAAGACAACTCAGCCTCTTCCCCGAAATCACCCAAGCAGGAAGCGTTCGAGCGCGAGGCCCGCGAAAAACTTGAGAATGCGGATATGGACGCGTTTGACCGCATGATGAAACGAGTGATCCAGGTTCCGAAAGAACAAATCAACAATGCTCAAAAGAAGAAGGCCGGACGTTAAATCCGGCCTCCCCCGTTTGGCGCGCCGTTACGCTAATGGTGGTAGCCTAAGCCGTCTTTATGAAGTATCGTGTGGATGCATCGTGAGTGCGTATCTCCTCTGGTTGGGGATAATTGCGCCGTGGTTAGTGTCATGAGCACGCCACGGCGCAAGTTTTTTATGCCTCTGTCGCCTTCCCGTTGAGCACTCCAAAATCTGGCGGCAACTCATCTTCAGCTCTGGTCTCCAATTCAATCAAGCCGAAAGTATTTGGCGCTGGGCGCGTGAAAAACTGGTTATTGCGGACGTATGCACCGATACTCCCGCTTAATGAAGCCTTCGAATCGTGATTTATTTCCTTTCCTAATTCCTTCAAGAGTTCGTTGACGTGCAGCGGCCTCTTTGCCTTCAAAATCGCTTCCCGCGCCCTTGCTACCGCGCTGTCAGGACGAAGGGCAGTATTGGCGGCCTCAGCCGGATTTTCCTTCGGCAAAAGCTTTAATGTTTCCTCAAGCCCGAAAACATAGGCGCTCGCTTCTCGCATTTTGATATTCAACTCACGTATTTCCTGCATCCAGTGTTCGATCTCAAGCTGCTTCTTTTCAATTTTTTTATTTAGTTCCTTACGCAAGTCCATGGCAGTTTCCTCTCCCCAAAGATTAGCAGGAGCAGCGCTAGGAATGAAGTGACGCGAGGGAAAAGATAGCATGTGAAGTGACGGCATGCTAGGTTCAATAAATCTTCAGACGGAGAAAAGCTAAGCATGGACAGGGTAAATTATGGCGACTTCGCCAAAGCCTTGAATAAGGAAAAGCTCCAGGCTCCGAACGGCCAAGAATATTGGATGGGCAGAACCCTTCAGACGATCCTCAATTATGCGCGATGGGAAAACTTTGAGGCTTTGATAGAAAAGGCTAAAACTGCTTGTGCTAGCGCTGAAGTGAATCCCGATGGTCAATTTCGCCGTACAACGAAATTGATAACGCATGGCAAGGGTGCGCAGCGACAAATAGGCGATTGGTATCTCAGCCGATACGCCTGTTACCTGGTCGCAATGAATGGCGATCCCCAAGTCGAGGAAGTCGCCTACGCTCAACAATACTTTGCGGTTGAAACTCGCCTTCGTGAGCAAGAGACGCAGCAAATTCCCGAATATGATCGAGCTGAGCATCGCAGGCGTGTTACTGGAACGGTAAAGGCTCTGAGTAGCGCTGCAAAAAGGTCTGGCGTCCTCAGATATGGCCTCTTTTACGATGCCGGATATCGCGGTCTGTACGGCGGTTTGGGACTTTCTTCGATTAAGGCTCGAAAGGGCATCGACCAAAAGGAAGAGTTGCTAGATCGAGCCGGACGAGTTGAATTGGCGGCTATCGAACTCAAGAATGCCACAACAGAAGAACAATTGATTAGACTGAAGATTCAGGGCGAACAGCCCGCCATGGACACGCATCATCGTGTCGGTCGAGAAATTCGAGAGGGCTTAAAAAGAATCGGCTCGACTATGCCCGAGGACCTTCCACCTGAAGAATCGATAAAGAAATTATCGCCGGCGCGTAGGCAGAAAAGGCTCTTGTGAATTGCACGAAAGGTTAGGCTTCGTTTTTTGGCTATCTTACGCTCACAATTTTGCAATTTTCCAGAGATACTATGCCTTTCGACGCGGCACTGAGGAATCCCGTCACGGTAATTCGATCACCCACATTTAGAGCAGATAAACTCTCCTTCCATGCAATATCAAAATACGCGAGAATTCGCGGTTCATGGTCGATTACGACGTACACCTGAGAAAAAGCATCTCTAGGTTCAATCGAATGTATTGTACCAGGCACGGTCATTTCTGTGCCCAAATGCTCTTTTAAAAGATTCTGCCCTTGAAGCTCACTGCGCCCCTTGAACAGGTCCGTCAGATATCGCGGTGTGATCGTGGTCTCGGATGGAGCAATAATGGGGGCAGTTCCGGTGCGAGCATTCACTCCCTCTCGCGAGCGGAGACTAGCGTTGTCTCGTCTCAATTCCGCGATCAGTTCATCTCGCCCGTCCTCTTCGCGTCGCGCTGGCGTTTGCGGCATTAGGCGATGAGAATAAGCGTAGCCGACCGCAACCCAAGGGAAAACGCCCAATATCAGCGCAATGACTGCGGTGCCGACTGGTACACTCACCATTCCGAGACTCTTGAAAGTGCTTGGAGTCCAACCGAAAAATACAGCGGCAGCGAAGAACAGCATAAGCGGCGTGCAAATACCGTTAACAATCGTTGTATAAGCGAAAGCCTTATCGAGTAATCGCACGCAGACACCCCCCGTTTGGCGTGGAATATCCATAGCCCAAAAGCGGGAAGATGCCGACCTGTCACGTCAGGAGCGATTCTAGCGGATTTGGCGAGCGTAGTCATCAGCAACATAATCGCCCAGAATTTCACCACAAACGGATGGCGAAAATGTTTCACGTGAAACATTTTCGCCTTCCATTCGTAATTGCGACATACCGCAAAGCATAGCCCGACTGGGGATAGGCGTTCGGCGCCGATTCTGCGGACTTTGCTGCTCCCGCGGCGCGAGCCAACCCCGAACCCATTTTGCTTGGAGACATTTGCTAAAGCGGGACGCGCTGATTGAGCGACTGGAGCGACGGGTCACTCCATCGCGCGCCCGGGATGCTCCAGTCGGTGACTCCGCTCAATCGCCTTCGTCAGGAATGAGGTCGAGCTGAGCGAGCCACGCCGCCGCCTCGCCGTCGCTGGGGGCGCGCCAGTCACCCCGCGGCGAGAGCGATCCGCCCGAGCCGACCTTGGGCGCGTTGGGAATGCAACTGCGCTTGAACTGGCTGATCTGAAAAAACCGCCAGAGAAACGTGCGCAGATGCCTCTTGATCTGCGCGAGATCGTATTGATTGCGCTTCTCGGCGGGGATGTCCGGCCATGCCCCTCGATTTCGATCGTGCCACGCCGACCACGCCAGAAAGGCGATCTTCGGCGGTGGATAACCAAACCGCAAGGTGAAGTAAAGGTTAAAGTCTTGAAGCTCGTAGGGTCCGACCATCGCCTCGGTGTCCTGATCGGGTTCGCCGGCGCGCGCCGGCACCAGTTCCGGGCTGATCTGTGTCGCCAGGATCTCGATCAGCGTCGCGCTCGCCTCGGCGCCGAAGCGATGGCTGTCAGCGACCCAGCGGATGACGTGCTGAATCAACGTCTTCGGCACGCTGGCGTTAACCGCATAATGCGACATGTGGTCGCCGACGCCATAGGTGCACCAGCCCAGTGCCAGCTCGCTCAGATCGCCGGTGCCGACGACGATCGCGTTGTTGAGATTGGCGAGCCGGAACAGATGACTGGTGCGCTCGCCGGCCTGCACGTTCTCGAAGGTGATGTCGTATTGCTCGCGTCCCTCGCTGTAGGGGTGACCGATGTCTTTCAACATCTGCAGCGCGCTCGGACGGATGTCGAGCTCGCGCGCCTCGCATTCGATTGCCGCCATCAGGCGCCGCGCCTGCGCAAGCGTGCGCGCGCCAGTCGCAAATCCCGGCATCGTATAGGCGAGCAGGTTGCGGCGCGGATAACCGAGGCGATCGAGCGCTTGCGCGCACACCAGCAGAGCGTGAGTCGAATCGATGCCGCCCGAAATCCCAATTACCACCCGCTCGATGCCGGACGCCTTCAGCCGGCTCGCGAGTCCCTGCACCTGGATCTCGTAAACCTCGGCGCAACGTTCGCCGCGGCGTGCGGGATCCGATGGCACATATGGAAAACGCTCGTAGTGGCGCTCGAGCGGCAGAGGCCCCGTGCGCTGCGGATGCGCAGTGAAGGTTACGGTGCGGAAGTCGGTCAGGGCCTGCCTTTCATTGCGAACCGAGTAGCCAAAGCTGGTCTGCCGCATCCGCTCCTGCGCCAGCCGTTCGAGGTCAATCTCGGAGCAAATCAACTGCGGCCCGCTATGGAACCGCTCGGACTCGCCAATCAGATTACCGTTCTCGCAAATCAGCGCGTGGCCGTCCCAGGCTAGATCGGTCGTCGATTCACCCGAGCCGGCAGCCGAGTAGAGGTATGCGGCTAGGCATCGCGCCGATTGGCTCGCGACCAGATCGCGGCGGTAGTCAGCCTTGCCGACGGTGATATTCGACGCCGACAGATTCAGCAGGACCGTCGCGCCGGCCAGCGCCCCATACGAAGACGGCGGAATCGGCACCCACAGGTCCTCGCAGATTTCGGCGTGAATCGTCAGCGCGGGAATGTCGTCGGCTTGAAAGAGTATCCGGCTGCCAAACGGAACTTTCGATTGCCCTGCGATTTCAATCTCGCTGCGGAGCGCATTGTCGCCCGGTTGAAACTGCCGCAGCTCGTAGAACTCGCGGTAGTTTGGCGGATAGGTTTTCGGGACGACGCCCAGCACCCGCCCGCGATTCACGATCACTGCGCAGTTGTAGAGCAGATGATCGACTTCGAGCGGCATCCCAAGCGCGGCCACGATCGGCCATGAGGCCGATGCCGCGAGGATGTTCGCGAGCGCGTCGCGGCAGCCGTCGAGCAGCGCGCGTTGATGGAACAGATCGTCGCAGGTGTATGCGGACAGGCCGAGTTCGGGAAAGAGGACCACGACCGCCTTGCGCTCAACCGCTTCACGCATCAGCGCGAGCGTCTGTTCTGCATTGTAGGCGGGGTCGGCGACGCGCACGCCCGGGACGCCGACCGCGACGCGGACAAAGTCATGATTATAGAGGTTGTAGAAATCCGTTCCCGCTCTCACGCTACCCGCTCTCTTCGGAATTTTGACGCACCTCGCAGACTCGAACTTTAATGCGCACGTCGCAGACTCCTTAGCTCGTTGCGCTTCGCTGCACTAGTCAGCTCGGCTCGCGAACTCGCCTGGTGAACCCTCCTCACAGTTAATATTACAACTATATTAACTGGATAGCAGTCCCTCGCCAGTCGCGTGGCGCAACCGCGGGCCCGGCGACGCTCAGCGGTCGGAGCGGGACGAAGTCACTGTGCGGTCGAGGAAGGGGCCGCGGCTCGGCCCTCTCGAACGACGGTTAATCAGTGACGGCGCCGAGGCTGCTGGTCGAGACTTGCGCCGCATATTTCGCGAGCACTCCGCGAGTGTAGCGCGGCTTCGGCGGCGTCCAGGCGGCGCGGCGGCGTGTGATTTCCGCCTCCGGCACGTTCAGGTTGAGCACCCGCTGGTCGGCGTCAATCGTGATCGAATCGCCCTCGTGCACCAGCGCGATCAATCCGCCGACCTGCGCTTCCGGCGCGACGTGGCCGACGACCAGCCCGTAGGTCCCGCCGGAGAAACGGCCATCGGTGATCAGCCCGACCGAATCGCCCAGCCCAGCACCGATAATCGCCGAGGTCGGCGAGAGCATCTCGCGCATGCCGGGTCCGCCCTTCGGTCCTTCATAGCGGATAACGAGGATATCGCCCGCCTTGATCTTTCCAGCGAGGATCGCGTCGAGACTGTCTTCCTCGCGGTCGAATACCCGCGCCGGCCCGGTGATCTCGTGATGCTTGATGCCGGTGACCTTCGCGACGCATCCCTCGGGCGCGAGATTGCCTTTGAGGATCGCGAGATGACCCTGCGCATACATAGGAGACTCCCACTGACGAATGACGGGCTGGTCCTGGCGCGGCGCGTCGGGAATCTCGGCGAGGTTTTCCGCGACGGTGCGGCCCGTGATCGTCATCGCGTCGCCATGGATCAGGCCGTGGGCGAGCAGCATCTTCATCACTTGCGGGATACCGCCGACGCGATGCAGATCGGTCGCGACATATTGCCCCGACGGTTTCAGATCGCACAGCACCGGGACGCGCTGGCGGATCGTCTCGAAGTCGTCGATATTGAGCGGCACTTCCGCCGCGTGCGCAATCGCCAGCAGATGCAGCACTGCGTTGGTCGAACCACCCACCGCCATCACCACGGCGATCGCATTCTCGAAGGCCTTTCGCGTCAAAATCTGGCGCGGCAACAACTGATGATGTACGGCCTTAACGACCGCCTGCGCCGACTTCGCCGCGCTGTCGGCCTTCTCGGCATCTTCGGCGGCCATCGTGGACGAAAACGGCAGGCTCATGCCCATCGCCTCGATCGCCGATGACATCGTGTTGGCGGTGTACATGCCGCCACACGAACCCGCACCCGGGCAGGCGCGGCGCTCGACGTCCATCAATTCCTTCTCGTCAATCTTGTGCGCACTGAACTGGCCGACCGCCTCGAACGCACTCACAATAGTCAGGTCGCGGCCGTTGAGATGTCCCGGCTTGATGGTGCCACCGTAAACGAAAATCGACGGTATATTCATGCGTGCGATCGCGATCATCGCGCCCGGCATGTTCTTGTCGCAGCCGCCGACGACGACCACGCCGTCCATCGATTCGGCGTTGACGGCGGTCTCGATCGAATCCGCGATGACCTCGCGCGAGACCAGCGAATACTTCATCCCTTCGGTGCCCATCGAGATGCCGTCGCTGACGGTGATGGTGCCGAACATCTGCGGCATCGCGCCCGCCTCTTTGATGGCCGCGTCGGCGCGCTTGGAGAGAATATCGAGACCCAGGTTGCAGGGCGTAATTGTGCTGTAGCCATTGGCCACGCCGATAATTGCCTTTTCGAAATCGTCGTCGCCAAAGCCGACCGCCCGCAACATCGCGCGATTCGGCGAACGCTGCACACCCTGCGTCACAATCCTGCTTCTCAGATTCTCAGCCATCGTAAATCTCCGTACATACCCGCGAGTAAGCGGCGATTGCACCACAACGGGCAGGACGTTATCAAGCCGGGGCGACGGCAGAATGCGCGCGACTCAGAGATCGCCGAGCAGGGAGACTGCTCAAGGAACTAAGAACTTAAAGGTCCTTCGGAGACTGAAACCTCATGGAGGTTTCAGAAAAGACTACAATTTTGAGTTCTTGAACAACTCTCCACCATCCCTGTTTCTCCCACTCCCGCGTTTCCCTTGCCATTATTCGCGGAGAATGTGAAATGTGGCATTAGCGATTTCGGGAGGCGTTTCTGATGGCGGACAAAATGCGGCACGTTCTCGACGGCTACAAAGTTCTCGACTTCACGCAATTTCTGGCCGGGCCAACGGTCACGCGGATGATGGCCGAGATGGGCGCCGAGATTATCAAGGTCGAGATCGCGCCGATCGGCGATTTCTCGCGCGGCCTGCCGTTCATGCATGACGGGCGCAGCGCGTACTACATCCAGCAGAATCGCGGCAAGAAAAGCCTCTGTATCGACGTGAAGAAGCCGGACGGTCTCGCGATCCTGAAGGACCTCGTGCGCACGGTTGACGTGCTGGTCGAGAACTTCTCGCCGGGCGTCATCGGCCGCCTCGGGCTGGATTACGCGACCGTCAACGCACTCAACCCGCGTATCGTGATGTGCTCGATTTCCGCGATGGGTCAGACCGGACCGTTGGCGAATCGGGTCGGCTTCGATTATATCGGCGCGGCCTACGCTGGCGTCCTCGACATGATCGGCGACCCCGACAAGGCGCCTGTGTTTCCGCAGCTCGGGATCGGCGACGTGAGCACGGGAGTCGCGGCGCTGAGCGCAATCACCTCCGCCCTGCTCTATCGCGAACGCACTGGAGAAGGCCAGTTCGTCGAGACCTCGCTGCTGGACTGCTACACCAGCTATCACGAGGTCAACGTACAGGTGCTAAGCGCGAGCAAGGGCGCGATGAGGCCGAAGCGGGCCGGTTCGTTTCATTACCTGGTGTCGCCGGTGGGAATTTACAAAGGGCGGGATCACTACATCTTTATCGTCGGCGGCATCCAGCATCAGTGGAGCGGATTCTGCAAGGCGATGGGCAAGCCGGAACTGATCGAGGATCCGCGTTTTGTCGATCTGGCGGCGCGGGCGAAGAACGCTGCTGTGCTTAATGAAATCGTGCAGGGATGGCTCGACGCGCAATCGAGCGACGAGAAAATCTACAGCGCGCTCGAGGAGCATCGCGTGCCTTATGCCCCGGTGCTCAGCGTGGAAGAGGTGATCAATCATCCGCATATGCGGGAGCGCGGCACGATTCGCACGGTGCACGATCGCTTCATGGAGGATTTCGACATCCCGGGCTTCCCGCTGCGGTTCTCGAAATTCCCCGGCCAGCTCGAACTGGACGCGCCCACGCTGGGCGAGCATAACGACGAGATTCTGCGCAAGCGGCTGGGCTACTCCGACGAGCGGATTAAGGAACTCGAAGCCGCGGGCATCTTGCATAGCGGTCCGCGTTAGAGTTTGGGGAGAGCCGTAGGCGAGAGCCGCGAGATCGCGATCGTCAGTCCTGAGATTCTCACACGCCTGGCCGGCGACCCGAGCCTCGCGCGAGCGTCAACCTCTCACGCCTTAGCGCAACTGATCGCGTCTGCTTGAGAGTCTTGGCTGCATCGCAGCCGCAGTTGTCCGTATATCGCTCGCGTTTAGCCCAATGGGAAGTCTGAAACCTCCCCGAGGTTTCAGAGAAAACCATAGTTCTTCGTTCCTTGACCACCCCCCCGATTTTAATCGCCGTTAGTTCTTTTGACGGGCGAGTGACTCGCGCTGCTGGCGAAGCCGATCCCAGTAGGGCATCGCGAGCACCAGCATCGCGGTCGCGCCACTCGCGTCGAGTGCGACGTCGGTAACCGTGCCGCTGCGACCGGGCGTAAGCAGTTGCCGCGTTTCGTCCAGCGACCCGCATCCGATCACCACGAATAGCGCGACGACGGGCCGTCCGCGCAAGGGGCCAAGGTTCAGGAACACGAACAGGATTGCGTATTCGGCGAAATGCGCGCTGCGGCGAATGAAGACCTGGAGATTATAGAGCCCGTGCGGTCCAAGGCCCGGCGAGATTCGCTCAAGTAGCGGATCGAATATCGCACTGGTGCGCGCGATCGAGAAGATCGAGGTGCCGAGGACCACAACCAGGCCAGCCCAGAGTATCGCGGGGATCCATCGGGTGAACGTACGGGCAGCCGTTCCCGCGATTCCAGGCGTCGTTCGCGACGGAGGCTTCGAGCGTATTCTCTTTGCGGTTCGCATCTCAGGGTTGTGGGGAGATCGGAATTTTGAGTGATCGATCGAAGTGCATTGTGTAGTATCGCTCAATCAAACCTCAATCAGACCGCGATCAGAGCACGACCAAATTTTTTCGTCTCCAGATTATCAGGCGAAGGATCGGTTCGCCGCAGCGACCAGTGCTGATTGCAATTCTCGTAGTCCTCACGAGTGCTGCATCAGTCATGGCGGCGGGCCTGATTGACCCGAGCGCGCCACC